>Ga0256840_1003243_pt1 | contig 13369 bp, 17 predicted proteins | sample 355202metaG_FD_185969 | JGI IMG/M metagenome (GOLD analysis project Ga0256840, IMG submission 185969) | Hydrothermal vent microbial communities from Mid Atlantic Ridge, Atlantic Ocean - 355-202 | ecosystem: Environmental > Aquatic > Marine > Hydrothermal vents | place: Atlantic Ocean: Mid...
TCGATGCCCTACTTGGAGCTGCTGGACTTGGAGACATTGGTGAGTTTTACCCTGACACTTCTGACAAGTATAAGGGTGCTGACTCACGAGAACTTTTAAAAGATACTGTAAAGAGATTATCTGACCTTGGATATGTTATTGGTAATGTTGACTTAGCCATCATTGCACAAACACCAAGGTTGCTTAACTACAAAAAAGAGATGCGATTCAAACTTGCATCACTACTTAACTTAACCCCTAACCTTGTTAATATAAAAGCAACTACTGCTGAAAAACTTGGTTGGATTGGACGAAAAGAAGGCGTAGCTGTTGAAGCTGTCGCTACACTATACTATTATGATTGGACACAAGATGAAAATTACCATAATTGAGAATGAGCTCTATCTGGCTCAAAGCATATCGACAAAGCTCAATCAGAGTGGATATGAAACAGAGGTTTACTCCTCCATTAAGGAAGCAATAGCCACAAGTACAGGTGATGCTTACCTACTCTCAACCAACCTACCGGGTCAAAATTTCAACTCTCTCATTACAAAGTATAAAGAGAAGATTATTATTTTAATGGTCTCCTATATTAACAATGACACCGTGGCAGCCCCATTAAAACTTGGTGCCAACGACTACATTGTTAAACCTTTTATGATTGAAGAGTTACAGCGAAAAATTGAGCATTATAAAGAGTATCAAACACTTAAAAAGTATAAGAATCTCTATAAAGAGTACAATGAATATTTACTTCAAGACATTGTTATTGACAATGATATTGACAAGATCTCTTCGCCTTTGGTTATTCTAACCAACTACGTTAAACTGGTTGACAAACTTGCCTTTGAATATGCAAAACAACAAGATAGGGTTCTTATTTTTGTACCACTCAATATGAAAAATTGGAAATCAAAAATAGAGAGTGCTAACCCTAAATACATTCTCTATATATCTGATTTACAGACACTTAAAAAAGCTGAGAGAGAACAACTGTTCATTTTACTTGAAGGGCGTGATTTTATCATATCTACAACCTCTGAGATTGAAACTCCATATGAGTCCATAGAGATAAATACAGACAACAAACTCTATGATCAAAACGAGATTTTAACCATTGATGATTATGTTAAATTTATTGTTAACAACTTTCAATACCAATACCCCGATACGGAACTCTCTAAAAAGTTAGGTATCTCAAGAAAAAGTTTATGGGAAAAAAGGAAAAAATATGGCATCTTCAAGAAAAAATAGGCAACTATATCTTGATGCAGAGGCACTCTCTACCTTAGCATTGGTACAAGAAGGACTTATATCACCTGTAACAAAACTGATGAGTCAGGCAGAAGCCATAGAAGTTAGTGCAACAAAAATGTTTAAAGGTGTTCCCTACCCTTTTCCATTTCTTTTAGCCCCTAAAGGTGTAAAAAATGAAGCCTCTCTAAAGTCTCTGAAACAAGGAGATGTTGTTGAGTTAATGCATCAAGGTAAACCTGTCGGAACATTAACTGTTGATGAAACTTTTGAGATAGATATAGAGCAGAGACTCCATTGTATCTATGGCACCTCTGATCCTTCTCATCCTGGGGTTCAAAATACCATAGGAAGACTTGGGAAAATCGCAGTAACTGGTGACTATAAAGTGGAGTATCCACTCATATCTGGTTCTAAAAAACAAGTACGAGAGATGATTCGAGAGAGAGAAGCTGAAACTGTTTCAGCCATTATGTTGACAGCCAATCCTCTTAATCGTGCACATGAAAGAATGATTCGTCAAGCACTTGACCAATCAGACCTCGTGGTACTATTTTTACTCAAACCATTTAACGGTGACACTCTTCGATATGATATTCGACATGAAGCACTCATGACGTTTATAGAGAACTTTTTACCACAGAACAAAGTTATGGTCGTTCCTTTGGAGAACTCTTATATCTTTTCTGGATACAATGAACTGATACTCGATGCTTTAGTAGCGAAAAACTATGGTTGTAGCCGTTTAGTCATAGGTCACAATCATTCTGGATTGGGTCTTTATTATGATCATGATAAATTAAACTCTATTTTTGATACCTCAAAAAATATCCAAATAGAGATTATAACTGTTGAAGGTTATGTCTACTGTAATAAATGTCGAACCTTGGTAAGTACAAGTACCTGTCCACATGGACAGCACCACCATATACATTACCATACGCCATCAATTTTACAACTCATAAAAGCTGGAATGATGCCCCCATCAGTTTTGGTTAGAAGAGAAGTCTCGGCGAGTGTCTTAAATGCCCTCTTCCCAGACAGATTTGAACACCTACAAGAGCTTTATGATGCACTAATGCCTAACGATGGTCTCATAGAAAAGCATAATGAAGAAGATTTTTATATTAATTTAATGAATCTTTATCAGACAACTTCTTTAACATAAAAGAAAAGAGAATATTATGAATTTAAACAGACTTTTTATAACGTTCGGAGGCTCTGGATTAGCTCCCAAAGCCCCAGGAACAGTAGGCTCTTTCGCTGCCCTTTTGGTTGGACTTCTCATACTTCAAATCGCACCTATGCAAACCCTTTTTATGCTCACTTTAGCCATTACCATCATTGGTATATTTGAGATTAATAAATATGAAAAAGCCACAGGTAGCCACGATGATAAAAGCATTGTCATCGACGAAGTAGCAGGAATGTGGATAGCCCTTATGTTTGCCCTAGGCACGGCCAAATCTATGGAGTTCGCTTATGCGAATGAAATCGCTATTGTAGGTTCATTTACAGCCTTTAGACTCTTTGATATTTGGAAGCCTTCAACCATAGGTACCATCGACAGAAAAGTACAAGGTGGACTGGGTGTCATGGGTGACGATGTACTTGCAGGAGTTGCAGGTGGGCTACTTACGGTTCTTGTTTTGATTGGGATTGATAAACTTATTTAAATAATTTGGATGGTGTTTTTCCATGAAAACACCATCAAGAGATAATCAACCAAAATCACCCCTTCCTCCTCGGCAAAGAGCCAAACCCCATCAACAAAAATAGCAATCCAATCCCAAGAGGATAGTAAAAGAACTCCTCTCTGTCATGAATGACCACTTCACCCTGTTCTCTGTTTTGATGTTGAGATTTTATGGTCTCTACCAATTCTCTGATGCCATTGGCTCCTGTGTCGGCTACGATGAATGCTCCGTTGTTTTGTAGGGCCACTTCACCCAAGTCGTCGTTTCTTTGGCTTATGGCTATTTTTCCGTTTTGCATGATGGGTTTTCCCTCAGCTCCTATGACGGGAGCTCCCTCTTTTGTTCCTATTAGTACTACATAGAGGGCGATATTGTTGGCTTTGATAATTTTGGCAAACTTTACAATGTCTCTTTTCTCACCACCATCAGAAAAGACGATGAGAATCTTTGGTTTTTTCTTCTCTAATACCTCAACGCTAAAGTCACCTAAAGCAGAGAAGTCGGTGGAAGCCATATTGATATATTTGTCATCAACTCCATTGACCAAAAGTTTAAGCGTCTCTTTATCAGAACTGAAAGGAGCCAAGACAAAAGAGGAGTAAGCAAAAGCCAAAAGGCTTACCTCATCGTTTGGCATCTCTGTTAGCAGTTGGTTTATCTTTTTCTTAGCGAACTCTAAACGGTTGGGGTAGATATCTTTTGAACGCATAGAACCTGAAATATCCAGTGCAACCACTACCGATAGCCCCTCTAACTGTACCACTTTGTCACCATTGTCTATGACAGGACGTGCCATGGCGACTATCATGAGAAAAAGTGCGATGATAAGCAGAAGATTACGAATAACCAAAGGCATAGAGTCATCCCCTGCTGTTAACCTTGCCAAAACTTTTTTGTCAAATATTTGTAAAAACTTATCTTTATGGGTCAATATAAAATAGGTAAAAACCACCAAAGGTATACCCATCATCCAAAAGAACTCAGGTGTTACAAAACTCATTTTGAACCTCCCATAACTCGAAAATAGATAAAGAGTAAAAGTGATAAGATAGCTAAAAAGAGTGGATAGACAAATAGGTAAACATGCTGAACAACTTTTTTATCATCTATTTTTGTCTCCTCTAAAGCATCTATTTTGCTATAAATTTCATGAAGCATTGCAGAGTTACTCGCTGCAAAGGCTTCACCCTCTCCTGCTTTGGCAAATGCTTTTAGAGAGCGACCATCATAATCACGTGTATCACCAATTCCTATGGTATAGAGCTTTATATCACTAATAGCAATAAGGTTGGTCACATCTTCAACAGAGACCTTACTCATGTTGTCGATACCATCGGTGAGTAAAATAACGATTTTTGACTTAGATTGGGAATGTTCCAACATGGCATAAGAGTGTACCAAAGCATCATTTATAGCTGTCTTTTGACCTGCTATACCCAACTTTTGCATGGTGATAATCTTGGCTAAAAACTCTTTCTCGAAGGTCAAAGGCGACGAGACAAAAGCAACGTCAGCAAAGGTGACCAGACCTATTCTGTCATTTTCACGACGTGTTACAAAGTCACTTGCCACCTCTTTGACCACATCGAACTTATTTTTCATGGGGTTCTTCTCATCGAAATGTCCCTGTTGCATAGAGCCTGAAGTATCAATGACCAGTACAATATCTCGTCCACTCTTTTTAGAATTGCTGTACTCTTTGGTTAAGATAGGCGAAGCCAAGGCAATAAGTGCCATAATGATTCCTAGCCATTTTAAAAACAACAAAATGCTACTACGATGAATATTAGTAACCAGAAGCGACTCTAAATGTGGAAAGTAGATGCTTCTACCTTTTACTTTACAAAACTTAGCACAAAATAAAAAAAGCAGTATGAAGGCTAACAGCCAAGGATACTCAAAACTAAACTGTTTCATCTATTACATGTACCAACAGGTCGTACTGTTTTAAGGTTGCCTCATCTATATCAGGAACATTTTTTCTATATTTATAAGGTTCCAACATCACTATCAACTGTTTATATATCTCTTCTACTCTTGGCTCCTCTGCCAAAGTACGACCAAAAAAAGTCACCTCATAGGCTGCATCTTTTGGTCTATGCCAGTTGACATTTTTCAGACGTTCAAAGTAGAGTTTTTTCATATTTATTTTACGTTTAATCCAAAACTTTTTCACTAAAATAAAAAGTAATGACAACACAAGCAACCCCATAAAAAGAGCCAAAACTAAAAAGATGGTATAACTGTAGTCTGGAATTTCAAGTAGAGGTTTAATCTCTCTTAGTCCATCGTTCATTACCTACCTCCCAATAGACGAGCCAACTTAATATAAGGCTCTTCATCTGTATAAATCTTTGAAAAACGTATGGCATTTTTTTTAAAGTGGGCATAAAGATTTTTATCATTTTCAGCTAAAGCCTCTTTGTATGAGTTCACCTCACCTTGTCCGATATGACCTTCAAAACTTTGACCACCCTCCATGTCTAAAATGCGTAAGTAGCCCAACTCTTCAGGCTCCTCTTCAAACTTGTCACGAACGATGAGTGCCACCACATCATGTTTTTTACTCAACAAAGCCATGTCGACTTCACCCACAAAATCTGAAATAATAAAAAGCAAAGACTTCCGACGTATCCGTTTATAGAGTATGTCAGAGAAAAGCTTATGGTCACTCTTTTTTCCCAACATATCAAAGCTATCTATCTTTGTAACAGCATCCTGTATGGCAAAAAACTTCTTGTTGGGTCTGCTCATGTGGTACAGCTTGTCAGCAAAAATAACATTGGAAAAAAGATCAGAGTTTTTAAGAGCAGAAAACCCAAGAAGTGCCACCAGTTCTGACATGAGTTCAGACTTCTGTTTAACGGTTCCAAAATAGGAAGAGCCACCCATCATAACAGCTGTCACAACATTAAGCTCACGCTCTTCACGATAGATTTTAATAAAAGGTTTACCCAGTTTGGCTGTGGTTTTCCAGTCGATTTTACGAACATCATCACCATAAACATACTCACGAAGCTCCGTAAACTCAAAGCCTTCACCTTGAAAAAGAGAAGCGTTGTTTCCAAGCATCTCTCCAAAGACCTGTTTTCGTGCTTTTAGTAAGATTTTTTTACGATTTGACATCTGCTGTTTCACTTATGGTTTTTATGTTCATTTAATCTCTTTAATTTAAAACAAATTGGTAACCGTAGGTCGGGTTGCCCTCATCCCGACACAAATTACAATAGCCAATATATTCATCGTTTATTTAATGTTTTTTATGCCCAACATTCATTCATTGATACAAATTTATATTTATGAAAATTGATGTCGGGATGAGGGCAACCCGACCTACACAAACAATATTCATACCTATGGAATCGGCACCGTTGCCAACACCTTGTCTATAATCATATCTTGGGTAATTCCCTCTGCTTGTGCCTCATACGAAAGCACAATACGGTGACGAAGCACCTCTTTTGCAATATACGCCACCTCTAAAGGAGAGACATAGTTACGCCCTTTTAAGTAAGCAACAGCACGTGCTGCTTTGTACATGTCTATACTGGCTCTTGGACTCGCACCATACTCTATATAAGGAGCAATATCTTCTAACAAGTACTTCTCTGGTTCTCTCGTTGCAAAAACCAGTTCTATAATGTAGCGTTCTACTTCAACATCCATATGCACCGACATCGCCTCTTGGCGAATGTACTCCAAATCATGAATGGTTGCTACTTGATTTATGGTTCCAAAACTGTTATTTGCCACACGTCGTGCTATCTCTAACTCTTCTGCTCGGGTGTTGTACCCAACCACTACTTTCATAAGAAACCTATCAAGTTGTGCCTCAGGTAACTCATAAGCACCCTCTTGTTCTACGGGATTTTGTGTCGCCATAACCAAAAATGGCAAATCTATTTTAAACGTATGCTCACCAATCGTCACTTGTCTCTCCTGCATCACTTCAAGCAGTGCAGACTGTACTTTGGCAGGGGCTCGGTTGATTTCATCGGCCAGTAACAAGTTGGTAAAAACAGGACCTTGTTTGATTTTAAATTGATTGAGAGAAGGGTCATAGATTTCAGTACCAATAATATCAGCAGGAAGCAAGTCAGGAGTAAACTGCACCCGTTTAAAGTCCAAACCTAAAGAGGCAGCCAAAGCATTAACAGCTGTGGTCTTCGCCAAACCAGGAACACCCTCTAATAAGATATGCCCTCGGGTAAGCAACCCTACCAAAAGGCTCTCTATCATCTTGTTTTGTCCCACCATCACTTTGGCGATTTCTTGTTTAATGTTGTCTATTATTGGGTTCAATCAAAACTCCTACAGTTTACACATGTTAATAATTATGGTAATTTTACCTTTTTGGGGTTAATGAGAGGTTAATAATTTAGGAAACTTGAAAAGAGAAAGTAGAACCCCTATTCTCTTCACTCTCTATCTCCAAAACCGTATTATGAAGTTTTAATATCTGTTTAACAATCGCCAGTCCAAGCCCCATGGAGTTGTCCCATGAGTGTTCATCGGTACGGAAAAATTTTTTGGTTACTTTGTCAAGATTTTCAGCTGATATCCCCACACCTTTGTCTCTAACCTGAACTCTCCTACCTACGATGCTCACTTCAACTGCCTCTTTAGAGTATTTAAGTGCATTTTCAATTAAATTTTTTACGACGATATCCATTAAAGCTTTATCTGCATCTATAATCAAAGAGCCTTCTGCAACATTGATTTCTCGACCTTTATATTTATCTTCTAGGTTTATGCCTATTTCTCGCATAAGAGGTCGTATATCAAATTTACTTATTTGTAGTTTCTGTTCACCACTTTCAAAACTGTTCCAAAGGAGTAGACGACTTAATAGTTCTTCTATTTTGTCACCATTATTATAAATTTTATGCAAAAACTTAGAGCGTAATGCAGGAGGAATATCTTCATCATCTGTTAATGTTTGAGCATACCCCATAATGGCAGCAATAGGATTACGAAACTCATGAGCAATGGCTGAAAGCATGTCGGAGCGTTGACGGTTTTTTAGTTTTATTTTGGCTGTGTATTTACGTTTTTCTTTTTCTTTTCGCTTCATTTTTCTTAAAATTTGAATTAACTTCAAGTTAATGTTTTCAAATTCACGAGCAAAAAAACGGGCTGAAGAGGCAGGATTATCAAATGTACCAACACCAGAAAGATATTGTTCTACCGTTTTAAGTTCACGACGAACCCTTTTTGCACCAACAAAAACAGAAGCAAGTACTAAAACTTGTGAAAGTATAAACAGTACAATATGAAATGCAGAGTTTTGATACTCAATAGGCACCAAAAACAGTGCCAATGAGTATAAAATTGTTATCAATATAACAACCGTAATAAGCCTTGCCATAACAAACTCTGTAAGTGATGGTGTCTTATATATCAAAAGCTAAACCCACTTTTATGCTTGCTTCTGTTCAAATTTTCGAATTTGTGCTTTTAGAGTTTTTATCTCTTTCGCATAAAGATCAAGTTCTACTTGAATCTCATCTTCAGACCACTCATCATCAGCCCACTCTAAGTCATCTTTTTTAGCTCTATACTGTGCCAGTAACTTCTCAATATTTTTTTTAACTTCAAGAACATCGAAAGGTTTTTCTTCAATCTCATTTTTCTCTTCGTACATCATATATCCTTTAGTCTAGAATTTTCCCACTATCTTAACAAAAATATTATAAAGAGTCTCCACCTCTTTTATAGATGTACGTTCATTTAACCCATGAATTCTATCGTTAATGACACCAAACTCCACAACTTCTATGCCATAAGGGGCTATATGTCGACCATCACTCGTCCCTCCAGCTGTTGAAAGCTTGGTTGTTACACCTGTTACCTCTTGTATCGCCGTTCGTAGTTCATTGACTATAAATGAGTCTCTGTTGGTTACAAATGGGTAAGAACCTTGTTGCAGTTCAAGCTCATAATCCAAACCTTTAAACTGCTCATCTATAAAAGTTTTGAGGCTCTCTTGTGTGGTCTTTGTAGAGTTTCGTACATTGAACATCATTTTTAAAGAGTTTGGCGTAACATTGGTCACCTCCATTCCTGCACGAATATCGGTAATAACCAACTTAGATGGAGCAAAATTTTCATCACCATTATCAAGATTATGTTCAGCTATTTGAGGCAGTATAGACGAAATATTATGAATAGGATTGATGGCTTTTTCAGGATAAGCAGCGTGACCTTGTTTCCCTTTTAATGTTAAAAATCCATTAATCGATCCACGTCGTCCAATCTTAATGGCATCACCCATTTCTACTTCACAAGTTGGCTCAGCAATAATACAGTAGTCAGGAAGTAAATCTATCTCTTTGAGGTGTTTTAAAACTATCTGCGTTCCATAGGTTCCATCACCCTCTTCATCAGAAGTTAAAAGTAATGACAAACGACCAGAGAAATCGTCATTCATATCACGAACGGCTTGAACAAAAGCTGCCACACCTGACTTCATGTCTTGTGTGCCACGAGCATAGATGTATCCGTCTTTAATCACGGGTACAAAAGGGTTGGTATCCCACCCATCACCTGCAGGAACCACATCGACATGACCAGCAAAACAGAGGTGTTTACCCTCGCCAAACTTCTTGGTTAGCCAAATATTTTTAACCCCACCCTCATTTATCCACGTTGCTTCAAAATCTGTTAGGTAGTTCTCTATGTAGGTCAATAACCCACCATCATCAGGAGTAACCGACTCTGCACTTAAAATTTTTAGAAAAAAATCTATAACGTCTAATCTTTTTTCCATGGTCATATTCCTTGTTGTAATTTATGGAACAATAACAAATAGTTTTGAAGTTTTAGCTGTATCTATTTAAGCTTGCTAGAAAGAAGTGTCGTCTATTGCCACAGCCAAGAGAGCTGTAGCACTAAAATAGGGTTTTAAATTACCCTCTCTCAATCTCCCCACGGTAAGAGACAATCCCACCAGCATGATTAATGACTTTTGCCATACCATTTTGCTGGAATACTCTTTGAACATTACCACTTCTGTGATCGGTTCTACAAGTAAAGATAACGGTTTTATCTTTATGTTCATTAAAAAACTCTTCTCCCCATGACTGGAAAGTAGAAGTAGGCTTTAAGAAATCGACACCTTTAACATGTCCCATATCGTATTCACCCTGTTCTCGAACATCCACTAAAATAAAATCTACATTACCAGCTTCACGCTCTTTTAGAAGCGTCTCTAGCTCTTCTGAATGAATATAACTCTTTTCTAATAGTTCACTCATGCTTAGCTGTTTTCCTTAACATATTCAGGGGTACAGAAAATTCCACAATGACATTTACCCTCATTCGGAATCTCATCATTTATCGCTTGTGGACAAGGACAAACACGGTCATCAACACTTTTGAACTTTCCTGGTTTACTCTCATCAGCCTCTACCATAAAACATGGACAAAATCGTTTTCCATAAAGGAGTTTATGTCTTGCTAATCCTAATTGAACACCTTCATTTACATCATGCATGGGGTGATACTCATATCCAAACTGTTTACACACTTTATCTGTAAACTTTTTGGTCTTCTCTAGTTCATGTAAAAACTCATCCGAACTCATATCTAATTGTTGCATCATTATTAACTCCTATAGTATTAATTTTAGACATATACTATCTTAAACTCTTTTAATATATAATGCGACCATTAAAACGTTTGTAATTAAAAAGGATTAGTGTGACTATAGACAACACCGTACTCGAAAAATTGGAAAAACTCTCTATGTTAAAAATAGAAGATGAAAAAAAAGCAGAGCTGGCAAGTCAATTAACAGAGATTCTTGCTTATGTAGAAAATCTTTCTGAACTCGACACCGATACACTTGATGCATCATTCTCTACTCTTTCAGGTGGTACACCCCTTCGAGAAGATACGCCTAACACCAATCCAGAAATTTCAAAAAGTATCTTTTCTCATGCACCCAATGCAGAGAATGACTTTTTTATTGTTCCAAAAATTATTGAATAAACTTAAACAAAAATAAAGAATAATTTCTATATTATTTTCTTAAATAAATTTACAAAAAGATAATAATATGGCTATAGATATAAAAAAACTACTACAAAGTGTTGTCTCTCATGGGGCATCCGACCTGCATTTGGTCTCTCGTTCTGAACCTCAGATTCGTATTGATGGTACCCTTAAAGCTGTTAACTTACCCGTACTTACTGGTGAGGAGATTGAAGAGATGACCTATGCACTGCTCACAGAGAAGCAGAAAAAATCATTTGAAGAGCACCTTGAACTTGACTTTGCACTGCTTCTTCCTGGAATTGGGCGTTTTAGAGCAAACTACTACCGTACTTTAGGTGATATTGCTGCTGCGTTTCGTATTATTCCCACAGAGATTCCTTCCCTTGATAATCTGTCTGCACCAGAAATTTACAAAAAACTCATCAAAAGAGAAAAAGGTCTCATTTTGGTTACAGGACCTACAGGTTCAGGTAAATCAACCACATTGGCAGCGATGCTCAACGAAATCAACCTCACAGAACATAAACATATTGTTACCGTGGAAGATCCAGTGGAGTTTATTCACCAAAACAAAAACTCTGTCTTCTCTCACAGAGAGACAGGAACCGATACCCAAAGCTTCTCTATGGCACTCAAATATGCCATGCGTCAAGATCCAGACATTATATTCATCGGGGAGATGAGAGATAAAGAGACCATTGAAGCAGCCCTAACAGCAGCAGAGACTGGTCACTTAGTATTTGGAACCCTACACACAAACTCTGCACCAGGCACCATTAACCGTATTATTGATGTCTTCTCAGGTGATGAACAGGGACAGATTCGTACCATGATTTCAACCTCATTGGTGGCTGTTATTGCCCAAGCCCTCCTTCCTAAAAAAGGTGGTGGAAGGGTAGCTGTACCAGAAATCATGATAACCAACCATGCCATGGCGAACCTTATTCGAGAAGATAAAGTACACCAACTCTACTCACAAATGCAACTAGGCCAAGGAGAGAGTGGAATGCAGACACAAACACAAGTTCTAACCAAATTGGTTAAACAGAACCTCATAACAAAAGAGCATGCCGTACAATATTCCAATAAACCTGATGAGATAAAAAAGGCTATCAATTTTAAATAAATTAAGATATAATCATATCAAAATTTTCTGAATAAGGTTCGGTGTATTATGGAGTTTATGGGTTTTCACGTTGTTGATATGATCATAGTTGGACTTATCCTTTTTCTAGCTATAAGAGGGTTGGTCAACGGTTTTAGTAAAGAGTTGTTTAATTTTCTAGCCCTTATTGGTGGTATCGCTGTAGCTGCGAGAACACACAGTATGGTTGGCGAGTTAATCGCCAAACAAAATCTTATTCCCAATATAAGTATTGATTTTCAAAAATTTGTAGGTTTTGCTGTTGTACTTATACTTATCGTTATACTTTTCAACATTATCTCCTCTATCCGAACACGTTTCAGATCAGAAAACCCTGGTTTTATCAGTAGAGTTTTAGGGTATATCATCAGTGTTGCTCGTTATGTTTTTATCTTCTCACTTATTGTTTTTGGAATCAACAATGCAGATTTCCTTAAAGAAAAACTCTCTAAACATTATGAAGGAAGTCAACTGTTTGAACCAATGATTCAAATAGGAGGAAAACTACTTAATGCCAACCAAAAACCAACAGAGAGTACGCCAACCAATGAAAATAATGACACAAATGATACCAATATAAGTAGTGATGGCAATATCTCTATGAATGTTGAAGATCTCACATTAACAGACCGTAACACATCGAACAAAGATTAGAAGGACCATAGGTTATGCAAAACACGATATCATATGAAGATGTCTTAGAAAACTTTAAAAAGTTATTAAAAGTAAATAACCTAAAGTACACCACGCAAAGAGAATTGATTCTCAAAATTATTTATGACAATGATGGACACTTCACCCCAGAAGATATTTATAATCTCATTAAAGAGAACCATCCTGACATTAAACTTGGAATTGCTACGGTATACCGTACATTAACGCTACTTGAAGATGCTCATATTGTTAGTTCTATTTCATTTGGAACCCAAGGGAAAAAATATGAATTTGGACTCAAAGAGCATCATGACCATTTGGTCTGTCTGGAGTGTGGTGGAATCGAAGAATTTTTCGATGAAACCATTGAGAAACAGCAAGAAGCCATAGCGAAAAAGTTCAACTTTAAAATGACCAATCATGTGATGAAAATTACAGGAATATGCGAATCTTGTCAAGCTAAAAACTAACACCTTCACTTAATGACTAATCACTAATTTAAACTAAACAAAAAATTATACCTAGGAGAAACCTTGATATTTGAGAACCAATATATTCAAGAACGAATAAAAAAAACCGATACATTAAGAGAAAAAGGGATTAATCCTTACCCTAACCAAGTGACCAAAGGAACACCCTC
>Ga0256840_1003244_pt1 | contig 13365 bp, 16 predicted proteins | sample 355202metaG_FD_185969 | JGI IMG/M metagenome (GOLD analysis project Ga0256840, IMG submission 185969) | Hydrothermal vent microbial communities from Mid Atlantic Ridge, Atlantic Ocean - 355-202 | ecosystem: Environmental > Aquatic > Marine > Hydrothermal vents | place: Atlantic Ocean: Mid...
ACACCTATTTCGACCAAGAAGTAGTCGGTTTTACTATGTTTCTTGGTTGTTATTATACCCTTAAATCACTTCTAAAATGCCTATTTTAGGGAGGTTGTTGGGTTTTTCAGGGGTGACTATTTAACTTGACAAGTAATTATATACGTATAGATGTATTATATAGTTTTGATTGAGAAACTATTTTATATGTCCCATCTTCATTTTTATAAACGGCAATACCCTTTGTGCTATCAAAGGCATAACTATTATTAGATGAAAAGTCATTAAACATTCCATCCTCTGCATCAACTATAAAGTCTCTATAGTTCATTTTAGATTCCATCTCTTTCTTAAAATACCATAAGGTCAATGATAAAGAAAATAAAATTAACGTAATTACCATATATACGGTCATCGTAAACATATTTCTACTCCCGTGTTTTCTTATCTAAATTGTACATCAATTTGGAAACGGGATTATGCCCGAATTAAAAATAAAAGTCAAGTATCCAAAAATGTGTAGATTAGTTACATATTATAGAATATATTATATGTTTAATTAGTATCCCTTCAGTAAAGCCACGTAAAATATATGATACTCTTAATTTGAAACCATTATCAAATCTTCATTTTTTAGTTTCACATCATAGGCATAGAGAAGCATATAGATAAAGGTATTGAGGTTTTGATTATCCTTAGTAGTGATTTTAGGGATGATAAAATAACTCTTATCATTTATAGATAAGAAGCCACAATAGTTTTTAGGTTTAATCCCATCAAAACGCATTTCAAAATAAGTGTGCAGTTTGAGGTTATTTTTAATATGGCTTTCTAGTTCAGGAGGAATATTTTGGTTTTCATAAAGATATTTCATTTCTTACGCATTCCTTCAACAAACTCTATCTGTACTATACTACCAAAAATTTGCCTAAATATAGAAAATATGTTATAATACTCTTTCAACACAACCTGCTTGCAGGAAGCCTCTAGATCTGCTAGGGGATAATCTATTCTAAATCCATAAGTCTTTTCAATTTTACTTTTAACTCAGTAAAATCTTCTACAGACATTTTTCCACTTTTTTGATTAATACGTTTTGCATCAAAAAGTTTAATCTGCGATAAACTAGCACAACTCATTTTTGTAAACTTATATCTAAATACATAGTGAAACATATCATCTTTTATTGTTGTTGTCAGAGGTATGCCCAAAAAAGTATCTTTACTGAATTTTCTAAAAATAAGTACAGGTCTTAAAAACTCTTCACCTTTACCATGTGTTTCATACCCAACATTCTGTCCAATTTTAAGCCAATATATTTCACGTACTTTAAATGTGAAGAATGTGTTTTTAGAAACTATCTCTTTTTTAATTTCATTCCATTTATCAAGCTTATCCATCTACCAACACCTCCAAAAACGCCACCCCATACCTCTCAAACTTCACTTCACCTATGCCGTGAACAGAAAGCATCTCGTCTTTGCTTTGTGGGACTTTTGAGGACAAGTCTTTGAGGGTTTTGTCTGAGAAGACTATGTAGGGAGGGATGCCTTTTTTTGAGGCTATTTCTGTACGTAATGCTCTTAGTTTGTCGTACATCTCAACATCGTAGTCCTCAAAGTAAGAAACTTTCTTTTTCGCTTCTGCTTTTTGCACGCTGAGACGTTCTTTTTTGAGGTCTATAGTGTGAACACCTTTAATGACCTCTGCTCCAAACTCTGTGAGTTTATAGACTTTAAACTCTCCTATGGCTACGGCTCCTAGTTCTAGCAGTTTATCTCCTATGGTTAGCCATTGGTTTTTACTGTACTCGTTGCCTATGCCATAGACTGAAAGTGCATCGTGTCCATTTTGTAGTAGGCGTTGTTCTTTGCTTCCTTTGAGTACGTCTACGATGTAGTGTAGTCCAAAACTCTGCTCTGTACGTAAGATAGCAGAGAGCATCATGCGGGAGGCTGTGGTGATGTCTACTTTTTCAGACTCTGGAGCCGTACAGTTGTCACATTTTGTGCCACAGTTTTCTATACGGTCGTCAAAGTAGGCTGCAACACTCTGGTGTCTACAGTTCTCTGAGTTTGCGAAGCGTACCATAGCGTCTAGCTTATTAAAGGCATGTTCGCGGTAAGGGGTGTCAGGTAGGTCTTCTATAAACATCTTTTGTTGCACGATGTCTGCTGTGGAGTAGAGCAACAGTGTTTCAGCCTCTAGCCCATCACGCCCTGCACGTCCTATCTCTTGATAAAAATTTTCTATGGTTTTGGGTAGGGTCATATGTACAACAAAACGGATGTTGGACTTGTCTATGCCCATACCAAAGGCGATGGTTGCTACAACTATCTGCACGCGGTCGGCAACGAAGTCTGCATAGGTAGCGTTTTTTTGCTCTGTGGTGAGTCCTGCATGGTAGGCTTTAGCCTCCACGCCTTTACCCTGTAAAAAACTTGCGATGTTCTCTGTGGACTTACGTGACAGTGTGTAGATGATACCTGACTCATCTGTGTGCAGTTTCAAAAACTCTAAGAGCTGTTGTCGTCCATCTTTTATGCGGTGTCGTGCGTGTATGGTTAAGTTTTCACGAAAGAGTGAACCCCGTACACGCATCGGTGTTTGTAGTCCTAAGTTTGTGGCGATATCTTGCTCTACTGCGTTGGTGGCTGTTGCGGTAAATGCGGCTATGGGCGTGGTAGAAAACTGCTCTTTTAACAAAGACAAACGTCTGTAGTTCTCTCTAAACTCATGCCCCCACTCAGAGACACAGTGTGCTTCGTCTATGACAAAAAAGTTTATGGGGAGTTGGTGCAAAAGGTTTAAAAAGTACGCATTTGTCAAACGTTCTGGGGCTACATAGAGTAGTTTTATCTCACCTGTATGCAACTGTTGTTCTATGGCTTGACTCTCTTCTAGTGTTTGCATGGAGCTTAACATGGCAGCAGAGATATCGTTGTTTCGTAGGGCTACTACTTGGTCATGCATGAGTGCTAATAAGGGAGAAACAACTACCGTGATGCCCTCCATGAGTAAAGAGGGGAGTTGGTAACACAGTGACTTTCCTCCACCTGTAGGGAGTATCATCAGTACGTCTTCTTTGTTGAGTATGGCATCTACCACCTCTTCTTGTAAAGGGCGAAAAGCATCATGTCCGAAATAGTGTTTGAGGGTTTCTTTTTTATTCATGGTGCAAGTGTAGCGTGAAAACCAAGAAAAGAAGAAAAATATGTCATATTGACATATTTTTTAGCTCACAGCTAAAGAATGTGGCACTATCCACACTTGCACTATTGACAGTTTTTTAGTTAAATTTATATCCTACTCCCCATACAGGGTGAAAGTAGTTTTGATTATTTTGTGGGTCTATTTTGTTTTTGAGTCTGTTGACAGCTACGTTGACTGCATTGTCATTGACACCTTCACCTTCTACTCCCCATACCTCATCACGTAGGAAGTCTCGCGTGAGGTCTTTATCTATGTGTTTCATAAAGGTATAAAGCAACATAAACTCTAACTTCGTAAGTGTCACAGAGGTGCCTCCAATATGGAGGTCTTTTGTGTTTAAGTCAATGGTGAGTTCTTTATGTTTGAGTCTGTTTTGTTTTTGTAAAGCACCTGAGCGTTTGAGTAAGGCCTTGACACGAAGTGTCAACTCTTTAGGGGAAAAAGGTTTACTCATGTAGTCATCTGCACCTGCATCAAACCCTTCTTCAAGTTCTTCTTCATTGTCTTTGGCTGTAAGGAAGATAACAGGGATATCATACCCCAAATCTCTAAGATATGCCACAAATTCAGAACCTTCCATCCCAGGCAAGTTTCTATCTACAAGCATCAGAGCTGGTGCTTCTTCTTCCAAAAACTGCTCTACATTTTGTGTAGACATGAAGCCCGTTACAGCGTACCCCTCTTTACTAAGGTGATACTCTATGAGTTCCAGTATATCTTCTTCGTCTTCAATGACAACTATTTCAATCTCTTTTTGCATAGAAAGATTATAGCAAAAACTAGTGGCTATAACTTTTCGACTAGTGCTTGCCTATAGTTTCCCCCCCATACGAGCAAATATAATACGTTGTGCTATAGAATCTAATCTATCAATAATCTTAAGGTTTTTACGAATGTATTTGAGCAGATTAAAATACTCTTCTGCCAATCCATCTGCACCACATATCTTTTGAATGACCTCTTTTTCAAGGAGGGTGTAGATGTCATCTGTTTTTGAGTATTCTACATCTATCTTTGACGCAAGGTTTTTTATCTTGTCGTTGTCATCAAAGGTTTCAAACATTGTAAGTGTATACTCAAAAGCATTGACCGTACACTTGTTAATGACCAGTGAACTTTGAATTAACTCAATAATCGTTGCATTGTCTTCAAGTAACATGCCTTGCATATTTTTCAGATAATTGTTGATGTTCCCTCTTACTCTGTTCATAGCTGATGTGATTTTTAGGTACGAGACCATCTCTCGTAAATCCCTTGCTTCTGGCGTAAACTTTGCAAGTATTAGTACGATGTCATTGTCTATTTTTTCTGTGGTCTTAGAGATCTCTTTAAGATTTTTACGAGCCTCTTCTAAGGCTTGTGCATCCTTAGCCTTTAAAGCATTGAGTCCTGCTTGATTTGCTATAGACAATCCCTTAAGTACTTCTAAAACACTGTCTCTAACTGAATGTCTTGCTTCACTGTATCCTGTTAACATATTATTTCCTTATTATCCAAATCTACCTGTAATATAATCTTCTGTCAACTTCTGTTTAGGGTTGAGAAATATTGTATCTGTTTTATCAAACTCTGCTAAGTCGCCTAGGTACATAAATGCCGTATAATCACTCAATCTAGATGCTTGTTGCATGTTGTGTGTCACGATGACTACTGAGATGTCTTTTTTAAGTTCACTTATCAACTCTTCTATCGCCCCTGTAGAGATAGGGTCAAGAGCAGAAGTAGGCTCATCAAAAAGGAGTACCCTAGGCTTAAGTGCAACAGCTCTTGCAATACAAAGACGTTGTTGCTGTCCACCCGATAGACCTAAGGCTGACTCTTTAAGTCTGTCCTTTGTCTCTTCCCAAATAGCAGCACCTTTGAGAGCTTTTTCTACTCTATCTTGAAGTTCACTTTTATTTTTAAGTCCTGAGAGCTTCAAGCCATACGCAACATTATCAAAGATGCTCATAGGAAAAGGGGTGGGTTTTTGAAATATCATCCCCACTTCTTGACGTAGGTTTATGAAGTCGTTTTCTTTTTTAAGCTCCAAGATGTCTTGTTTTGTTCCATCTGCTCTATAGAGATTTATCTTCCCCTCATAGCTATTACCTGGGTAGAGGTCATGTATGCGGTTCATGGCTCTTAGCAGTGTGGATTTACCACAACCACTAGGGCCTATCATTGCCGTGATTTTATTTTCTTCTATAGGTAGATTGATATTGTTTAGTGAAGGCTTTGGAGCCCCTGCATAGGTAAAGGTAAAGTCTTTGAGTTCCATTACCAACTTGTCTTTATTCATCTTTGTGTTCCTTTACTTTTTTGTTCTTAGTGCAAATCGTCCGATGAGATTGATACATAGCACAATCGCTGTCAATATAAACGAAGCTGCCCACGCAAGCTCCCTACTTTCTGAGTCTGGGTAGGTAGCAAGGTTGTAGATACTCACGGTAAGAGAGGGAAACTGTCCAGATAAGTCCATGGTAAAAAACTGGTTATTTGCAGATGTAAACAACAGTGGTGCAGTCTCACCGATGATACGAGCAAAAGAAAGTAACACCCCTGTGGTGATACCCACTTTGGCAGCACGTACTACTATTTGCAAGACTATTTTATGTTTGGATCCACCTAGTGCCATACCCGCTTCTCTTAACTCTGTAGGTACAAGGGCTAACATGTTGTCAGTGGTAGAGATGATGATAGGTATCATCATTATAGCAAGTGCGATAGACCCTGCCCAGCCATTGTACCCGCCAAAGGGGTCAACCAAGAGTGCGTATACAAATACCCCTATGACGATAGAAGGGGCGGACATCATCACATCACTTAAGTTACGGATGATCGAAGCTCGCTTTGAGCCATGTCCATATTCACGTAAATATACACCTGCCATCATACCTATGGGTACAGCAACCACTGTAGCCATAATCGCCATGGTGAACTGACCTACTATAAGGTTACGAATACCTCCCTCTACAAGGTCATTTGTAAAAGTACTCCATTGTATACTGGTAATTCCTTTGTAAGAGAGCGTTGCTAGTATCCAAAATAGAAAACTTATGCCTATAACTGCTGAGAGTGTTGAGAGTAGCAAAATAATTTTATTGAGTACTAATCTGTTCATTATTTAACCTTTTTCATTTTACTTTTTTTCCTAAGAAATAGAATTTTGCCACTGTAATGACGGCAAAACTCACCACAAACAAAATGAGTGCTAAGAAGTACATCGAACTCATTTCTAAATCTTCTGCTTCAGCAAAGTTATTTGCCAAAAGTACTGGTATAGACGTGGTAGGGTCTGTGACTTTGCTCACCGTAGTCATCACAGAACCTATAAGGAATGCCACAGCCATAGTCTCACCTAAAGCCCTGCCAAGAGCTAAGATAATAGAACCGATGATGCCCCCTTTAGAGTAAGGCATAATGATATCTTTAATCACCTCAAATTTCGTAGCCCCCATCGCATAAGCCGACTCCTTAAGTACTGGGGGTGTAGTATTCATAGCATCTCTAGTGATAGCTGCCATAAAAGGGATAATCATAATAGCCAGAACGATACCTGCGGTTAAAAGTCCTACCCCATTGCCCCCAAATACCGACTGAACAATAGGAGCAAAATAAAACAAGCCCCACATACCGTAGATGATACTAGGAATAGCTGCAAGTAACTCAATAGCAATAGAAACAGGTTTAGCAATGTTTTGTGAAGCAATCTCAGTTAAAAAAATAGCAATCCCCATAGCCAAAGGTGTAGCGATAAGCATAGCGATAATCGTACTAAGCAAAGTACCAATAATAGGCACATACCCACCAAAGACACCTCCCTCGTCATCTTCCCCAGGTTCCCAGTCTTCTGTCCATAAGAAGTCAAAACCAAATGTATGGAGTGCGTCTTGTGCATAGGTAAACAGTATGGCGAAGATACCTATGAGTAAGAAAAAAGAAAGTGTTGCCGAGAAGAATGAAAAGTTTCTAAAAAGTGTGCCACCCATGTCTTTTATGCCTTTAAGTATAATTTACGCGATTACAATAATCAAAGTAGTAACATTTTGGTAACCAATAACAAAAGTGAAAATTACAAAGAGAAATGTTAATGGTTACTAAAATGGTACCACATGCACCCAAAAAGTGCAATGAGTACCCTGTATTCAAGGAGAGTGAAAAGCTATTTAATCTTTTTTGCTTCCCAATAAGCTCTAATAGCATCTTTTGTTGAAGTAGGGAGTGGCACATAACCAAGTTCTGCTGCTGCCTCGTCTCCATGTGCATAGGCCCATTCCATAAAGGCTGTTACTTGTTTATTTGTTTGTGTTTTTTCTTCTGGAAGCAAGATAAATGTTGCCGCAACGATTGGGTAAGATGTAGCACCTGCTGGGTCACCTATGACTGCATAGAAGTCATTGTCTGCTGTCCATGAAGCATATTTTGCTGCATCTTGGAAAGATTTTACCGTTGGGTTAATGAAGTGACCCTCTTTGTTTTCCACTTGTGCAGCTGGAAGACCCAATTTAATTTTATAAGAGTACTCAATGTATCCTATAGAGTTTTTGATTTGTTGGATGTTAGCTGATACACCCGAGTTTGACTTTCCTGCAACCACTTTTGCTGCTGGCCATTTTGGTTTTTTACTTACTTTTACATCTGGATTGATTTTGTTTAAGAAGTAAGTAAAGTTAAATGTTGTACCAGACTTGTCTGCTCTTACACATGTTGTAATCGCCTCATGAGGAAGCTTTAAACTTTCATTTCCTTTAACTATCACTTCATCATCCCAGTGTGTAGCTTTACCAGAGAAGATAGCATCAACTGCAGCACGGCTGAGTTTAAGTTCACCATCTTTTACACCATCAATGTTATATGCAAGTACGATAGACCCAACTACCGAAGGGAACATGTAGAGTTTAGCTTCTCTAAGTTTTTTTGGTTTAAGTGGCTTATCTGAACCTGCAAAGTCTACCATTCTTTTTTTGATAGATTTAATACCATCACCTGAACCTGTTGGTGTGTAGTTTACTTTTTTGCCTGTAGCTTTAAAGTACTCTGCTGTCCATGCTTTATATACTGGACCAGGGAAAGACGCCCCTCTACCTTTAAGCTCATCTGCTTGCACTGCTGTTAATGCTACTGAAGCAACAACTGCTGCTGTTACAAGTTTTTTAAATGTCATGTTGTTTTTCCTTTGAGAAAAGTGTGATATCCATTTGGATTGTTCGAAGTATATTATAGCTTGGAAACATTTTGGTTACAGTAAAATGTAACGTTTTCTTTTACTTTCTTTCATACGTTTCAAGTCAACCAAAATAAACCCATCAATACAATAATTAAAATGTTTGTCATAACCAAAATCCATAAAACTAACCCCACCCTCTTCACATACCTCTGCATACTGCTTATAGAGCGTGGGTATTGCATAGCCCATATATGAGAGTTCCTCTTTAAGCCTGCGTTGATCTGTACGATAATCCGTACCTGTAAATATCTCTTGACAATAACTTTTCATCTCTTTACTAAGTTTATACCGTGCTTTATGCTTTACGAGTCTCTCTTGTGGGGAAAAATAAATCATATAAAAGTAAATAAGAAGTGCTTTTGCCTGTGCAGTAAAGCTATCACTAAGGCTCACGGGTCCAAACAAGTAACGTATATTTGGACGTGTCCTCACATACGCTCCTATACCTTGCCACAAATAATCAAGTGCTCGGGAGTTCCAGTATTTTGGTTGCACAAAACTTCTGCCTAGTTCTAGTCCCTGATTAAAATATGGTTCAAACCCTTCTTGATATTTAAATAGTGTACTAGTATAGAGTCCCTCTACCCCAAAATCTTCAACAATTTCTCTACAGTCTCCTATACGATATGCCCCTGCGATTTCTAAATTTTCATCATCCCATATGACTAAATGTTTATAGTAAAAATCATAACTGTCTATATCACGTTTTTCTCCAGAGCCTTCACCCACATGTCTAAAACTTATCTCTCTTAGCCGTCCTATCTCTTTAATCACCGCATTTTCGACCACACTCTCATAGAGTATGATTTTTTTTCCATCGCTTGTATTGCCTAAGAGTGTTCCCGATTTCAGTTCAGATTTTATGTCAATAGGTGATTCTGCCAAAGAGATGCCCTTTTCAACTTTTAGTATCGTTTTTTTACCTTTTGCCACCCTATAAAAGTGTCTTCTTATGAGCTTAACTACCTCTTTATGTGAAAGGTTTGGCATCGTATAGCCTTCATATGGTATGGCATTGCCTACGGTAAAGCCTATCTCTTTCCCTTTGGATTTAAACATCTCATGGGGTAAAGTTGCTGTGGCAAATCCTCTATTAAGCATCGATAACATATAAAAACTTTTAGAATTTTTTGCATCAATATATATGGGTAAGATAGGGGACTGAGTCTTAGAGGCTATCTTGTAAAATCCTGTTTTCCATGCAGTATCTCTCACGCCATTTGGTCTTGCACGACTCACTTCACCTGAAGGAAAGATAATCACTGCTTCTTCATTATCTAATGCAGTGTAAACACCATCTAGTGTAGCTTTAGTCGTTTTGCCTGTTATATTGTCTACAGGTATCACTAACTCTTGTAGATTTTCAAACTGCCCTAAAAATGCATTGGCAACAATCTTGATATCTCTACGTACCTCTTTTAGAAGATGTATAAGTGCCATGGCATCTAATGCTCCCAATGGGTGATTGGCTATGATAACGACACGTCCATAAGAAGGAATGTTTTGCATCTCATTTTTATGGATATGTATATCTACATCAAAATAGTCTACGACCGCTTCTACAAAAGAAAAAGTATCTTTATGTGCATTGTCTTCCAAAAAAGTATTGATTTGTCTCTCATGAAAAAGTCTTTTCATGCCTGAAAAGAGTAATTTTTTTGCCAATAATGGATAATGTTCTATCCTAGGATAATGGTGAACGAGATAGTTTTCTACGCTAAGTTGTTGCATTAGGCTATCCTGTAGATATCGTTTATCTCTCTTACTAAATGTTCTTTAACTGCTTTGGCTTTTTTATGTGCTGCAAAAAGCTCTTCTACCAGTTCCCACTCTTCATAGATAATCTCAAAGGCTTCTTCTGTGGAGATGGCAAGCTCTTTGCCTAGCCTTTTGGCTAACTTTTCTAACTTTTTCTCAGATATTGTCATCAACTCTTGCATACATACACTCCATTATTCAAATAACCAAGTATAAATAAAAATGATAACAAAATGACAACATTTGAGAATTAAGCACTTTTCTTATCTTCAAAACGTAATCTTACTTTCTCTAAAGATTTATCAAAAGCAGGTATAGACTCTTTTAACAAAAGCTTTTCTCTCTTGTCTATGTCATGTCCTAGTTTTTTCTCAAAAGAGGCTAGTTTTATTCTTTTATACAAATCCATAATCTTTTGATTGGTCAAGCCTCCTAAGAAGTTTCTTAACAGTAAGAGTTTTTCATATCGTATCTCTTTCATGTTCAATCCACTCTCTTCTAATGCTATAAGTGCTTTTTTATACGTACTACTGTCTATCAATTCTCTATCAAAATTTTGATTGATAAAATAGTCTACGACCGTTGTAAAATAGTGTCTGAAAGGTTTTTTGATATTTTGCACTTTTTTAGAACCCCATAAATATTTTGCTGCAATGTTGTGAAAATCTTTTCGTAACTGTTCTATCTCTTTAACATCAGGGACAAGTTCTCCACGATTTGATAAGAGGAAATTTCTGTTAAAAGCCATAGAGATACTATTCATCACATTTTGAAACTCTGTTTTTGCATGACTCTCTTGATTGAGTAGGCTTATCAATAATTCTTTGATGGTCATTTTATCTATGTGTTTTTCACTTTCAAAATGTTTCACATATATCCTACATACTTTACGTAACTCTTTCACCCTCACATCGGAAGTTATGCCTCTAAGCAGTATCTCTTTTAACTTTTGTTTAGAATAAATATTTAACGCATCGATGATATCTGTCACTCTGTATCGGTTTTCGTCTGCAATATCCATAGCCTGACACAGTATCGTCTTGCTGGTACTATTATGCACTTCTACACCTTTGCCTCTTAGGTACTGCTCTTCTATGATTATCGCCTCATTTAAATACTCTTTCATATACACATACTCAGGGTACTCTCCTAACTCTTTTTTGCGTTTTACTAGAGAAGCCAACGCATAGTGCTTGATATCCCTTGGAAGTATGTCAAATAAAGCATACTTTTCTATCCGCCTAAAGTTATTAAGATTGGCATTAAAGCGTATGGAGGTTTCGTAAGATTTACTTGCTTCTTTCAATGCCTTATCTAAAATCATTTCACCATCATGACTAAAGGCAGTATGCCCTATGTCATGTACCATTCCTATGATTTTAGCTATGTGAAAGAAATTAAGGTTGACATCATTGCCAAGCTGCCTGCCGACATGGGCTAACACATACTCTGTACCTAGTCCTACTTCAACAGAATGGCTATATCTATTACGTATGCTGTCTTTTGTTTTTTTAGAAAGGTACATCGGTATATCTTTCATACGTACAAAAATCTTATGTCCCACTATGTGCATTTCGCACTCTTCTATGATACTTTTATCTACTGCTTCTATCTCCTGCTCCTTTAAACTTTTGACAGAGAAAGTAAATTGTCATACCAAACTTCTGTACCAAGCCCTTCACTCTCTTCTATCTCTACATTTAGCCCTTTACGTGAGAGGTCACTTTTAACGATGTATTTCATAGGTATTTTTAATATCTTTACACAATATTCTTGTGCATATTGCGTATGAGAAAATCCTCTCAAGCACCATGCACTGTCTATTTCCATAATAGGGATAAGTAATTTTTTATTCATTTATCGTCCTTCGCATAGGACTAGCATATAATTATTTGGTTACAAAAGGGTTTCAGGGGAGTACAGAAAAGAAGAGGAAAGAAGAGGAAAGAAGAAGAGCTATGAAAAAGAAGTGAGTGTCCCTACTTCCTTTTCATGATTATCAAACGTATTACGCTACTTTTTTGATTGCTTTTTTTGCAACTTTTTTTGCAACTTTTTTCTTTGTTGGAGATTTTTTCAATACAAGTTTTGTTACTTTTTTAGCAACTGACTTAGTGTTTTTCTTTTTAATCACTTTTTTCGCTACTGCTTTTTTAGTTGCTTTCTTAACAACATTTCTTACTACTTTTTTCTTAAGTACTTTCTTCTTAGATACTTTTTTGCTAGGTGCTTTCTTTTTACTTGCTGGTTTTTTAACTACTTTTGCCATGGGTCATCCTTTAATTTTGTGTTATTAATTACTAATAGTAATATAATATAGGTATTGTATATTTTTTATTCTATCTTGTCAAGTTTAAAATGTTACCAATTGCTATAATTTATGGTATTATTATGTAATTTGATTAACTAATAAAGTGAGACTATGACATTTATAGAATTTAAAAAAATGCTTTTAGATGCAGAAATAAGTTTGCCAAAATTTTCTAAACTAATCCAAGTGAGCGAAAAAAATATTCAATCTTACAAAAAAAAGGGTGAAGTACCCAATGCCATAGCTGCAGTGGCTACATGTTTTGCGGCTATGCATCATCACAACCTTAATTATCGTACCCTCATAGAAAACTTAGAATTAAAAGCCAAAACAAAAAAAGGTGCGGGTTTTGCAAAAAAGCACAAAAAAGAAAACAGTACTACAAAAGAAGAAAGCTAGGAGAACCACCTGAACATAGGGGAACAAAACTCTATAAAAAAAAAGGGGGGGGGTATTCAATAATATATGAAAAAACAAAACTTGATAGGTTCAGTATGGCTCTCCTAACTTTCTACATATATTGTAAATAGTTTTGGTAACAAAAGGATAACTTTAGTCCTATAGATATGTTATTAAAATGTTTTCAAAACTCTTTATGATTCGCCTATGAAATATTTAAAAGAAAACTACGTACTCGTCACTGCTACATTTATTTTTATGCTTGTACTCGGACTACACTACCCTTTTTATAAAGCCATTATTCTCATGCTTGAATTTATCGTTATTACAGAAGTAGTCAAAATGATTGCAGAATTTATAGAAAAGAAGCGCTTACGCTTACGTTATGTATTGGATGTGTTTATTATCTTTCTCATACGTGATGTCATTATCTTAACCACGCAACCTAGTAAGCCTTACGAAGATATACTTTTTCTTCTATTGGTCATTTTAATAT
>Ga0256840_1003245_pt1 | contig 13359 bp, 18 predicted proteins | sample 355202metaG_FD_185969 | JGI IMG/M metagenome (GOLD analysis project Ga0256840, IMG submission 185969) | Hydrothermal vent microbial communities from Mid Atlantic Ridge, Atlantic Ocean - 355-202 | ecosystem: Environmental > Aquatic > Marine > Hydrothermal vents | place: Atlantic Ocean: Mid...
TATACTAGCCCTTGAAGATTTTCAAATGAACAGATGGATGGATCCTATCGTTAAGGAACTCAATGGTAAAAAAATTAATGTTGTACATGATTTTAGCATACTTAAAAATATACTTGGGTTTAACGAAATTGAGGAAGATGATGGATATGTTGCTTTAAGTACACCTATGAAAAGGAGATTAAAATGAGTTTATTTATTTGTCAAAAATGCGGTTGTGTTGAAAATACAGCTCTTGTTTGTGAAAAGGATGGTGAGGGTTATCCCAATATACATCTTATGGAGATGTTGAATAATAATCAAATGCTTTGCTCGGAATGTAATACTGGAACTTGGCACGGAGAGTTTGAAAAATCTGAACCAACAGATTTAGAGAAAAAATACGCTACTTTAAGTGAGTATAACATGTGTACTTATTATGATCACCCAGTATCTTTTGAACTTTTTAAAGAACTAATTAAGACAATTAGAGCTGATTATTTCTATGAGAAACTTCTTGAAAACAAGGGTGTAAAAATGGTTTATGATGGTTGTGATATATACACTGAAAAAGAAATACAGTATAAAAAAGTTAATAAAAAATTACAGATTGCAGGAATATTAGGCACAATGTACACACTCTTTCAAAACAGATATCCTTCATACTCAGTTAAAAAGGAACCACAGACATCTGAGGAAGTAGATAGATTAAAAGAGCTGGCTCAGATGAAACGAGATATAAAAGCTGCAAAAAAGGCTGGAAAACGAGATTTAGAACTAGAAAAAAGATATAAGGAATTAAAGTGAATAAGAACTATCAAAAATCTCTTGTAAAACATCTTAAAGAAGTGCGGAAATATAATAGACAAGAACGATTAAAACTTAAATAAATAAACGATTTTGAAAAAGGAAACAGATGAATGATAATTTAAACATTTTAGTAACATACATACTAAAAGATTACACAACTTATAAAATAGCTATGTCAATAGAACATGGCTTAAATACTTTTTGTGATTGGAAATATTTCAAAGAGCCTGAAGTAAAAGAATAATATCTAAAATTATTAGATAATGAAGATATTGCCTTTGAAGTACATCATATAATGGAAGTTGAAAAAATAAACAATCTGAAATTAACTAAAATTATAGTGCCAGAATGAAAATTATATCAAATATTTTGTTCATATTATTATGGAGAGCAATTAGTGATTTACTAAAAAATATAAAAAGAGAAAAATATGAAATACAATTACACAACAGCTAAAGATGTTCGGACTTACTCAGTGACTACCGAATAACAAATAATATGTTTATAAGAGTTGTAAATTAAAAAGGAATTATATGAAACTTGAAATAACAATAGATAATTTGAAAGACTACGATGCAATAGCAATTGAAGATATGCTATCTTTTTGGCAATTTTATGGTGAAGTAGGGATGTCAAGAAAAACATGTTTTTATGCAGACGGTGATGGTACTTTTAGACCTAAAATAACAGTTAATGGTCACAAACCAAACTCAACAGATATCATCACAAATGATATTAAAATTGATTGTAGTGGAAATTATTATATAGATTCAGACAGCATTGCTAGTCGATTAAAGGAAACAAAATGATTGCTATATTATCACTACTGTTCACGTTGTCACTTGGGACTCTTGTTTTTTATTCAAATTCGGTGGCATTCTTAGTGTCTCTAGGTATTCCTATTGTAATTATCCATTTTTACAAACGAGAATATCGATACACTAAGGAAGACATAGTTATGAGATTTTTTATGTTGATGGTATTTCTATGGTTAATATTCGCTATAGTTATATCTGGAATAAAATGTTTCTTATATAAACCTAATTGGAGTGAGAATACAAAAACATATTCAGTAAAATTAATCAAGCATGAAAAATTATTGATAGATAACTCATTCATACTAAATGATAAAATATTGTACTGGAAATGTAAATCAATGCAGTGCAAAGATATAACTGAAATAACCAAAACTGATAAGGGAAGAAGAGACTTGAATCCTTTTCTTTTTAGAGAACCGAAAAAAGAATATATAATTAAGGAAGAAAAATGAATTTACAAAAACACACAGAACATGAATTTGAGTTGCTTAAACAGCAAACACAAACCAAAGATGAAAAACCTGTTATTCTACAGTTTGAGAAACCAATAAAGAAAATTGTAAAAATATTTTCAAAACAAGGACACAGTGGAATGTCGGCAAATGTATACTCATCAATAGTATCAGAGAGTATCAAAAAAATACTTAAATTTGAAACATTATCTCCATTAACAGGTGAAGAGAATGAATGGAATATTTGCGATGATAATATTATATTCCAAAACAAAAGAAATAGTGCAGTGTTTAAACAAGACAATATAGTAAACTATATCGATGGGATTATATGGCAAAATATTGATGAAAAATATGATTCATTCACTGGAACAGTAGAAAATATATCTTCAAATATAAAAGGATTATCATTCCCATTAACCCCGAAAACATTTAGAATTGATGTTAAAAAAGTTCCTGGTATTTGTCCAATTTCAGGAAATTATCATGAAGAAAAAAGTCCTGAAGGGAAAACTGTATGGCATTACGAGATAGTAGATAAAGATGACCTCAAAGAAGTGGAAAAATATTATGGTATATATTTAGGTGAACCAGAAGGAGATGCATTAAGACTAAATGATTTTGATCCATTGATTCAAAAATATATCAAAGAGATGCGCAAATCATTACCTGATTACGAAACATTTTCCAGTTTTGTGGATGATGTTAGAATTATCTCTAAACAAATAAAAAATCTAGGAGGTAGGTTAAGAAGCAGACAGGTACTCGCAATATTAGCACTACCATATTTGAAGTACGATAACTAAAATAAAAACATTAACAAAAAGGAAAAATATGAAATGTGAAAAATTAGATATAAAGTGCTTCTATAAAAATAGTGTTTTATTAGACGAAGCTGTAAATGGACATGAAGATAAAATAGACTGGAAACAATTTACTAGAGAAGAATGTTATATATTCGATAGAGAATTTATTATAAAGTACAAAAAATATATAGATTTTGAATGTTGTAATTTTGCCGATACACAGTTTTATTGGGAAAATATTGATATAATTGAAACACAAATAAGTACTGAAAAATTAAAAGAAATCACATATTGGGTGGGTATCATACATCCAAAACAATATGAAGTTCTTAAACATAGTATTGATTTTAAGAAAATAAACCACCTAAATTTTCATAACATAACTAATAAAGATAAAAAAGAGATACTTTCAAACATATCTATATATACATTAATTCATTATATTTACGAAACTAATAGTGAATATTTTAACATACTTGAAAATAGAATAGATGAATGTATAGATTTAGATGTAAAATGTAAAAAACGATTGTTAATTATTCTTTTAGATAACAAATATAATTATGGTGTCGTTAGTGATATGTTTAGAAAATTAGGATTAGATATTGAAACATATTATGAACTATATCATAATACTGATTGGAAAAACAATAATATAAGAGATGAACTGGTTAAAAATGCGTTAAAATCTAATAATGATATAGATTATTATTTGGGAAGAGTTATAGATGAATACCCATGGTATAAACAAAAATACTTAAAATATAAATTAAGGAAAAAAATATGAAAATTATAGAATACAAAATGTTTTATTCAAACAAAGAGTTCACAAAATGACAAGAAGAAAACCCAAGAAATATCTTAGCAATTTCTCCAATACCAATAACAGCAAATACAAACAATATGATAGAAGGTAACCCATTAAACATTGATATTAATGTTGGTGTTTTTGTAACATACTTTAAGGATGAAGAAAATGGAAAATAAATTATCAAGTATCATTACCGAAATATTTGATATGAGAAAAACAATACAACAACACACAAAGGATCTCATAAAAGAACATAACATAAAAGACATAAACGCAACACAAGGGATATATGATTTTGCTCTTGATATGTACCTTAGAGGGTTTAAAGATGCTATTGATAAGATGGTAGAAGAATGAAATATATAGGATGTAATAATGAAAGCAAATAAATATATACACTATATGTTAGAATACTTAAAAGATGAAACTAAAACAGTTCTTAATGTAAGTCATACAGACCTAGATGGATATGGTTCAAGTTTTATGCTATACCAAGCTGGGTGTGAGCATTTTGTGAATACAAATTATGGAGAAATACAGGATTCTATCCTAAATTTTTTCACAAAATATGAAAAACTTCAAAACGAAGATACTATGATTGTAATCACTGATTTGAATCTAAATGATGAAGAAATTGATTTTGTAAATAATTTGAAAAAAGATTACAGTATCAATACATATATAATGGATCATCATGGTACTGGAGCAAAATTTGCAGAAAAATATGATTGGTATAGTTTAGATACTTCAATATCTGCAACAATGCAAGTTAAAAATACATTGTTTGATGATGATTTAAGATTAAATTATATTGCAGAATTAATAGATACATATGATATGTGGAGACAAGAAAAGGACATACTTTTCAAAAAAGCAACATCACTATCTAATTTAGTATTTAATACACCTTTTGAAGATATAGATATAAAAAGAGAATGGATTTTTCATCTTATAAATTATTCAACTAGTTTATTTTATCAAAGTGTTAGTGAATTTGAAGAGTCTATATATTCAAATCTAAATAATTTTTTACTTAAAAATTTTGATTATGATTTTATAAAAGATGAAAATCTTGCTCAGTCTGTAAAATGTTCATTAACAATGCTTAGAAGTATTGAAAATTATAAGATTCTTGAAACTAATGATGTTATTGTGTATTCTGGTATAAGTACTGGTGCTACTCAATATTGCTTTAATGAAATGTTTAAAGATGATAAATACAAAGATAAAGTGCTTATAAATTATAATTCTAACAGAGGTAACTTATCAATTAGAAGTACTAATGGAAATGCTCAAAAGATAGCACTACTATTTGGTGGTGGCGGACATCCTGATGCTAGTGGTGCTCATGTTGATCCTGATAAAGGATTAATGATATTAAAGGAAAAATTGTGTTAAAAGTAAATGATACATACTCATTTTTAGAATACTTAAGAGCATATCAGCTCTTTAAGATACTCAAAAAATATAAACTATTTTAGTGCTATAAAAACTTAAGGAATAAAAAATGAAAATAAATGAATTTATGGATATTTTAGATGATCTCAAGCAAATTGCTAGAGGTTCTGAAGTAGCATCTAATACAGCTAAAGATTATTTAGATTCAAAGGTCTCTGAAAAGAATATCAATAAAATAACAAACTTCATCTCCCAATATTGGAGAAATAGAAATAAAGGAAATAAATGAAAACTCTCAATATAAAAAAATTATCTCAAGATGCTACTATCCCAACTTATGGATCTGAAAAAGCAGCATGCTTTGATATATATTCTAGTAAAGATACAAATTGGAAAGTATCTAAGTTAAATAATGAAATAGGTGACCCAGGAAATCTTCCAGATAATATAATACATGCTGGTAGAGCAACATACTTTATAGAAACAACTGTGCATACGGGTCTAGCAGTTCAAACTCCTGAAAACTATAGATTAGACATTTATCCAAGAAGTGGATGGGGGTTTAAACATAATATTCAATTAGGAAATGGCACTGGAAAAATTGATGAAGATTATAGAGGTGAGGTTATGATCAAACTTATAGGTTTTATAAGTAATTTATCAGACCTTCCAAGTATCAAAAAAGGAACCAGAATTGCACAAGGTGAACTAAATCCTGTTCACAGAACTATTTTTAGTGTTCAAGAAGACCTTACAGAAACAAAAAGAGGTTCTAATGGTTTAGGAAGTACTGGATACTAAACTACTTTTTATTTTAGAATTACATATCTAAAAATATAAATAATTTACAATTTTACACATAAGGTCGCAATGAATGGTTAAACTTACACAAGCACAACTTCAAAAGAAAATACAGTTCATCGAAAAATACATTAATTCATCAAATGCCGCAGAAGGTTCTCAATTTGATGCAAATGCAAATGTCGATTCTAAAAATATAGCAACTCTAGAAGCAGAGTTACATAAAGATATAAACATTCAAGTAAATAGAGAACTCTTAAAAAATAGAATATCGAAAATATTTGATAAAGAGACATCAGAACAATATATTAAAGATTTAGAATCTCATCTGATTTATACACATGATGAAACATCATTAAAACCATATTGTGTTTCGCTAACAATGTATCCATTCTTACTTGATGGTGTAACAAAACTTGGAGGTGAGTCAAAAGCACCTAAGCATTTGTCAAGTTTCTGTGGAGAGTTCATCAATTTTGTTTTTGCAGTAGCATCACAGTTTGCAGGAGCAGTAGCAACAGTTGAATTTCTTATGTATTTTGATTATTTTGCTAGAAAAGATTATGGAGATGATTATCTTAATACTCACGAAACTATCATTCAAGAAGCACTACAACATGTAATATATAGTATTAATCAACCAGCTGCAGCAAGAGGATATCAATCTGTCTTTTGGAATATTTCAATATATGATAGACCATATTTTTTTGCTATATTTGGAGATTTTGCTTTTCCTGACTTTTCAAAACCAAGTTATAATTCACTAGATAATCTCCAAAGATATTTTATGAAATGGTTTAATGCAGAACGAACAAAATCTATCTTAACATATCCTGTTGTAACAGCAGCCTGTTTAAGTAATTCTCATGAAATGGTTGATAAAAGATTTGAAGACTTTATAACTACTGAACTTTCAGAAGGAAATTCATTCTTTATATTCCTTTCAGAAAATGCATATGCTTTAAGTTCATGTTGCAGGCTTAAAAATGATGTTTCAGATCAAATAAATGATTTCAGTTACTCATTAGGAGCTGGTGGAGTTTCTACAGGTTCAATTAATGTAATGACAATTAACCTTAATCAATTAGTTCAAACTTCGACAGATTTTACTGCAAATCTTAAAAAGTTAGTGAAAAGGATGCATAAGTATCAAATAGCATTTAGAAGTCTTATTGAAGATTATAAAAAATCTGGAATGTTACCAGTTTATGATGCTGAATTTATAACACTAGATAAACAATATCTAACTATAGGAATAAATGGTTTACCAGAAGCTGCAGAATATTTAGGAATTAAGATAAATGTAAATGATGAATATACCGATTTTGCAGAAATTGTGCTTAAAACCATATCAGATCTGAATAAAGAAACTACTAAAGAGACAGGTTATAAGTTTAATACTGAATTTGTTCCTGCTGAAAATCTTGGTGCTAAAAATGCTAAATGGGATAAAAAACTAGGACTAGAGGTTCACAGAGATTGTTATAATTCTTATATGTACTTAGTTGAGGATGACAAAATATCTGTTCCTGAAAAAATTATATTACATGGAAAACAGTTTATGCAATATTTGGATGGAGGATCAGCTTTACATCTAAACCTTGAAGAAACACCATCTAAAGAAGCATTTAGAAAAATCATTAACATGGCTGCAGAAGAAGGATGTGAGTATTTTTGCTTTAATATAAAGATTACTATTTGCAATGAATGTGGAAATATAGATAAAAGAACACTTCAAAAATGCCCTAAGTGTAATTCCCGAAATATTGACTATGGAACAAGAGTTATAGGGTACTTAAAAAGAGTTTCTGCTTTTTCAGAAGCAAGACAACAAGAACATGAATTAAGGTATTACAAATGAAAATAACCCAAATAAAACAAGAAACACATCAATACAAAATCACATTCGTAAATAATGATGTTATTGAATATTTTGTAACAGCACCAGATATGTTAGAAGCATTAACATATGCAATAAATTATCTAAATACTCATGATTTGAAAGACTATATTTTCGAACATATTGAAAAAATAAAATGAATTTTTCTAATCCTCAAGTGGTATTTCAAGAAGTCCCTGGTGAAATATCCCTTGCTCTATCAATATCAGGATGTAATTTACATTGTAAAGAATGTCATTCTAGTGAAACATGGGACCCAAAATATGGAGAACCTTTAACAAAATCAAAATTATCTGAATTACTTAGAAAGTATAAATATATAAGTACTGTGTTATTTTATGGCGGTGAGTGGAATTTAGATAAACTCACTGAACTCATAAAGTTCATTAAAAGTAAAAATATAAAGGTTTGTTTATATACTGGTCAGGAATTAGATTATTTTTCTAAGGATTTTTTAAGTCTGTTAGATTATATAAAAGTTGGTCCTTATATAGCTTCAAAAGGTGGTATTGGTACTAAAGGTACTAATCAAAAATTCATAAAATTAAGGAAATAAAATGAAAACATTTATAGAATTCATAAATGAGGATGAAACATTACTCAAAAAATTACAAGGTAAAAAAGATCCTGATAATGACGGTGATGATGATTCTAAAAAATCAAAAGATACTGATAAAAAAGAAGACGATTTTTCAAAATATTCAGATGAAGAACTTCAAACACTTTTAGATCACCACAAAAAAGACCTCGAAGAATATAAAGATTCAGATGAAACAGCATATCAAGCTGCATTAGAAGATATAAAAGCAATAGAAGCAGAAATCAAGAAAAGAAAATGACATTCAAAGAAAAATATGGAGACCATAGTTCAGAGATATACCCAAAGTATTTAAATTTACTTAATCAAAAATTAACATCATTAGAGGGCTGTTATAAGGAGATTAAGAAAGATTTCACTTGTTCTAATAATAATTTGTCTTCATTAAAAGGAGCACCTAAGGTTGTAGGTGGAACCTTTATCTGTTATGGCAGTAATCTAAAATCCCTAGAAGGCGCTCCTAAAATAGTTGGTAGAAATTTTACTTGTGCTAATAATAAATTAATATCTCTTAAAGGTTCTCCTAGAACAATAAATGAAAATTTTTGGTGTAATAATAATGATTTAATATCTCTGGAAGGTGCTCCTAGAACAGTAAATGGAGATTTTAATTGCTCTAAAAACCCAAAACTTAATTCGCTAGATGATCTTTTAGAAACAGAAATTAAAGGAAACCTTATATCAGATATCATAACTGATAAAGAGTTCAAAGAAGATCAGAAACTGTATAATAAAGTAAACAAAAATCTCTCTAAATACAAAAAACTCAAAAAACTTCTCCAAGCTACTAAGGTATAAGGAAATAAAATGACATACAATAAAGATACATTTGGGTATTGGTGGACAGTAATAGAAAAAATGCCAGATATATCTAATAAAGATTATGTTGGGAATATAGATTGTCAATATGTTGGTATGAAATCGCTAAAGGGTGCTCCTAAATTAGTAGATGGTGATTTTTTCTGTTCTAATAATAATTTAAGTACCCTAGAAGGTGCTCCTAAAATAGTGAATGGATATTTTAGTTGTTCTAATAATAATTTATCAAGTTTGAAAGGAGCACCTCAAGAAGTTGGAGGTTTTCGTTGTGAACTCAATTCAAAATTAACATCATTAATGTTTGGTCCAAAAATTGTAAAAGGAGATTATATTTCTGGAGGTTGTGGTCTTAAAGATATAAAGGGTTCTCCTAAAATTATTGGAGGATATTTTATATGTGCTAATAATCATGTTAAAAGTCTAGTAGGAGGTCCTCAAGAAGTCAAAGAAAAATATAATTGCAATAGCAATGATTTAACATCTCTGGAAGGTGCTCCCAAATCATGTACTGTATTTAACTGTTCATACAATACTATTAAAACTCTCAAAGATTTACCTAAAAAAATTAATGAGCTTGAGTGTTATGATACAGACATAATATCTCTTGATGGATGTCCAAAAGTACTCGATAAATTAGATTGTAGTTCTTGTAAAAACTTAACATCTCTAAAAGGTATTCCAGAACTTATAAAAGGTACACTTAATTGTAAAAATACCCCTAAATTAAAATCTCTTGATGAACTATTAGGAACAGAAGTTAAGGGTCACATATACTCTGATCTCTCAATTAAAGAATTCAAAGAAGATCAAAAACTATATATCAAAGTTCATAAGAACCTCTCTAAATACAAAAAACTAAAGAAGCTTCTACAAGCTACTAAAACATAAGGAAATAAAATGACATTTAAAGAAAAATATGGAGACCATAGTTCTGAGGTATATAAAGAAGATTTAAATATTAGTGGTAGATTTAAATCCTCAAAAGGTTCAATAGATTCTCTTGAGGGTTGTTATAAAGAGGTTAAAGGAAAATTTACGTGTTCTCGTAATAACTTAACTTCTTTAAAAGATGGTCCTAAAATAGTAAAAGGGAGCTTTATATGTAATAATAATAAAATAACTTCTTTAAAAGATATTCCTAAAACAATAGATGGAAATTTTATCTGTTACATTAATAAATTAGATTCTTTAAACTATGCTCCTGAAATAATAAATGGAGAATTTGATTGTTCTTATAATAATCTAAGTTCACTAAAGGGTGCTCCTGAAATAGTAAAAGGAAGTTTTGATTGTTCTAATAATATTCTAATATCCCTAGAAGGTGCTCCCAAAACAGTAAAAGGAAATTTTATTTGTACTGATAACCCAAAACTAAAATCTTTTGATGAACTATTAGGGACAGAAATTAAAGGAGAACTTAAATCTGATATCATGTCTGATAAAGAATTCAAAGAAGAACAAAAACTGTTCATTAAAGTAGGTAAAAATCTCTCTAAATATAAAAAACTCAAGAAACTTCTCCAAGTGACAAAAATATAAATACTATAAAAGGAACTATGATGAAAATAGAAACGCTGTTTCCTAAAGCCTCTAAACATCTTCAAGAAGCCAAAGAAAAAAAATTTGAAGATTATGTAAGTGAGGTAGACCCAGAAACTGGTAAAAGATATATTATCCCAATGTTAAGTCCTGCAAGTGCTTCATACTTAATAGATTATGTTGCATTTATGAAAATGAAAGAAGTTGATCCAGAAGGATTTCAACGAGTTCTAAACTGGGGGTAATTGGATGCTATCACAAACATTAACAGAAATTTTTTCTGAAAAAATAGTCGAAAGTTTATCAGATGATGATATAAAAAAATATATCACAGGATTATACAAAGAATTTAAATTAAAAACTTTTAGTACATCTGATTTCAAAAGTGCATTCAAAAAAGATAAAATAACTCTTAAATTAATCAAAGAGCTAGTTCAAGATGGATATTTTGAGAGAAAAAAAGCAGGTCTCTACGCTTTAACTCAAAAATCTGAAGATTTAGTTTCTACTTCAGATATTTCAGCAAATACAGCTTCTAAAAATGTTAAACAAAAATTAGATACTGCAATTAAAAAGAAAGCAAAACGATTTAGAGTACCTGCAACTGCTAGAGGAGATGCTTTTGATAACTTAGTTCGAGAAGTCATTCAAAATATGAATGCAAATATTAAGCAAGCAGCTGCAGAAAAATTAATGTTTGCTGGAATACCAGGAACAGGTAAAACATCATCGGCAGTTCAATTATCTATATTATTTGGTATGAATCTCATCATTATTGAGGGTTCACATATATCAGAAGAAGATATTATCAACATTCCTTATGTAGTTCAAAGAGGTAATAAGCAAACAAAAAATGTTGCCCAATATAAATCATCTGGTTCGGATTTTGAAATTATTGATGCAAAATCATCTCTAGTTTCACAAATGGATAATTTGGGATATATAAGAGATGCTGAATATCAAAAAATGCTTAACTCTAATAAATTAATGAAAAAAGTTTATCTCAAATATAAAAAATTTATTGATGCAGTTAGAAGAACACCTCAACATAAATCAGGATTTAAGACTATCCTCCTAGTAGATGAATTTTTTCGAACGAATGATAAAAAAATAATGAACCTATTAAGAACTATTCTTAATGGTCAGATTGGAACAACCGATATACCAAAAGATACTTACCTAATATTTGCAAGTAACTTTGATAATACAGATGGTTCGCTTGATGAAATACCACTTAATCAACAATTCACTAAGGTTAATTTTGATATTCCATCTCCAGATGATTTTATGGCATATGTTGCAGACAAATATACACCATATGATGCAGAAACAGGTGAAGAGGATGATGAAGTTAAGGGATCAGTTGAATTACAACCAGAAGTTTATAATGCTTTTCAAGAGAATATAGGTCCTAAAGATATGGGAACAGTTGAAAACGGTGTTGTTATTTCTCCAAGAAGAATGGAACAAATAATGCTTTATGTAAACTCTAAAATACCTTTACAATCACAAGAAGAAGCAAGATCCTTAATGACATTCTTAGATATAAACTTTACAAACTATATTGAAGGTTCTAAGAGTACTAAATTACTAGCAAAATATAAAAATATAGTTAAAGATATAATAGTCAAAACATCTCCTAATATCAGTACAGATGATTTAGCACCCTTACCAGATACACAATGGAAACAAGTCCTTTCAGATGAAATAGATGCTAAACTTTCAATCAAGGGTGATAGAACCTATCCAGCCGTTCTGTCAGGTGCTCCTGGTACTTCAAAAACATATACAGTTAAAAAGGTTGCAGAAGATAAAAATATGGGTTTAATCACAATTGATGTATCTTCACTAACTACTGATGATGTTGATGGTATTCCTGTTCCTGAAACAGATGCAAACGGTAATATTGAAACAAAATTTACAGAACCTCCATTATATAAAAGAATAATGAATCAGTACGAAAAACAATATAAAGATGTATATCAAGAAGATAGACCTTACAATTATATCTTATTCCTAGATGAATTAACAAGGACAACTACTCAGATTTTTAACAAAATAAGACTTCTATTACTTGAGAAAAAAGTGAATTCTTCATATCCTATACCAGATGATATAATGATAATATCTGCTCAGAACCCTTCTGATGATGGAGCAATTGAGTTACCAGATCATGTTAGAGATGTTGTTGATGTTATTCCAGTTGAAATGGCTATTGAAGATACTGAAGGATATATGAAAGGATTATTTGAGCATTATTCTGATGAAGAAACAACATTAAAATTCCCAGTGCAACAAATTTCATTTAACTTAGTGAGCGAAATATATAACAGATTTAAAACAGACCATGATGCTGATGGTAATAAGAAAATAGTTCAAGTTCAACCATTCTTTTGGAGTATAGGAGATTATACTATAATTTATGTTTCACCAAGAGAAATTGTTGATTTATTTCAAGGGACTATTCAAAGAATACATGATAATTTCATGTTTGATGGTTGGGATGAAATTGATGAGTATAACGATAAAGTATTTGAAGAATTCATAGGACAAGCAAAATTATATACTTATAAAAAATATGAAGGTATGTTAGACTTTATAGCAGATAAACAAAGTGTAGAATCTGTTGAT
>Ga0256840_1003246_pt1 | contig 13354 bp, 12 predicted proteins | sample 355202metaG_FD_185969 | JGI IMG/M metagenome (GOLD analysis project Ga0256840, IMG submission 185969) | Hydrothermal vent microbial communities from Mid Atlantic Ridge, Atlantic Ocean - 355-202 | ecosystem: Environmental > Aquatic > Marine > Hydrothermal vents | place: Atlantic Ocean: Mid...
CCAGGTATAAGCCCTGGCCCCGGCCGCAACCAATAAAGACACCATCAAAATTAAAATTCCCAAACCAATTTTTTTCATAAACTACCCCTCCTTAAAAATTTTTGCCCCTTGTTAAAGCAAAACTCGGGCCAAAAAATTCAGGAGAAATAGGTTGGGAAAGGTATGATAAATAACTTTTCCTTAACTACAAAATATATTTAGGAAATATATATTTCCAAATAAGTTCCACATTAGAGGAAAAATTTTTCCTTTTTGTAGGTTTTAAGGCAGCCTAAAAAGGAAATTATTTTCAATTAGAGTAGGAAAAATATGTTGTGGTCGGGAGTACGGTTGAGTGATTTTTCGTTTTTTCTCAAAAATGAAATTTATTCGTGACAACCTGTAACAATTAGGTTAAATTATCTTCCACTTTGCCATTCGGCTTAGTAAAACTTAAAGCCAAAAGGCCTTGACAAGTTTTAAAGAGGCCGTTATAAAAGCACGGCCTGAAGGTTAAAGGCCTTGGGTAATTATTTGTCTTTGTGAGGTTTGAGAGATGCCAACGATCAATCAGTTGATCAGGCTTGGGCGTGAGAAAAGAAAGACAAAGTCAAAGTCGCCGGCGCTTCAGGCGTGTCCGCAGCGCCGTGGGGTTTGTACTCGTGTTTATACCACTACGCCTAAAAAGCCGAATTCAGCTTTGCGTAAAGTTGCCCGTGTAAGGTTGACTAACGGAATAGAAGTCACTGCCTATATTCCGGGTATTGGTCACAACCTTCAGGAGCACTCGGTAGTGCTTGTGCGTGGGGGTCGTGTTAAAGACCTCCCTGGTGTGCGTTACAAAATTATTCGCGGGGCTCTTGACGCAGCAGGTGTTCAGGATCGTCGCAAGTCTCGTTCTAAATACGGAGCAAAAAGACCTAAATAAGGGTAGGATCTATGCCACGGAAAGGACCAGTACCAAAAAGACAGGTGCCGCCTGATCCCAAATATGGGAGTGAATTGGTTGCGAGGTTTATCAATCGTCTGATGCTTGATGGCAAAAAGAGCGTGGCGCGGCGCATTTTTTACGGTGCCATGGAGCTTTTGCGCCAAAAAAGCGGCGGGGAAGATCCTCTTAAAATCTTTGAGAAGGCAGTGGAAAATGTTAAGCCTTTGCTTGAGACCCGTTCCCGTCGTGTAGGTGGCGCTACTTATCAAGTTCCTGTGGAGGTGCGCCCTGAGCGTCAGCGCACTCTCGCGATACGCTGGATTATCCTTGCCGCGCGCGAGCGTCCTGAAAAAACCATGATAGAAAGGCTCGCGGGAGAGCTTTGGGACGCTTACAATAACCGCGGCGCAGCTATTAAAAAGAGAGAAGATACCCATCGGATGGCAGAGGCCAACCGGGCCTTTGCGCACTACCGGTGGTAAATTTTTAAACACCCATTTTTTAGAATGGGGAGACTTTTTGCGAAGTTTCCCCATTCTTTATGTTTAGAATTTTTTGTAACAAGGGGTTGAGAGAGGATGAACAAGGAATCCTTGGCCAAACTTAAAAAGACTAGAAACATAGGCATTGTTGCTCATATTGATGCCGGTAAGACAACGACTACCGAGCGTATCCTTTATTATACCGGTAGAACGCATAAAATCGGCGAGGTCCATGAGGGCACGGCCACCATGGACTATATGCCGCAGGAGCAAGAAAGGGGTATCACCATTACCTCCGCCTGTACCACTTGCTTCTGGCGTGACCATCGTATCAATATTATCGACACCCCCGGGCACGTAGATTTCACCGTAGAAGTTGAGCGTGCCTTGCGCGTGCTTGACGGCGCGGTGGTAGTTTTTTGCGCGGTGGGTGGTGTGGAGCCCCAGTCTGAAACGGTATGGCGCCAGGCGGACAAATACGGTGTTCCCCGGATAACTTTTGTAAACAAAATGGACCGAGTTGGTGCTAATTTTGAAGGCTGTCTTGAGCAGATGAAGACCCGTCTGGGGGCCAATCCTATTCCTATTCAAATCCCTTATGGTGCAGAAGAAGATTTCCGAGGGGTAATCGACCTTGTAGAGATGCGGGCCGTCGTGTGGGATGAATCGACCCTTGGGGCCCGTTTCCATATAGAAGAGATTCCTGCTGAGCTTAAAGATAAGGCCGAAGAGTTTCGCAATAGGATGCTTGAGTCTTTAGCAGACGTAAACGAAGAAATAATGATCAAGTATCTTGAGGGCGAAGAGATTACGCCTGAGGAAATCCGTGCGGCCTTGCGTGAGGCCACCGTTACCCTTAAGGGCGTGCCGGTGCTTTGTGGTTCAGCTTTTAAGAACAAAGGGGTCCAGCCGCTTCTTGATGCCATTATCGATTATCTTCCTTCTCCTATTGATATTCCGCCAGTCAAAGGGGTGAACCCAGAAACTGGTGAAATCGAAGAAAGGATTACTGATCCTGATGCGCCTTTGGCTGCCCTTGCATTCAAGATTATGACAGATCCTTACGTAGGAACCCTTACTTTCTTGCGGATTTACTCTGGTCGTATTGAAAGCGGCATGAGTGTTTATAACGCTACAAAGGGTAAGAGGGAGCGTATCGGGCGTTTGGTGCGGATGCACGCCAATCGCCGTGAGGAAATTACCGAGGCCGAGGCTGGTGATATCGTAGCGGCCCTTGGTCTAAGGGTGACCACCACTGGTGATACCCTTTGCGATGAGGCCCATCCCATTGAGCTTGAGTCTCTTGAAATTCCTGAGCCCGTTATTTCGGTTGCTATTGAGCCCAAGACCAAGGCTGATCAGGAAAAACTTTCGGTAGCGCTTCAGAAAATCGCCCTTGAGGATCCGTCTTTCCGTGTGGTTACCGACCACGAAACGGGTCAGACCTTGATTTGGGGGATGGGTGAGCTACACCTTGAGATCATCGTAGATCGTCTTACCCGTGAGTTCAAAGTCCAGGCAAACGTTGGTAAGCCTGAAGTGGCTTACCGTGAAACTATCACCATGCCCGCAGAGGCTGAAGGTAAGTATATCAAACAGACCGGTGGTCGCGGTCAGTACGGTCACGTAAAAATTGTAATTGAGCCCAATCCCGAAAAGGGGTTTGAATTTGTCTCCGAAATCGTAGGTGGAGCAATCCCCAAGGAATATATCCCTGCGGTTGAAAAAGGGATCAAAGAAGCCATGGAACAAGGCGTGGTGGCTGGGTATCCCATGGTAGATGTGAAAGTGCGCCTTGTTGACGGAAGCTACCATGAGGTTGACTCCTCAGAGCTTGCCTTTGCCATCGCAGGGTCAATGGCCTTTAAAGATGCGGCCCAGAAGGCTAAGCCTATCTTGCTTGAGCCTATTATGAAGCTTGAAGTTGTTACCCCTGAAGAATATCTCGGTGATGTTTTAGGGGATATTTCTTCTCGTCGCGGAAAGGTTCAGGGGATGGAACAGCGTCCAGGGGTGCGTGTCATAAAAGCACTTGTACCCTTGGCAGAAATGTTTGGATATGCTACAGAACTTCGTTCCAGGACCCAAGGGCGGGCAACTTTCACCATGCAGTTTTCTCATTATGAAAAGTTGCCTGATAACCTGGCAGAAGAAATCGTGCGCAAAGCCAAGTTAGCAGCGTAAAGGAGGCGAAGGAGATGAGCAAGCAGAAGTTTGAGAGGCGTAAACCGCACTTAAACATTGGGACGATAGGTCACATTGACCACGGGAAGACCACGCTGACCAGTGCGATTACAAGGGTTTTGTCCACCAAGGGTTGGGCAGAATGGATTCCATTTGACAATATCGACCGCGCACCAGAAGAGAAGCAGCGCGGTATTACCATCCAGCTGGCGCACGTTGAATATGAGACCGAGAAGCGCCACTATGCCCACGTGGATTGTCCTGGGCACGCGGACTACATCAAGAACATGATCACGGGAGCGGCGCAGATGGACGGAGCGATTTTGGTGGTAGCAGCCACTGATGGTCCGATGCCGCAGACCCGTGAGCACATATTGTTGGCGCGTCAGGTTAACGTGCCAGCGATCGTAGTGTTCATGAACAAGGTAGACATGGTGGACGACGAAGAGCTCTTGGAGTTGGTAGAGCTTGAGATAAGGGAGCTTTTGAGCAAGTATGATTTTCCTGGAGACGACGTGCCAGTGATACGCGGAAGTGCGCTTAAGGCCCTTGAGTGTGGGTGTGGTAAGGAAGACTGTGAGTGGTGTGGGAAGATATGGGAATTGATGAGGGCGGTAGATGATTACATACCTGAGCCCAAGAGGGAGATAGACAAGCCGTTTTTGATGCCGATAGAGGACGTATTCAGCATCAGCGGACGTGGTACGGTGGTGACAGGCAGAGTAGAGAGGGGAGTGATTCGTCCTGGAGATGAAGTAGAGATAGTGGGGTTGCGTCCGACGATCAAGACGGTAGCGACGAGTGTGGAGATGTTCCGCAAGATACTTGACGAGGGTCTTCCAGGGGACAACGTGGGAGTGCTTTTAAGAGGAGTAGGGAAGGACGAAGTAGAGAGGGGACAGGTATTGGCGAAGCCCGGGAGCATAACGCCGCACACGCGCTTTAAGGCAGAGGTGTACATATTGACGAAGGAAGAAGGAGGGCGTCACACGCCGTTTTTCAACGGATATAGGCCGCAGTTTTATTTCAGGACGACGGATGTGACGGGAGTGGTGACGTTGCCTGAGGGAGTGGAGATGGTGATGCCTGGAGACAACGTAGAGTTTGAGGTGCAGTTGATAAAGCCGGTAGCGATGGAAGAGGGTTTGAGGTTTGCGATAAGAGAAGGTGGTCGCACGGTAGGTGCCGGTGTTGTTACCAAGATTTTGGAATAGGTGATGGGTCATGGCTAAATCAGATGTTCGTGTCACTATACATTTGCAATGTACTGAGTGTAAACGTCGTAACTACACTACGACAAAGAATCGTCGTAACACTCCAGACAAGTTAGAATTGCGTAAATATTGTCCCTGGGATCGCAAACACACGATTCACAGGGAAGTAAAAGCTAAATAGTTTGTCAGCGCAGGCCAGTAGCTCGAACGGCTAGAGCACCGGACTCCAAATCCGGGGGTTGGGGGTTCGAATCCCTCCTGGCCTGCCATTTTTTATCATTTTGCGGAGAGGGAAATGGCCAAGAGGCGTACGCGTAAGCAAAGGATGTCTTCGGCTACACCTGGGCAGGCAGAGCCTGCTAAGGTAGTGCCGCTTAAGACTCAACAGGATGAAAACTTTTTAGCGCGGGCCAAGAATTTTTTGGTTGAGGTTAAGGTTGAGTTCAATAAAATTACTTGGCCAACCCGTAAAGAGACTATTGCCACAACTACCGCGGTGGTCAGCTTTACGTTATTTGTTTCTTTTTATTTGGGCTTGATTGATACTATCCTTTCAAAAATTGTTCAGTGGCTGGTTTACTGAGATGGCAGAGCAGTGGTTTGTAGTTCACGTATACGCTGGTTTTGAGAAGGAGCTCAAAGAGCGCATTAAAGAGGTTCTTGAGGAAGCGGGGCTTTCAGATAATGTTTCTGAAATAATCGTCCCGCCTGAAAAGATTATTGAAATTATAGGTCTTCCTTCAGGGCCGGTAGCGCGGCGGTTTTATCCTGGATATCTGCTTATTAAGGCCGAGCCCTTGCCAGAAATATTTGACGTTATCAAAAAAATAGATAAAGTAGTCGGCTTCATGGGAGGGGAAAAACCTCTTCCGTTGCGTGAGGAAGACGCGCAAAAGATTATTGATCGCTTGAAGGTTGCTGAGATTAAGCCCAAGCCCAGGTATCAATTTGAACCTGGAGACAGGGTGAGGGTGACACAAGGGCCTTTTGCTAACTTTCATGGCGTAGTTGAAGAAGTAAAACCCGACAAAGGAAAGGTACGGGTTTTAGTTAGCATTTTTGGGAGAGAGACTCCTGTAGAGCTAGAGTTTGCTCACGTGCAGAAAATTTAAGTTTTGAGGTGAGGTAGGATGGCAAAGAAGGTAATAGCGGTTATTAAATTGCAACTCCCAGCAGGGCAGGCTAATCCGTCTCCTCCAGTGGGGCCTGCGCTTGGTCAGCACGGTGTGAACATAATGGAATTTTGTAAGGCCTTTAATGCCAAGACAAAAGGCCAGGAAGGAATGATCATTCCCGCGGTTATTACGGTTTATGCTGACCGCTCTTTTACATTTATTTTGAAGACTCCGCCGGCATCTATTCTCCTCAAAAAGGCCGCTGGTATTGAAAAGGGGGCTTCAGACCCTAAAAGACAAAAAGTGGGTACGGTGACCAGAAAACAAGTCGAAGAGATCGCTAAAATAAAAATGCCAGATCTTCAGGCTGCTGATTTAGAGGCAGCTATGCGTACTATTGAAGGTACTGCCCGTAGTATGGGCATAGAAATAGTAGAGGGGTAGGCTCATGGCGCGTGGAAAAAAATATGCGGATGCATTAGCGAAAATAGATCGTTCAAAGAGATATAGCTTTGAAGAGGCGGTAAAACTTGCGCTTGATAATGCTTATGCCAAGTTTGATGAAAGTGTTGACGTTGCCGTAGTCCTTGGGGTTGATCCTCGCCATGCGGACCAGATGGTAAGGGGTTCAGTGGTGCTTCCCCACGGAACTGGTAAAGCACCTCGAGTGGCGGTCTTTGCCAAAGGCGATAAGGCTAAAGAAGCTGAGGCTGCTGGTGCGGATTACGTGGGAGCTGAAGACTTGGTGAAAAAGATCCAAGAAGGATGGCTTGATTTTGATAAAGCGGTGGCCACACCTGATATGATGCCCCTTGTGGGAAGAATTGGAAAAATTCTTGGGCCTAGAGGCCTAATGCCCAGTGCCAAAACAGGGACGGTCACCTGGGATGTGGCCAAAGCCGTCAAAGATATTAAATCAGGTAAGGTGGACTTTAAGGTTGACAGGGCTGGTGTAGTGCATGCTCCTGTAGGAAGGGTTTCTTTTGGCCCTCAAAAGATTCTTGAGAACCTGGCAGCTTTTATGGATGCCATCATCAAAGCCAAGCCTTCAGGGGCAAAAGGCCAGTATATAAAAAGTGTTACTTTGTCAACAACGATGGGGCCTGGGATCAAGGTTGATCCCCAGGACGTAAAAAATCTGCTCGATAAATACGGGCGCGATTAATATTTGTGATTTCCCGGTAGAGTCCCCCGGGAGGTCGCGGGCCGTAAGGCCAGTCAAAGACAGTAGGTACACCCAGGGTGTTTAATCGGGTCAAGGGCCCGGCCTACCTAGACCATGGGTGGCCTCTGCCTTTGACATGCAAAATGTCAAAGGAAAGGGGGGAGATTTTTGCTAACACGAAAACAAAAAGAAGAGATCGTCCAAAAACTGCGCAAGGAATTTGAAGAAGCACCCGCCGTATTTGTGACCACTTACCGCGCGATGACCGCAGAGGAAAGTAACGAGTTACGCAAGCTTTTGCGGGAAAAGGGTGCGCGCTATCAGGTGGTTAAGAACACTTTGTTGCGTTTGGCCAGCAGTGGGACTCCTGCTGAGCCTTTGCAACAGTTCATTGAAGGGCCAACTGGTGTTGCTATTTGTAAGGAAGATCCCGTAGAAGTTGCTAAGGTGCTGGTTGAATTTGCCAAGGAACACGAGTGCCTAATTAATCGCGGCGGGGTTCTTGGCGGCAAACCTTTAGAAGCAGCTTCGTTAGAGGCCCTTGCTAAAGTACCACCGCGTGAAGTCCTTATGGCGCAGCTTCTTGGGTTGCTCCAGGCACCTATGGCACAGTTTGTCCAGTTGTTGGCAGCGGTGCCACGGAACTTCTTGTATGCTCTTAACGCCATAAAAGAAAAAAAGGCTGAACAGGCCTAAACAAAAATTTGTAAGGAGGAAAGAAGATGGCCGTAACAAAAGAAGAAGTAATCGAATTTATCAGCAACATGACGGTTTTAGAGCTTGCTGAGTTTATCAAAGAACTTGAAGACAAGTTTGGTGTTTCTGCGGCAGCCCCTGTTGCTGCGGTGGCTGCGGCTCCTGGCGCTGCTCCTGGCGCTGAGGCTGCTCCAGCCGAAGAAAAAACCGAATTTGACGTTATTTTGGCTGGTGTTACCGGTAACAAGATTCAGGTTATCAAGGAAGTACGTGCTATCACAGGTCTTGGTTTGAAAGAAGCCAAAGAGCTTGTTGAAAGTGCACCTAAGCCGGTGAAAGAGGGCGTGTCCAAAGAAGAAGCTGAAGAACTCAAAAAACGTCTCGAAGAAGCCGGCGCAAAAGTTGAAATTAAGTAAAAAATAGTTTTTTATATAAAAGAATTTGGGACCTCTCCTCGTTGAAGAGGAAGGTCCCGTCTTGCGTTTTATCATTTCTTAGGGGAGGCGAAAGCCTATGTCAGAAGAGCTCACCATAATTCCCAACCGCGCACGTAAAAATTTTGGAAGGGTCAAACCTCTACTTGATGTGCCCTATCTTATAGCCATTCAAAAAGAATCTTACAAGCGTTTTTTACAAGATGACGTAGCCCCTGAAGCTCGGGAAGAAGTGGGTATTCATGGGGCCTTAAAGAGTGTTTTCCCTATTACAGACTACACTGGGACCTGCGAACTTGAATTCGTAGACTATACGATTTTACCCCCCAAGTACACACCTGATGAGTGTCGTGAAAAGGGCCTTACCTACGAAGCTCCTATGCGCCTGCGTGTAAGGCTTCTCACCTACGATATTGACCCGGACACCGGAGACAAAAGTATTCGTGATATCAAGGAACAAGAGATTTATTTCGGAACTGTTCCTTTGATGACTGAAGACGGTATCTTCATCATCAACGGCACCGAAAGGGTCGTTGTTAATCAGCTACAGCGTTCTCCGGGAATCTTTTTTGACCATGATAAGGGCAAAACCCATGCAAGTGGTAAGGTGCTTTATTTTGCAAGGGTAATACCTACCCGTGGTTCTTGGCTTGATTTTGAGTTTGACCACCGGGATTATTTGTACGTCCGTATTGATCGGCGGCGCAAGTTTCCTGTAACAACTTTTCTTAAAGCTTTAGGCCTTTCTACCGAAGAGATCCTCACTACGTTCTATCCGATAGAAAAATATATCATTGCCCCCAACCGCATTGAAAAAGTAGTTGATCCTGAAATTTTATTGGGGCAAAAGGCATATCTTGATATTCATCATCCTGAAACAGGAGAAGTCCTTCTTAAAAAAGGCCGCAAGATTACTAAGGCTGCCCTTAAACGGATTCAAGAAGCAGGGCTTGAGACTATTCCAGTGCCTGAAGAAGAATTTTTGGGCAAGGTAATAGCCCGAGACATCATTGATCCCAATACTGGTGAGGTAATTGTTTCTTGTAACACCGTAGTTGACAAAGACGTTTTGGAGAAACTTCGTGAAGCTGGCATTGAAGAAGTTGAATGCCTTTACATGAGCTTACAAAGACACACCCCTTGTGTACGTGATACTTTGATGCTTGATAAGGCCCATACTCAGGAAGAAGCCTTGATCGAAATTTATCGTCGCCTGCGGCCTTCTAGCCCCGCTAACCTCGAAGTTGCCCGTGCCTATTTTCAGTCCCTTTTCTTTGATCCTAGCACCTATGATCTTTCTGAGGTCGGGCGCTACAAGATGAATAAGCGCCTTGGTCTTGATATCCCGATGAATGTCAGGGTGTTAACCAAAGAAGACATTTTGGCCGTTCTTAAGCATCTCATTGAACTCAAAGAAACAGAAGGCCCGGTTGATGACATTGACCATCTTGGTAACCGCAGGGTTCGTTCTGTTGGTGAGTTGGTGGAAAACCAGATGCGCGTTGGGCTTGTCCGTATGGAAAGGGCCATCCGTGAAAGGATGACTTTGCAGGATGTTGAAGCCCTAATGCCCAACGACTTGATCAACCCCAAGCCAGTTACCTCTGCGCTTAGAGAATTTTTCGGGCAAGGACAACTCTCTCAATTTATGGACCAGACAAACCCCTTGTCCATGATGACCCACAAACGCAGGCTTTCAGCCCTAGGCCCCGGAGGTCTTACCCGCGAACGGGCAGGCTTTGAAGTTCGTGACGTGCATCATACCCACTACGGAAGAATTTGTCCGATTGAGACTCCAGAAGGCCCGAATATCGGCCTCATTGTTTCTCTTACCACTTACGCGCGGGTGAACCGCTATGGTTTTATCGAAACTCCTTATCGCAAAGTGGTAAACGGCAAAGTGACCAATGAAGTCGTTTACATGAGTGCCCTTGACGAGGGAGAACATATTATAGCCCAGTCCACGATTAATATTGATAAAGAGGGCAATATTATTGATGAGATGGTCCCGGCACGTAAAGCCGGTGAATTTATCATGGCCAGAAGAGAAGACGTAAACTTTATCGATCTTTGTCCGGTACAAATAGTCAGCGTTTCTTCTTCTCTTATTCCCTTTTTAGAGCATGACGACGCTAACCGTGCCTTGATGGGTTCAAATATGCAACGCCAGGCGGTTCCCTTAATTCGTACCGAGGCCCCGCTTGTTGGTACTGGAATGGAAAAATACGTAGCGCGTGACTCAGGTTTCACCATTATTGCAGAAGCCGATGGTGTGGTGGAAGACCTTGATGCTACCCGTTTAGTGGTGCGTTATGAAAGTGAGAACGGAAACGGAATACCCAACGTAAAAATTTATAAATTGGTCAAATGGCGCAAATCCAACCAGAACACCACTTTTACCCAGAAGCCCATTGTTCAGGTAGGTCAGAGGGTTAAGAAGGGCCAGGTTTTGGCTGATGGTCCTTCTACCAGCCAAGGTGAAATCGCCCTTGGCAAAAATATTCTGGTGGCCTTTATGCCATGGCGTGGTTATAACTTCGAAGACTCTATCGTTATTTCTGAACGCTTGGTTCGTGATGATGTTTTCACCTCTATTCACATTGAAGAGTTTGAATGTGTAGCTCGTGAGACCAAGCTTGGGCGTGAAGAGATAACCAGAGACATTCCCAATGTAAGTGAAGAAGCCCTTGAGCGCCTTGATGCCAGCGGTATCGTAAAGATTGGCGCCTATGTGAAGCCAGGAGACATTCTGGTTGGCAAAGTGACCCCTAAAGGCGAGACCCAGCTTTCTCCTGAGGAAAAGCTTTTGCGTGCTATTTTCGGGGAGAAAGCAAGTGACGTTAAAGACACGTCTTTACGCGTCCCCCCAGGTATTGAAGGGATAGTTATTGATGCCAAGGTCTTCACGCGCAAGGGAATTGAAAAAGACGCCCGTGCCAAGGAAATCGAAGACCGCGAGATTGCCAAACTCATGAAAGACCAGCAAGATTTCCTTGAGGTCCTTCGCCGCAGCACCCTTAAACGTCTTGAACGACACCTAACGGGCAAAACTGCGGCCAGCACCATAGAAATACGGGGCGAAGTAGTCATTGAAAAAGGCCAGCCCATTACCAAAGAAGTCCTTGAAAGAATCCCCCTTGCTCGTATAAGGGAGCTTGCGGGGGGCAAAAAGAAAGATCCCGTGGTGGAAGATATTTTGCGGGATTATGAGGCCAAAGAGGCTGAGATCCGCAAACAATTCGAAGACCGCATAAATCGTCTCAAAAAAGGCGACGAGTTACCTCCTGGTGTCCTCAAAGTAGTTAAAGTCTTCGTGGCCATGAAGCGTAAGCTTCAGCCTGGAGACAAAATGGCTGGACGCCACGGAAACAAAGGCGTAGTTTCAAAGGTTGTTCCTATTGAAGACATGCCTTATTTGCCAGACGGAACCCCGGTGGATATGGTGCTTTCTCCTCTTGGAGTGCCTTCACGTATGAATATCGGGCAGATTCTTGAAACCCACTTGGGTTGGGCTTCTCATGAAATTGGCCGCAAAGTGGCGGAACTTGCGAAGGCCTATCAGGTAGAAGCTGTTAAACAACTTCTTTCAGAAATCTTCAGCCCTGAAGAACTGGAAGAATTCTTGCGAGACAAAACTGATGAGGAGATCCTTGCCTTTGCAGCCACCTTTGAAGACGGCTTGCCAGTGGCAACACCTGTTTTTGATGGTGCTAAGGAGTACCAGATCAAAAAGCTGCTTTCCCTTGCCGGGCTCTCTGAGACAGGGCAAAGTGTGCTTTATGATGGCAAATCCGGTGAACCCTTCCGTGAGCCTGTAACTGTTGGGTACATGTATATGCTAAAACTGCATCACCTGGTTGATGACAAAATCCATGCCCGTTCTACTGGTCCTTACTCCTTGATCACCCAGCAACCACTTGGTGGTAAGGCGCAATTTGGTGGTCAGCGTCTTGGTGAGATGGAAGTTTGGGCCATGGAGGCCTATGGTGCGGCTTACGCCCTACAGGAGTTCCTCACGGTTAAAAGTGACGACGTAACCGGGCGAACCAGGATGTATGAGCGCATTGTAAAAGGGAACAACTTCCTTGAGGCCGGGCTGCCTGAAAGCTTCAAAGTCCTTGTTAAGGAGCTTCAGGGGCTTTGCCTTGACGTAGAAATGATCGAAGAAGAATAAACTTTTAAGGGGTGAGAAATATGGAAGATCTTCTTTCCTATTTTACCAAGCCCAAGGATCCGATGAATATCAAGGCGGTGCGGCTTGGCTTGGCCTCTCCGGAAAAAATCCTTGAGTGGAGTCACGGAGAGGTCAAAAAACCGGAGACCATCAATTATCGTACCTTAAAACCCGAGCGCGACGGACTATTTTGTGCCAAGATCTTTGGCCCGGTAAAAGACTACGAGTGTTTATGCGGAAAGTACAAGCGCATGAAACACCGCGGGGTTATCTGTGAAAAGTGCGGTGTGGAAGTAATTCAGAGCAAAGTTCGCCGTGAAAGAATGGGCCATATTAGCCTTGCTGCACCTGTAGCACATATTTGGTACCTGCGAAGCATTCCCAGCAAAATTGGCGCTCTTCTCGATATGACCCTTAAAGAGCTTGAAAGGGTGCTTTACTTTGAAAGTTTTGTAGTAACTGAAAGCGACATTCCCGAAGTCCCTGTAGGGAAAGTCCTTTCAGAAGAAGAATATCAGAATCTCCTTCAAGTTCATGGGCCGCGTTTTCAGATTGGCATTGGTGCTGAAGCCATCAAAACTATCCTCCAAAACCTGGATTTAGATAAGCTTTCCCAAGAGCTTCGTGAAGAAATGGCCAAGACTCGCAGTGAGGCCAAGCGTAAAAAGCTTGGCAAGCGCTTGCGCATTGTTGAAGCCCTCAAGGAATCTGGCAACCGCCCAGAGTGGATGATTCTTGAAGTTATTCCCGTGATACCACCTGACCTCAGGCCGCTTGTTCCTCTTGAAGGTGGGCGCTTTGCCACCTCTGATTTAAACGACCTTTATCGCCGTGTTATCAACCGTAACAACCGCCTTAAGCGCTTAATGGATCTTGATGCCCCGGACATCATTGTCCGTAACGAAATGCGCATGCTTCAGGAGGCGGTTGACACCCTGTTTGATAACGGCCGCAGGGGGCGTCCAGTCACTGGTCCGAAC
>Ga0256840_1003247_pt1 | contig 13348 bp, 15 predicted proteins | sample 355202metaG_FD_185969 | JGI IMG/M metagenome (GOLD analysis project Ga0256840, IMG submission 185969) | Hydrothermal vent microbial communities from Mid Atlantic Ridge, Atlantic Ocean - 355-202 | ecosystem: Environmental > Aquatic > Marine > Hydrothermal vents | place: Atlantic Ocean: Mid...
TGGTGGACCCTCAGGGATTCGAACCCTGGGAGGTATGACCCTCGCCGGTTTTCAAGACCGGTGCATTCGACCAACTCTGCCAAAGATCCACGTTGTAGTAGTAAATTGTTAAATAACTGGAGGTGCCACCCAGATTTGAACTGGGGATAGCAGCTTTGCAGGCTGCGGCCTTACCACTTGGCGATGGCACCAGTTTCAGTTAATTATCAGTGGTGCCCGGGGCCGGACTCGAACCGGCACAGTATTGCTACCGGGGGATTTTAAGTCCCCTGCGTCTACCAATTTCGCCACCCGGGCATCGTGAGTGTGTATCACAGATTAACAATCAAAATTAAATGGAGCGGGAAACGAGGTTCGAACTCGCGACCCCAACCTTGGCAAGGTTGTGCTCTACCACTGAGCTATTCCCGCATCCATACGCTTACTAGACTAGGTCTGTAAGTGAGCCGGAATTATAGCTTGTTTTTTTTTCTTTGTAAAGAGTTTTTGGTTAAAAATAGAAAAAAAGTGCTATAATCGCATTTATAATTAGAAATGTAAACTACTATATAGGGATTTTTTATGAGAAGTGATACTATTAAAAAGGGCTTTGATAAGGCTCCACACCGTTCATTGTTGCGTGCGACAGGTCTGAAAGATGAAGATTTTGACAAACCATTTATTGGGATTGCAAACTCTTATATTGATATTATTCCTGGACATTTTTTCTTGCATGAGTATGGTGAAATTGTTAAAGAAGCCATCCGAGAAGCAGGGGGTGTTCCTTTTGTATTTAACACTATTGGTGTTGATGATGGAATTGCTATGGGGCATGATGGCATGCTTTACTCTTTACCATCACGTGAGATTATTGCTGATTCTATTGAAACGGTGATGAATGCTCATAAGCTTGATGCTATGATCTGTATTCCTAACTGTGACAAAATTGTTCCAGGGATGATAATGGGGTCACTTCGTGTTAATGTTCCTACTATTTTTGTTTCAGGTGGACCAATGGCTGCAGGGCATAAAAAAGATGGAACACCTATCGACCTTGCTACTGCGTTTGAAGCAGTTGGTCAGCATGCTGAAGGAAATATGACAGATGAAGAACTGTATGAGATAGAGTGTGAGGCTTGTCCTTCTGGTGGTTCATGTTCAGGTATGTTTACTGCAAACTCTATGAATACTTTATGTGAAGCTATGGGTATTGCACTTCCTGGTAATGGAACTGTACTTGCCATGACTCCTGAGAGAATAGAGATGGTAAAAAAAGCTGCAAAACGTATCGTTGAACTTGCAAAAATGGAAGATCCGAAGTATAACTTCAAAAATATTTTAAATGAGAAAGCTGTACACAATGCATTTGTAGTAGATATGGCGATGGGTGGAAGCTCAAATACTGTTTTACATATGTTAGCAATTGCTAAAGAGTCAGATGTTGATTTTCATATAGAAAATATTAATGCTATTGCTGAAAAAGTTTCACATATTGCTAAAATTTCTCCATCATTAACAACTGTTCATATGAAAGATATTGATGATGCAGGTGGAGTAAACGCAGTAATGAAAGAGGTTTCTAACAGAGGTAATGATGTTTTGCATCTTGATGCACTTACTATCACTGGAGAGACTTTAGGTGAAAGAATTAAAGATGCAGAGATTAAAGATACAAGCATTATTCATACGAATGAAAATGCCTATTCTCCTGTTGGCGGTCTTTCAATTTTATTTGGTAATCTTGCAACTGAAGGTGCGGTAATTAAAGCAGCGGGTATAGTTGACAGTATGCGTCATTTTAAAGGTACAGCTATTTGTTTTAATTCTCAAACAGAAGCGATAGCCGGAATCATGGCACACAAAGTAAAACCAGGTAACATTGTGGTGATTCGTTATGAAGGTCCTAAGGGTGGTCCAGGTATGCAAGAGATGCTTGCACCTACTGCACTTATTCAAGGTATGGGACTTGGTGAGACTGTTGCGCTTATTACAGATGGTCGTTTTAGTGGTGCTACTAAAGGGGCTTCTATTGGACATGTTTCTCCAGAAGCTGCTGAGGGTGGACTTATTGCTCTCGTTGAAGATGGCGATGAGATAGAGCTTGATGTTGATAAACATACTTTGCAGTTAAATGTAGATGGTGAAGAGTTAGCAAGAAGAAAAGATCATTATGTGCCATATAAAAATGAAGTAAAATCAAAATGGTTGAAACGTTATCAACTTTTAGTTTCAAACGCAGCAAACGGTGCTGTACTAAAAACAGAATTATAAGAAGGAATATTTATTTTGAATGAAATTGCTATAAAAAAAGATGGCGAAATTATCGACACACAAACAGCAAAAGAGCTGGGATTTGAAGGTGAACAGATTCATCTTGACAACTCTCCTGAATCTTTAGAAGTATTACGTCATTCTACGGCTCACTTGATGGCACAAGCTATCAAATCACTGTATCCGGATGCTGAGTTTTATGTAGGACCTGTTGTAAAAGAGGGTTTTTACTATGATTTTAAAACATCTGCCGAAGTTGGAGAGGGTGATTTAAAGAAAATAGAGAAGCAAATGCTCTCTTTTGCTAAGAAAAAATATCCAATTGAAAAATATGAAATTACAATGGATGAAGCAAAAGAAAAGTTTAAAGATGATCATTTAAAGCTTGAAGTTATGAAAAGAATTCCAAGTGAAACTGTAAGTATTTATAAGCAAGGCGAATTTGAAGATCTTTGTCGAGGTCCACATTTACCAAATATTGGGCTTATACGCTACTTTAAACTTACAAAAATTTCGGGTGCTTACCTTGGCGGAGACTCGAAAAATGAAATGCTAACTCGTATATATGGGATAGCTTTTGCAGATAAAGAATCACTCAAAGCACATATGACTCAGCTAGCAGAAGCTGAAAAACGTGATCACCGTAAGCTTGGAAATGAAATGAAACTGTTTACTTTCCGTGAGGAAGTTGGTGCTGGTTTTCCTATCTGGCTTCCGGCTGGTGGACGTTTACGCGCTCGTTTAGAATCTTTACTTTTTAAAGCTCATCGTAAACGTGGATATGAACCAGTTCGTGGACCTGAAATGTTACGTTCAGACCTCTGGAAAACATCTGGGCATTATCAAAACTATGGTGAAAATATGTACTTTACTCACATTGATGAGTTAGAGTTTGGTGTAAAACCTATGAACTGTGTAGGTCATATTAAAGTATATGAAGATGAGCTTCACTCTTATAGAGATCTGCCAATCAAGTATTTTGAGTATGGTGTTGTACACCGTCATGAACTTACAGGTGCCCTCCATGGACTTTTTAGAGTTCGTGAATTTACGCAAGATGATGCACATATCTTTTGTCGTGCCGATCAAATTGAAGAGCAAATCATAGAAGTAGTGGATTTTGTTGATAAAATTATGTCAACTTTTGAGTTTGATTACAAGATGATGATCTCAACAAAACCTGAAAAAGCTGTCGGAGATGATGCAGTGTGGGAAGTTTCTACACAAGCACTCAAAAATGCGATGGATAAAAATGAACTAGTTTATGAGATTGATGAAGGTGGTGGGGCATTTTATGGTCCTAAAATCGACATTAAGATTACAGATGCGATAGGTCGAGAGTGGCAATGTGGTACGATTCAGCTAGATTTTAATCTTCCTGAGAGATTTAAGCTAGAATATAACGGTGAAGAGAATGAAAAAATTCAGCCAGTTATGATTCACCGTGCCATTTTAGGCTCTTTCGAGCGTTTTATCGGGATCTTGACTGAGCATTATGCAGGTGAATTTCCAATGTTTATAGCTCCTACACAAGTAGCAATTGTTCCTGTTGCAGAGACACATAAAGAATATGCTAAGCTTCTATCAGATAAACTTATCGATATTAATGCCGATAGTGAAATCTATGCGAAAAATGATTCTTTAAACAAAAGAATTAGAACTGCAGAAAAAACTCGTGTTCCTATGATAGTTGTCATTGGGGATGAAGAGATAAAAAATAAAACTGTAGCTATTCGTGATAGACGAACTAGAGAGCAGTACAATTTAAGTGAAGAGGAATTCTTGAAGCTTATACAAACTAAAATAAATGAGGTAAATTTTTGAGTAAAAACAAAGACCGCGTTATCATGAATGATGACATCCGTGTTCCAGAGGTGAGATGTAATGTAGATGGAGGTGAGTCATTAGGCGTCATCTCAACTGATGAGGCTATGACAAAAGCAAATGAGCTAGGTTTAGACTTAGTTTTAATCGCTCCAAATGCGAAGCCACCTGTTGCTAAGATCATGGATTATGGTAAGTTTAAATACCAAGAAGAGAAAAAATTAAAAGAGCAAAGAAAAAATCAGGTTAAGATAGTCGTTAAAGAGATTAAATTATCTGTGAAAATTGCTGAGAATGATATTGCTTATAAAGTAAAACATGCAAGAGAGTTTCTTGAAAAAGGATTTCATGTAAAATTTAGAGTATTTTTACGTGGTCGTGAAATGGCACACCCTGAAGCTGCAAAAGAAGTCCTTTTACAAGTTTGGCCTATGGTTGAAGATATCGCTGTAATGGAAAAACCACCTAAGTTTGAAGGTCGTTATTTCAATATGTATGTTGTTCCAAAAAAATAAAAGATAAAGCCTAAGCTTTATCTTTTTATCTATTTTACTATCTGAGATTTAATCTCATCTTCTTCTAATGCTTCTTGAGCATATTTTATAACTACTACATGTTCTGTTTCATTTATAAACCATTCAGCTATATGTTCACTTTCTAAAGATTTTAATTTATCAAAGTCAACTTCAATTTCTGGAATAATCAAATGAGAATATCTTGTAGGGTTTTTCATCTTCACAAGTGTCCAAATTAACCATATAAGACCAATACCCCCGATAGTAAGTCCGAGTGTAGCCCGTGAACTTGCATCAAGATAAAGACCAGCAAATGTTCCACCAAGGAATGTTGCAAAGTAAGCTGCAGAGTTTGCAATACCTAAAGCAGCACCTTTTTGATGTACTTTTGCAAATTTACTTATCATAGACTGAACAAGTGGTTCCATCATATTAAATGCAACAAAGAAAAAGATAACGGCTGTGATGAAAACTGCACTTGAATTTGTTGTACCCATCAAAACAAATGATGCGATAAATAAAACAATAGAGACTAAAAATATTTGTTTAGGAATATTTCTTTTTTCCCCAAATACTGCAGCAGGTCCCATAGCGATTAGACCCGCAATCATTGCTGGAACATAAACCATCCATAGTTCACTTTTATCCCAGTTAAAACCATATTCTGGTTTTGTTAAAAATACAGGAATGATTACAAACGCAGCTGTCATAAGACCTTTTTGCATAGCATTGATGATAACCATACTTAAGAGATTTGGATCTTTTAAAATATCTGATGTTTTCGTATCTCCATGGTAAATATGTTTTATTTTTGGAGGAGTTGGTACTTTTGCAAATAAAATACCAACAGCTAATACGGCTAGAATAGCTGTAATAATAAAGATTGTACTAATCCCATAATGAGATGCTATGATAGGTCCAGCTGCCATTGCTATAGCAAAACTCATTGCTATAAACCCACCCATGATTGCCATAGCTTGACCTCGTTGTTTTTCTTCAACTAAATCTGCAATCATTGCAGTAACAACAGAGCCAATAGCTCCAGCACCTTGTAAAAAACGTCCAAACATAAGCATATATATGTCAGTTGAGTATGCACAAATAAGCGAACCAACTAAAAAGATAAGAAGACCAATAAGTATAGTGGGTTTTCTTCCTATTTTATCACTTAGGCTTCCAAAAGGAACTTGAAAAATAGCCTGAGTAAGGGCGTAACCACCGACAATTACACCAACTAAAAATGGAGTTGCACCTTCTAAATCAAGTGCATAAACAGAGAGAACTGGTAGAACTAAAAAAAGTCCTAAAAATCGTAAAAAAAGAATACTCGAAAGCGGAAATACTTTTTTAAACATAAAAATCCTTTGTATGAGTTTTAAGTAAGAGATTAGAGATAATTTCATACTTATTGTATAATGGCGCAATTATAGAGCAATAACTATTTACATAAGCAAAGTAAACGCAGTTGTTATGATTTTTTAAAGTAAAAAACAAGGAAATAATATTGAAATTAGTTTTAGCAACATCAAATAAAGGCAAGGTGAGAGAGATAAAAGCACTTTGCCAAGAATATGAAGTTATTCCATATACTGAATTGATAGAAGAGTTTGAGATTATTGAAGACGGGGATACTTTTAAAGACAATGCACTTATCAAAGCCAAAGCTGTTTATGAAGCTCTTGATGATGAAGATCTCATTGTGATGGCTGATGATAGTGGTATAAGTGTAGATATCCTTGATGGTGCGCCGGGAATTTACAGTGCAAGATATGGAGGCGCGGGTGCAAGCGATAAAGACAACCTTTATAAACTTATGCAAGATATAAAAGAAAAAGGTGTTGAAAATTCTCCAGCGCATTATACTGCTGCTATTGCTATAGTGACAAAAGATAGAGAAAAAACTGTGCATGGATGGATGTATGGGACTGCTCTGACGCAGGCAAAAGGAGAAGGCGGTTTTGGCTATGACCCGATGTTTATCCCGCTAGGCTACGATAAAACGCTAGGAGAACTTGATGAAAGTATAAAAAAAGAACTTTCTCATCGTTCTAAAGCCTTAAACTTAGCGGGAAAAATTTTAAGAAGTCTATAATATTTTAAGACTTACTTCGTAAAAAGTATTTTCTAGTTTTTCTAGTAAATAATGTAAGTGGTCGTTATATTTACGCAGTGTTTGCATAATATCTCCTTTAACATTAATATGTCTAACAGAGAATCTACAGCAAACACTATTCCACTAGTTAAAGAGTGTTAAGTACCTCTCCATAAATAACCCCAACTTCAGCAAAGAGCAAATAGCTCTAGTGCTAGGCAGATTTCTGCAGGACTAACTGGTTAATCCAAAGGAATCTAACGACGCAATAGGGCTATTTGCTCTTTGCCCGAAGGGAAGTTTAAAAAGAGGGCTACTACTTCGTTGAAAATCCTTTAAGCTACTAGTAGCTCATGCGGAATTTCGCCTTGCATTAGCCCTCTTTTTAAGCTTCTGAAATTGGGGTTATTTATGAAGAGGTACTTAATAGCAATACCCCAAAAAGAATTCTATAAACTCCAAACGCAACGAAAGTGAATTTTTCTAAAAATTTTAAAAATAGCTTGATGGTTACATACGCAACTGCAAATGAAACGACAAACCCTACAGCTAAAGCCTCTAAGTTTGCACCTGAAAACTCATGATAGTGTTTGAGTAAATCATATGCAGTCACAGCACTCATCACAGGAAAAGCAAGTAAGAAGCTAAACTCAGCACTTGCTTTACGGCTAAGACCTACAAGTAAAGCGCCTATGATAGTCGAACCAGCACGTGAAGTCCCTGGAATAAGAGCAAAAACTTGTGCAATTCCTATCCATAAAGATTGTTTTATGCTGACATCTTCAACATCGTTTATAAGCTCTTTTTCATTGGGTATATAAAACTTCTCAACAAGTAAAAAGACAATACCACCGACGATAAACATAATAGCAACAATGTTGATACTAAAAAGCTCTTTAATTTGATGTGAAAAGATAAAGCCTACAATGCCGATAGGTAAAAAAGCTAAAAATACTTTTGTCCATAAATTAATATGCTTGAGTGTGAACTTTTCTTTGTAGTTAAATACAACGGCTAAAATAGCGGCAAATTGAATGATTACCTCATACGCTTTTGTTACATTTGTTTGGTCAATTCCTAAAAACTCGCTTGCCACGATAAGATGTCCCGTGGATGATATAGGTAAAAATTCTGTGAAGCCTTCGATAACGCCTAGTATTATTGAATCATATATAGTCATATTTGTCCTTTTAAAAACGGTATTTTAGCATATTTATAAAGTTTAAACTTACTTTGCTATAATACGAGGTTTTATTTTAAACACTAAACCTTTAATAGGATATACACTATGTTACTTTTTACTCCTGGTCCAACTCCAGTTCCACAAAATGTTCGTAATGCGATGAGTGATGAGACAATGCATCATCGTACTCCGGAATTTGAAGCTATTTTTGAAAAAACTAGAAAACATCTTTTTGATCTTTTTGCTACTGATGAAGTAGTGATGATTGCTTCAAGTGGAACGGGTGCTATGGAAGCAGCTGTTATCAATCTTTGTAAAAATACACTCTTAAGTATCAACTCTGGCAAGTTCGGTGAGCGTTTTGGTAAAATTGCCCTAGCGCATGGACTTAAAAATGTTGAGATTAAAAATGAGTGGGATACGCCGGTATCTGTTGAAGCAGTTGTAAACGCAGTAAAAGAGAACTCAGATATTGATGCTATAGCGATTCAGATTAGTGAATCAGCTGGTGGACTTCGTCATCCGGTTGAAGAGATAGCGAAGGCTGTAAAAGAGATTAACCCTAAGATTATGATTATAGCTGATGGCATCACAGCTGTTGGTGTTGAGCGAATTGATGTGACAGATATTGATTGTCTTATCGCTGGGAGTCAAAAAGCACTGATGCTTCCACCTGGACTCTCCATCTTAGGTCTCTCAGATGCAGCTATTGAGACGATAGGCTCAGGAGTTGGGTACTACCTTAATCTTGCAAGTGAAATTAAAAAACAGAGACAAAATACTACAGCATATACAGCTGCTACGACTTTGATTATCGGTTTATTAGAAGTTTTAGAAACTATTGAAAGAGAGGGTGGCATTGGCGTACTTTATTGTAATACTGCGCGACGTGCTAAAGCAACACGAGCGGCTCTTGAAGCAATAGGCTTACATAGTTATCCTAAAGTTCCTGCAAAAAGTATGACAACTATTGACGATGCAGATGCTTCAAAAATTCGTTCAGCTTTAAAAGAAGAATATGGTATGAATGTAGCCGGTGGACAAGACCATCTTAAAGGGAAGATCTTTCGTATTAATCAAATGGGACTGATTGCTCCTTATGAGTCTATCTGGGTTGTAAATGCGATAGAGCTTATTCTTCACCGTATGGGACGTTTAGAATATGCTGGTATTGCCTCTAAGGTTTATAATGAAACATACTTTAAAACTGCATTAGAACAAAAAGAGATATAAATGATACTTGAGCATGAAATACCAAACGGTTCTAAGCTTTACTTTGGAAACTCTGCCAAAGTAAAACGTAGAATAGAACATATTGCAAGTGATGTCCTTTATGATAATGGTTATGAAGAGATTCTAACACCAATATTTTCTTACCATCAACAAAGAAGTATTGCAGATGAGAGAGAGTTGATTCGCGTTAATGATGAAAAAAACAACTCTTTATCTTTGAGAGCAGATTCAACTATAGATGTTGTGCGTATCATAGAAAAAAGACTTGGAAGCAATACTACTCAAAAAAAATGGTTTTACATTCAGCCAGTTTTTACATACCCAACATCTGAACAGTATCAGGTTGGTGTAGAGTTTATGGGTGAGAAAAAACTCTCCTCTGTGACAACTATTGCTTTAGATATTTTTGAAAAATTAGAGGTAAAACCTTTGATGCAAATTTCAAATATTAAAATTCCAAAGCTTTTAGTAGAGATGTTTGACGAACTATGCATAGATGATTTTAGACACATAAACATTGACAAGTTTATTAATCTCAAAGTAGAGTGGTTGACTAAGCTTGTGTATCTACAACATCTAGAGCAGATTGATGAGTTAATCGCCATCGTACCTGAGTCTATAAAAGTAGAGCTGCAAAAGATGAAAGAGTTGTGTTCTGAAATATCGTGTAAAAATGCTGTTCTTGCACCAATGTACTATGCAAAAATGCTTTACTATGATGAACTTTATTTTCGTTGTATTGCTGGAAACGAAGTCTACGCACGTGGTGGAAGATATAAAAATTCAGACCTGACTTCTGTTGGTTTTGCAATATACACAGATGCTCTGTGTGAAGCCTTAGAACACTAAAAAAGAGGGAAATATTAATATGTATACAAATAAAGCTGATGTAATTGTTGGAATCCAATGGGGTGACGAAGGGAAAGGAAAGATAGTTGATAAACTAGCACTTAAATATGATATGGTTTGTCGTTCTCAAGGTGGGCATAATGCCGGTCATACTATCTGGGTTGATGGTGTTAAGTATGCACTACACCTTATCCCTTCAGGTGTGTTAAATCCAAACGCAGTAAATGTAGTAGGAAACGGTGTAGTGCTTTCTCCTTCTTCTATTATTAAAGAGATGGAGCAATTTGAAGGGCTTGAAGGTCGTTTGTATATTTCAGACAAAGCTCACCTCAATCTTTCTTATCATGCAGCAATCGATCAAGCAAAAGAGAAGCTAAAAGGCGATAAAGCCATAGGTACAACAGGAAAAGGAATTGGACCTGCTTATAGTGACAAGATTAATCGTATTGGTCACAGAGTTGGTGAGCTTTTAGATCCTCAAAAACTTTGTCAAACTATTTTAGATTATTTTGAGCAAAATAAACCTATTTTTGATGTTATGGATTTACATGGACCAAAAAGAGAAGAGCTGCTTGAAGAGTTGCAAGGCTTTAGTGATAAACTTACACCATTTATTGCAGATACAACACAAATGGTATGGAAAGCTTTAGATAGTCAAAACAAACGTGTTCTTCTTGAAGGCGCGCAGGGAACTATGCTTGACGTTGACCATGGAACATATCCCTATGTGACTTCGAGTGCAACGGTGAGTGCTGGTGCATGTACTGGTTTGGGTCTGAATTCTAAAGATATTGGAAAAGTTACAGGAATCGTAAAAGCATACTGTACTCGCGTTGGAAATGGACCATTTCCATCTGAAGACTTGGGTGAAGAGGGCAAACGTCTTGGTGAACAAGGACATGAGTTTGGTACAACAACAGGTCGTGCACGTCGTTGTGGTTGGTTTGATGCTGTTGCAACAAGATATGCTAGTCGCTTAAATGGTTGTGATGAACTAGCCCTTATGAAGCTTGATGTTCTTGATGGTTTTGATGAAGTAAAAGTATGTGTTGCGTATGAGTATAAAGGTCAAGAGATTGATTATGTGCCAGTTGATTTGGAGAATGTAACACCGATTTATAAAACATTTAAAGGCTGGGATAATTCCGTAGGTGTGAGAACTTTTGAAGAGCTTCCTACTTCTGCACAAGAGTATGTGAAAATAATTGAAGAGATAAGTAAAACAAAAGTCGGTATAATCTCGACATCACCAGAGAGAGATGATACAATAATCCTCTAATAGGAAATGAATATATGAAGACACGCTTTAGCTCTTTAGTCAATGTTAAAAAAAACAAAATGCAAAAGAGTGAGCGTGCACTGCAAGAAGCAAATAGAGCATTGCAAAATGCGAAACAGGCTTTAGCAGATTCATTTTTGCAACTACAACAAATAGAAACTCCCCAACATGGAAAGATAGCCCAATTGTTAGAAAATCGAACCTTACTTGAACGCCAACGTGCACTTATTCGTCATAATGAAGAGTGGATTAGATTTGAAGAGAATCAAGTAGATGAGAAAAAAAATATACTCAAAGAAGATATGATAGAGTTTGAAAAATTCAAATACCTTGAGTTTAAGGAAGTGGAAAAACTTCTTAAAGAGATAAAAGTAAAAGAGGCAAAAGATTTGGATGAAGTGGCATTGATGACTTTTATAAATGGTTCAAAGGCAGCTTCATGAAAAAACTACTCCTCTTGGTGCTTGTAAGCTCTGTACTTTTTTCGCTGCAAACAAGTGATAAACTTTTTGATTGTACAAAGATTTTTGAGCAGAGAAAAGGGGAATTACTTGTTGAACTTGAACGTATTGATGAGCAAAAACAAGCCCTCAGTTCCTTAAAAACTGCAACAGAAGAACTTCTAAAGCAAAAAGAGGCGAAATTACAAGAAAAAGAAGATAAGCTCAATGCAAAAATGACAGAGATAAGCCAAAAAGAGAGCGCTATCAAAAAGATGTTAGCAGAGAATAAAAAAGTGCTTAAAAGCATTCAAGATACAAAAATGTCAAAAATTTCACAAACTTTTTCAAAGATGAAAGCAGGTGCAGCTGCAAATATTCTCAGTGATATGAAGCCTGAAGAAGCAGTATCGATTTTAGAGTCCCTAAAACCAAAAGTTGTAGGAAAAATATTAACAAAGATGGAACCAAAAAAAGCTTCAAAATTGACACAAATGTTGAGTAAATAACTTAAAAAGAGTACCCAATACCAAGATAACTTGAGTTAGAATTGAGTGTTATATCCTTTGCAATCCATTCTGAATATCGTATTCCTGTTGTGAAGTAGAGGTTTGGAGTGATCCAAAACCAAGATGTCAGATGGTAAGTATGCTCAAGCGGATAGAAGCGAAGACCTATCTCCTCTTCATGAAAAATCCCATTCGTAAACATATCCATTATTTTATTTTTTACAGAAGCATACTGTTTTGCATAAATAGCAGAGCCATAAAGAAAAAGCATAGAAAAAAGAGCTTTGCTAAAGCGAAGTTGTGCCCCGATTTTATAGCTTGTTATATCTGTTGTAGATTCAAAGGAAGAGAGATACGCCTAGATCTATACCAAGACTGATGTATTCATCTTTGGAGATATTGACAAGATTATACCCCATCCCAAAATCTGCATCAATACCTTGCAATTTATCATTATCCCCAGAAGTGTAGTAGTTGATTTTATAATTGTAGTTTAACTGTTTTATGGGAAGATTTTGATGTTCACTCTTGAGTGTATAACTCGTAATATCAGTAGAATCTTTTTTATCTAAGCCTAAAAGCGAACCCTCCATAGCAAAAGTACCCTCTCCATATTCTATTTCACTATGCGAAACAGCATTATAGAGTCCCATAGTCGTATCATTGAGTATCGCTGTTACTTCATTTGAATTATCTAAAAATTTTTCAAACGTAACAAGATCAGTAGCAGTTTGAGCAGAGAGTAGTGATGAAAGAAGCAAGAGCGTGATGTGTGCTTTCATACAGGAGAACTCCTTTTTATGAAGAGATGAAGTTTAAACGCAGTATACTATAAGTTAAAGTAATTTGAGGTTAGTATGCGCTATGTAATATTCTTTACTTTTTTCTTTTTTTCTTTGTATGCTAAAAGTGAAGATAGCTGTTACAGTGTCTCGCTTTTGAGTGTGCCAGATACAGAGCAAAATGCTAAGGCACTAGGTAAAAATAAATATCCGCTATCTTCGTGTAAAGTCATGTCCATATCCAATGTATTGACGGTACGTTGTGGTTGTTTTGAAAAAATCACGCAAGCACGAAAAGCTGCAGAATTTATAGCTAAAAGATATAAACCCGAATTATGCAATAGAAACTCATTAAAATTATAAAATATTATAAATAAGTACTGATTTCATAC
>Ga0256840_1003248_pt1 | contig 13346 bp, 14 predicted proteins | sample 355202metaG_FD_185969 | JGI IMG/M metagenome (GOLD analysis project Ga0256840, IMG submission 185969) | Hydrothermal vent microbial communities from Mid Atlantic Ridge, Atlantic Ocean - 355-202 | ecosystem: Environmental > Aquatic > Marine > Hydrothermal vents | place: Atlantic Ocean: Mid...
TGTTTGCATTAGTTCACTAAAGATGCCTTTTTTAAAGCCAAGTTCATAGAGTTTATCTAATGCTTTTATCTGTAAAGGTGAGAGTTCAACAGATTCATCTGAAGCATACATCTCTAAATATTTTGTTAAAAGTGCATCAGAAATTCGTACCAAATTTTCATCTTCAAGTTTTTTACAAAGCTCCTCTTTTCGTGCATTGGCAACTTTAACCCCATCGATGAGTATATTTTCAATATCTATGGCTTGATTTAGAGGTAAGCTTCGGCGAACTGCCATACCACCCAAAGGTAGAGGTAGCCCCTCGCCTGCTAACTCGACCCAAATGTCCCACAACTCTTTTTCAACTTCTAAGCTTTCATCATAATCTAAAATGGATTCATGTATCAGAACGCCTGCATCAACTTCACCATTGACCACTGCCATTTCAATCTCTAAAAAATCCATGTAAACAGGTCGTGCTTCTGGGTAATAGAGCTTAAATAACATCGCATTGGTGGTGTATTCTCCAGAGAGTGCAACCTTGAAGTTTCTTTTTAACTTTTTATCTTTACGACGTATGAGCTTAGGTCCATAACCATCACCAAAACTAACAGCAGTTCGAAGAAGTGCATACTCATCTTTAATCAACGGATACATTCCAAAACTAATGGCACTTACATCATAAGTACCTTTAATTGCTTCTTTATTAAGCGTTTCAATATCTAAGCCTATGTTCTTAAACTCGTAATCTTTGGTATCAACCCAAGCAAATTTAATGGCAAAGTACATAAATATATCATCAGCATCGGGGGAGTGGGCGAGTTCTATTTTTTTCATAATAATAATCATCTTTTGTTAATATGGTGTATTTTAGCATTTTTAAATTAGAAAAGAGAGAAGAAGTAGAAGAAAAAAGCTTTAAAAAACCTCTTCATACGAAGAGGAGAGCCAAAAAGGCTTTTTGAAGAAAACGTAAAAGTAAATGATTAACGTTTTGAAAATTGTGGAGAACGTCTCGCTTTTTTCTTACCTGGTTTTTTACGCTCAACAACACGTGAATCTCGTGTCATAAGTCCCATTGGTTTCAAAATAGTTCTAAACGACTCTTCATAGGCTACCAATGCTTTACTAATTCCATGTTTAAGGGCATCAGCTTGAGCAGAGTAACCACCACCAAGTGTAGAAGCTTTAATATCTACTGATTCAAGTTGTTTAGTCGCTTCAAGTGGAAGTCTAACTTTCATTTTAAGTGTTTCATGTCCACCTAACCACTCATCTAATGTTTTACCATTAATTGTCATCTCACCTTTACCTGGTGTTAGCCAAACTTTAGCAATCGCTGCTTTTCTTTTTCCTGTTGCATAGATAGTTGCCATAATTACGCGTCCTTATTGATTTGTGCAGTATGAGGATGTTCTGACCCTGCATATACTTTTAGTTTTTTAAGCATCGCACGACCTAAAGTAGTCTTTGGAAGCATACCTCGTACAGCCAATCTGTAAAGTTTTTCAGTTTTTTCTTCTAGCATCTCATCTAGTTTTTTACTTTTTGTAGAACCAAAGTAACCTGAGTGTGTAAAGTACTCTTTAGTTTTAAGTTTGTTTCCTGTAAACTTTGCTTTTTCAGCATTAATGATTACAACGTAATCACCACAATCAACATTTGGAGTAAATGATGGTTTGTGTTTACCTCTTAAAAAAGTTGCTACGTCTGTTAAAATACGACCAAATGTTTTTCCCTCAGCGTCAATAAGAATCCAATCTCTTTGAACTTCATGAGGCTTCATTACAGATGTTAATTTCATGTAATATCCTTAGTTAAAATAAACCCATAACAGTTGCTATGAACTTTTGTGGGCGAAGTATATCTTTTTAAACTTAAAGTTTATTTAAATTAAGTTTATATTAAGTTAATAGGATTGATTTGGCTAAAAATACTAATAAACTGTTAATCCTAATGCCTTCCACGCGTTAATTCCTCCACGATAATAAAGTAATTTATCACTAGGATAACCCAAGGCTAAAAGCTTTTTTATGACAGAAGATGCGTCATCTGTTATGCTAGAAGTACCAAATATAAGAAGTGATTGAGCCTGTTTAAAAAACCATTTAGAATGTTTTTTCTTCGCACCCAAAAGCATTAAAACTTTTGTTTGATACTTACTATCATCAGCTAACATACTCAATGGTAAATTAATCGCACCAGGTATCGTTCCCTCTTCATACAAACTATTTTTTCGGACATCAATAAGCAAACGTGCTTTTTTCTCTTTTAATTTATCTATAAAAGCCAAAACTTCCACTTCAGACACGGTAACAACATCTTGAATCTGCATAGGCTCAATGCAAAAAGGAGGGCAAGTGAGATTTTTGCTTTTCACTTCTCTTTGTATGGTTACTTTTTCATTATTGTGTAAAACCTTAACCGACTTAAGCGTTAGCGTAATCGCAGTAATTGTGCTACCTTGTTCATTTGCACAATTAGGCTGAGTATGCGTATTTAACAGATTGTCATTAGTGTTTTTTAATATATTGGCAACTGAACAGCCTGTGTCTGATTCACCATAGAGTAGTCCTAGTAAAACAATTGTACTAATTAGTAATTTATGCATTACTACTCTCTTGCTAATGAAGCTTTTACCAACTCAGAAAGAGAGTAAGATTTTGCACCTAATTCAAAAGCCAATACCTTACCCTCTTTTGAAATAACAATGGTCAAAGGAATAATCCCCGTCCAGCCATATTTCGCCTGTAAATAAGCATAAAAATCTTGATGAGATGTTCCTGCGATAATATCATAGTTAATTCCATACTCTTTTATCTTATTAAGAGACTCTTCAAGAGTATGGTTTTGTGCTTCTATGGCAACAACTTCAAAAGACTCACCCAATCTCTTTTTTAAGTTTACCAACTCGGGAATCTCTTTTTTGCAATATTTACAGTCCCAGCCAAAAACTTTTAAAAAAACTGTTTTGTTCTCCATGCCTTTAATGTTAAATACTTTATCTTCAACATGCATCTCAATCTCTTTACCTTTGACTGTTTTAAAAGTAAAATCTGAATTTGAAACAATGCTCGTAGCCGAAATAAGCTCTATTGCTTTTGTCCCTTTTAAGCCTATCTGCTTACCAAGACCACCAAAATAGAAAAGTGCCACAATCACCAATAGTAATGCAAATAGTATTATAACTTGAAATTTACGCATATTTATCCTTATTCAAAAAGTGCATAGCATAGCAAAATTTTTATTTAAAATTACTTTATTAGTTCCATTGTATTATATTATATTTAATTTAATACAAAATATAATAAAGTTCACATTTGTTACCAACTATGCTATTAAAATTCACATTTTAGAAATCAAATAGATGAAAGTAAGCATGTGCTAACAGGAATAAAAGTACTTCTCACAGAAGACCAAGTTATTAACCAAGAGATATTTCAAGATATACTAGAAGGAAGTGGCATCAATATTGACATCGCTTCTAATGGGAAAGAAGCCGTAGAGAAATCCAGAAGCAACGACTACACTATGATTATTATGGACATAGAAATGCCTATTATGAACGGATATGAGGCGACAAAAATTATTCGTACTGAAAATAGTAGCATTCCGATTATTGCCCTAACCTCTAACTCCTCCAAAGAAGATAGATTAAAAACCAAAGCAATAGGCATGAATGAGCATCTTTCAAAGCCTATTGAAGCTAAAATTCTCTATCAAACTTTTTCCAAGTACCTAAACTAAGGAGAACACTTTATGAATCAAGAGATTACATTACCTAATTCACAACATATTAACATAGATTTAGGGTTAAAATATCTAAATGGCAACAGAAAACTCTACTTAAAAGTTTTAAATAGTTTTTTGACACGTTATCAAAACTTTGACATTAACAAAGTCAATCATGAAAATTTTAAAAATGAAATGCATACTTTAAAAGGCTTAAGTTCAACACTAGGAATGCAGGAATTAAGCACCTTAAGCAGAGAGTTAGAAGAGAAGAAACTAGAAGAAAAATTCTCTAAATTTTCAAAACTTTTAACATCAATTATAAATGATTTAGCGTAAAGATAGAGGAAAGAATGTTCTTTCTTCTTTTTTTAACGCCTTTAAATAGATAATAATAAATTTAAATTAAATAGATAAGATTTTTTAAAAAATACTTTAAAAAAATATTTATTTTAATATTAAATATATAATTTAAGAAAAAATTTATTTAAATCGCTTTATACTCTTCTTAAGAAATTTATATACTTTTGAAGGAACATTATGAAAACACTTATATTTACCCTAGTACTTTCAGCCTTTACTTATGCGAGTTCTAGCATTGAAGTGAACATTCACAACAAAATTACTAAAGTTAGCCAAAAAGATTTAGTACGTCTCTATTTAAAAAAAAGCAATACTATTAATGGAATTAAAGTTATTCCTCTTGATACTAAAGATCGAGAATTGTTTAAAGAGTTTTACCAAAAGGTAATTCAAAAAACACCTAAACAGTTACACGCCTACTGGATGAAAGAGATTTATAGAGGCGATAAACAACCTCCTAAAAAGCTATCTCCAAAGGAACTTAAAAAAATTACCAAACAAAAAGTAGCTGTTATGACCTACGAAAAAAATCCTAAAACAGGACAAATACTTATCACTATTAAATAAATAGCAAATTAAATGCTAGTGTAAATAAATTTTAGATTAAGTCTTCTTAACTATAATTTTTACTATGACACACCTTAGCATCTTATCGCGATTGCGTTTTATCTCTGTTATTGCTATATTATTTTTTATGGTACATATGAGCATTAACTATATTTTTACAAACAATACCATTAAATCTGTACATAATATTACAGGTAAAAGATTACAAATAGCCCTTTATGATCGAGAGAACCTAGACTTAATAGAAAAAATAATACAAAACTTAGAAGATGCCTCTATCACTGGGGAGCTTGATAATCTAAATAAAGTTACCAATAAAAAAGAACATATTATAAAAAACTTAAAAGCTTCTATCGAGTATGGAAGAGAGACCAATATCACTAAAATCATTAATGAATTTAATGATTATGATAAATATAGCCATAAACTTACCAAAAAATTCATATTTCAATATAGCCATAAACAAGAGTTTAATTCCCAAGAACTCAAAGAACTCCAACAAGCAAATAAGAAGCAACAACAAATATTTTTAAGATTAAAAAATAGCTCTACAAAAAAACTAAATGATGCTAAAAAGCTACTGGATCAAAAAAATCAAAGTTACTTTAAATTTACCATGCTTTTTTCTCTTTCAGCACTCATGATTGTTGCTACGTTAATCTATTTTCTCTACAAGCACGTACAAAGACGATTTAGCAAAATTGAATATATCGTTCGAAATTTAAACACCCAACGTCCAGACTTTTCAAAAAAAATTCCAATAGAACATGACGATGAAATTGGTCGCGTAATGCAACAATTTAATCTGCTCAAGACAAAACTTGAAAAAGATTATATGGCGATGGAAAAGCTAAAAGAGAAAGCGGAAGAGACGGCTAAAATAAAATCAGAATTTTTAGCCAATATGAGCCATGAGATTCGTACGCCTATGAATGGGATTATTGGAATGTCTTACCTTACATTACAGACAAAACTCAATAAAAAGCAAAAAGATTTTATTCAAAAAATAGACACTTCAGCCAAAAACCTACTGGGTATCATCAATAACGTGCTAGATATATCAAAAATAGAAGCAGGTAAACTCTCTTTAGAAAAAAATAATTTTGAACTACATCAAGTCATTGATAATTCAATCAATCTTTTAAGCTTTAAAATGGACGAAAAAGACTTAGATTTTAAACTTGATTATGAAGAAAATATCTCAACTTTATTCTATGGAGATGCCTTACGGCTATCGCAAATACTTAATAATTTACTCTCCAATGCCGTTAAATTTACTTCTAAAGGGACTATTTCACTAAGCGTTTCTAAAGTTCATCAAAACCGTTTTCAATTTCAAATTAAAGATACAGGAAGAGGTTTAAAAAAAGAAGAACAAGCAAATGTATTTAATGCCTTTATACAAGCCGATGGAACTTCTAGTCGTAATTATGAGGGGACAGGTTTAGGATTAACCATTTCAAAACAACTCGTAGAGATGATGAATGGAGAAATTTGGGTAGAGAGTAAGTACAAGCAAGGAAGTACTTTTATTTTTGAGATTGAACTCAAAGAACTTGTTGATAAATATCATGATGAACACACTTCTAGCGAAAAAACTGAATCTACATTATTGCAAGAGATAAATAGCCTTGAAGGAAAACGCATCTTAGTTGCTGAAGACAATATGATTAACCAAGAGATTGTGATAGGTTTACTTGAAGACTCTAAAATCATCATAGATATTGCTGAAAATGGAGAAGAGGCCGTTGCCTTACATGCTAAAAATTGCTATGAGCTTATTTTAATGGATATTCAGATGCCTATTTTAGATGGTTATGAAGCAGCAAAAATTATTAGAAAAACAGATAAAACCATTCCTATTATTGCTCTAACGGCTTCTGCGATGAAAGAAGATGTCGCAAAGAGTAAGGAGTCGGGTATGAATGACCACTTAAACAAACCCATTGAAGTTACCCATTTATATCAGACGCTTTTAAAGTATGCTCTGCCACAGGATTAAACCGATACCCCTCAGCGTAAATATTTAAAATAGACTCTTTGGGGATTTTCTTTCTTAAGAGTTTAACCAAAGCCCTTACCTGCCCTGCATCATAACTCTTGTCAAAATCATCATAAGAGATATGGTCAAAAATTTCAAAAAAAGTAAATACTTTATTTTTATTGGTAGATAATAGCTTCAATAAGCGTCGTTCATTTTTAGTGAGTTTAACTTCAGAATCATTTTCATAAAGCTTTTCAGTATCAAAATGCCATGTGGTCGTTTTATCTAAAGTAAATATTTTTACCGTAGGCTCTTCTTCTTTCTGGGATACAAAAATCTCATTTTTAGCTTTTTGTAGGGCTTCAATTAAAATGGCTGGATCAATGGGCTTTAAAATATATTTTATTAAATAGAGTTCTATGGCTTGGAGCAATTTCTCTTGTTCCCCATAGGCAGTAGTAATAATAATCTTTACCTCACTGTCTATCTCTCTAATTTTTTTAGCCAAACTAAGACCATCTAATTTAGGCATATTAATGTCAAGTAAAATAATATCAGGTTTAGTTGCTAGATAAACTTCATACCCCTCTTCCCCATCATACGCCAAATGGACAACATCAACCTCTTGTTCAATCACCTCTAAATATATCTCTTGAATATCTTTATCATCTTCTATATAAAGTAAATTTATCTTTTTTTTATTCATAATTGTTCTCTATTATTTTTTTTATTATTTTCATAGTACTAAAGTTTAACCAATTTAAAAGAAAAGTTGCTTTAAATATTAAAATTCTATTTTTCGCTTAGTCCATTCATTCTGTGTAAGCTTTCTAAAATAATGTTCCACCTCAAAAGTATTATTCTCAACAATAACCATAGCACATTCACTTAGAGGTTTCTCTCTAGCACATACTTCTCCAGGGTTTATAAATAAAGTATCATTCAGTAAAGAAGCTTCAAAAATATGCGTATGTCCAGAGACAATTAAGTCCGAATCAGCCAACATATAATAGGGAAGATGCATCATTTTAACTTTTAAATCTTCTATTTGAAAATAGTAAGGTTCTTGAAAAATATTGTATTTACCATGCAAAGAGATGAGTGCTGTATCATTATTGCCATAGACACACGCATAAGGCAAACCTGTATCTACCAGCATTTGAAGATGCTCTTCTAGCATAATGTCCCCTGCATGGAGCAGATACTCTACCCCTAAAGAGAGAAGATGCTCTATGGCTTCTTTATGTAACTTGGTTTTGGTATGAGAATCAGAAAGAATACCTATCTTCATACTTTACTCCGATTTCTCTTCTGCTTTTACTTCCTCTTTAGGTTCAGGTAAACCTTTTTGTTTGTCAGCTGGAACATCCTCTTTCCATTTACATTTTTTGTCAATACAATCGTAGATTTCACCTGTTTTAAGTACTTTATGCACCACCATACTTTCACACTCTGGGCATTTTCTATCTTGTGGCTCACCATTAGAGATAAAACGACACTTAGGATAGTTTGAACAACCATAAAACTTACCACGTTTCCCCTCTTTTTCATGCAGTTTAGAACCACATTTAGGACAAGGAACATCTAACTCTCTTGGAGGAATTAAAGGTTGTGCATTTTTACATTTAGGATACGCTGAACAAGCATAAAACTTACCACGACGGCTATCTTTAATCACCATCATCTCCCCACATTTTTCACAAGGACGGTCTGTTTTTTCAGGTTCAGGTGGAGCATTTCCCTCTAAATCGGTCGTATATTTACATTTAGGAAAATTCCCACACGCAATAAACTCACCATATCGCCCTTTTCGTCTAAGAAGTTCATGCCCACACTTAGGACACATCTCTCCTGTAGGAATTGCCATCTTTTGACTTTTAATCTTCTCTTTACCCTCGGTAATTTTTTTCATAAACGGGTCGTAGAAATCAGAAAGTACCTTTTGCCAATCCATATTACCGTCATCAACCTCATCAAGCTGAGCCTCCATCGTAGAGGTAAAAGAGCTATCAACAATTTCAGCAAAATGCTCTTCTAACATCTCAATGACTGTAAATGCTACTTCAGTTGGGTGAATTCTTTTTTTCTCTAGCTCAATGTATTTACGTGTTTGTAAAATCGTAATGGTAGGAGCATAGGTACTAGGTCGCCCTATGCCTAAAGATTCAAGCTTTTTAATCAAACTCGCTTCATTATAACGTGCAGGTGGTTCAGTATGGTGTTGCTCTGGTTTAATGTCATCAAGTCTAACCTCTTGTCCCTTTTTAAGGTCGGGCAAGAGTTTGTCTTTTTCACTGTAACCTGTTACTTTATAAAAACCATCAAAAAGCAACTTTCGACCACTGGCTTTAAAAGTAGATTTTTCCCCTTTAAAAAGTAAAGTTTGTGACTCCAGTCGTGCTTCAGTCATTTGACACGCTAAAAAACGATTATAAATCAAACGATAAAGCTTAAGCTCATCTGCACCCAAATAATCTTTTGCCAACAGCATATTGAAATCAATCCGTGTAGGACGAATGGCTTCATGTGCTTCTTGTGCGCCTTTGGCTGAAGTGTAAGATTTTGCTTTAGGAGGAAGATAGTCAGCCCCAAAATTTTCACCAATGTATTCTCTAGCAGATTCCACAGCCTCTTTGGCAAGGTTCATACTATCGGTTCTCATGTAGGTAATTAACCCCATGTTCCCTTTGTCTGTTTTAACCCCTTCATAGAGCTTTTGTGCCACCATCATTGTTTTCTTTGGTGAAAATCCCAATTGAGTAGAAGCAGCTTGTTGCAAGGTAGAAGTCATAAAAGGAGCAGGTGTTTTTGTTTTACGCTCTTTTTTCTCTAAAGACTCTACCACAAAATTCTCTTTGAGTGCCGATTGAACAATTTCCATTGCCATCGCTTCATTTTTAAGTGACATTTTTTCCAGTTTTGTGCCATCAAAAGCATAAATGCTAGACTCTATGCTTTTTTCAAAAAGTCCTTCAATCGTCCAATACTCTTCTGGCTTAAATGCTTTAATCTCACGTTCACGGTCTACCACAATTTTAAGTGAAGAACTCTGAACACGACCTGCACTTAATCCTTTTTGAATTTTAGAGGCTAAGAGTGGAGAGAGTTTATAACCCACAATACGGTCAAGCAGTCGTCTCGCTTGTTGTGCATTAATTGAATCCATATCAAGTTTACGAGGATTATCTAAAGCATGTTGTATGGCTGTTTTGGTAATTTCATGAAAAACAATACGTGGCAAAGAGAGTGGCTCTTTTTTAATTGCCATCGCAATATGCCACCCAATCGCTTCACCCTCACGGTCTTCATCGGTCGCGATGTAAATGGTTTCTGCTTCTTTAGCCAGTTTCTTAAGCTCTTTAACCGTAGGGTTTACCTCTCTTGGAATAGAGTATTTAGGAACAAAAATGCCCGCTTCATCTACCGTAATACCAAAAGAACTTTTAGGTAAATCTCTAATATGCCCTTTAGAGGCAACCACTTTATAATTTTTACCTAAGAAAGCCGAGATAGTTCGGGCTTTGGCAGGAGATTCCACAATAATTAAATTTTTCATACATGCACACCATTTAAAATTTTTCTGAATTGTAACAAAAAAATTGATAAAGTACGAATTATTTAAAGAGCTAACGCTTTTTTTGCTATACTATGCCTAAAAAATGGGATAATAATTATGAGTACCTTCGACTTCGCTTCATGGCTACTACTTCTACTTCTAATCATACTATCTATGGGAGGACTTTACCTCTTTAAGATAATCAAAATAGATCCTTTACGTAAAAGTAAAAAAATACAACGTAGTAACAAACAAGCTTGTAATGCTGTAAAAAGAGAAATCTTAATAACAAATTGGACTGACTATTTTTGGTCAAACCACATGCGAGCGGCATGGATTATGCTCTTCTTAACCTTTACGACGGCTCTCTCTTTTGCTATTGCTACGCTATGGACAATCATAATGGGAATTATTTTTGCCATTATTACCTTTTTCTTTATCCGTTTTGCTATTCGTAGCTACAAAGCATTCCCCGACAAAGCAAAAGAAGCACTCAAAGCATTTGAAGCACAAATAGATGCTTCACTCAAAAAGGAAATTAGCTTCAATGGGGACAAGATTCAAAGTTTTACCGATAACGATGATGAGTTTGATACAGCACCTAAAATTTTTTCTTTTCCTGCAGGTGCTAGTAAAGTTCCCTTTCCCCCTTATGAAAAGTCAGCAGCGAAACACCCTATTATTGCCACTAAAAAAGTAGATTTTCTCATTCTTTCACGTGAATACTTTAGCATCTGTAAAGGGGCAGCCACCTTTAATCTACTAGAACCAAAATTGGCAGGAGAGAAGAAACAGTGTGCCAGAGCCAAAGGAAGTGTGGGAGAGTGCAAAGAACACTACTACTCTCAAATGAGAAATGTAGAATATGATGGAGATAAAGAGTGTATTCGTATTCTTTATTATGATGAAAGAGATGATGTAGAATTTAAATGTAAAAAGCCTAATGCTGGACCTGCCATGAAAGCCCTAAAAGAGAAACTAAGACTCACTGAACGTCAGCGTCTAAGAAAAATTGATGAGCATGAAAAGTATGAAAACATTTTAAAACGACGAGAAAAAGAGGAAAAACCTAGCCAAGAGCCAATAAGTGAAGAGTAAAAGCTTCATAAAATGTTTCATATATACACAAGTAATAAATTTACTAAACTACATAACTTAAAGTGAAAACATAAAGAGATATTCATCATTTATTTTGATGTTTATGCTTTATAGGGCTTTATATAGACGTTTAGTTCCCTACTAATAATAAATAATAAAAATAATAAATAAGCTACTTTTATTATTATTATTGTTAAAAAATATACCTAAACCTCCTTGACATTTCAAAAAGCTTAGCATATAATTTAAGCGTTCCGAGTATTTCCACTGATAGAAATACCAAAATCTTTAAGGAGGACAAATGACGAAAATGACTAAAAACTCATTATCTACAAAAGTTTCTGCTACACAAACGTCTCAAGAACAATTGAGTAGAAGAAATTTTTTCAGAAAAGCTGTTACCTATTCAGCATCAGCTGTTGTTGCTACATCTGTTTTAGCACCTGTATCCGTTAAGGCTGCATTACTAAAGAGCAAAAAAGATGATGAGAATATCATGGAAGAGAAACCATGGAGTTTAGAACTAGGGAAACCTGTTTCAGAAGACCTTTATGGTATGCCTTCACCTTATGAGCATAATGTAACACGAAGAGGAACGCCTATTTTATCTTCGGGTAATATGCAAGCTTCTATTGCTGTTTCACCAATTCAGGATTTATCTGGAATTATTACTCCAAATGGTCTATTCTTTAATAGATGTCATGGTGGTACTCCAACGATTGACCCAAATCAACATAGACTCATGATTCATGGATTAGTAGAGAAGCCTATTGTACTTACAATGGACGAACTCAAAAAGTATCCAAGTGTCAGTAGAGTTCACTTTATCGAATGTCCTGCCAATGGTGGACCAGAGTGGAGAGGACCTCAGTTTAACTCTATTCAGTTTGCAAAAGGGTTTATGTCTTGTGCAGAGTGGACTGGTGTTTACATTAAAGACATTATTAGAGATTTAGGTCTTAAAAAAGAAGCACTATGGATGCTAGCAGAAGGAATTGATAACTCTCATATGGGAAGAACTGTTCCTGTTGATAAAGTTCTTGATGATGCGATGATTGTTTGGGGACAAAATGGTGAAGCCTTACGCCCAGAGCAAGGTTATCCAATTAGACTACTTGTTCCAGGTTGGGAAGGTAACTTATGTGTTAAATGGTTAGCAAGATTAGAGTTTGCAAAAGAGCCATTCTATGCAAAAGAAGAGACTGCTAAATATACAGCACTTACTAAAACTGGAAAAGCAATCCAACACTTCTATGCTAATGAAGTAAACTCTGTTGTTACTTCTCCTTGTCCTGAAAAACCGTGGAAAGATGTAAAAAAAGGTGATATGATAGAGATAGAAGGTCTAGCTTGGTCTGGTATGGGTACTATTAAAGGGGTTGATATCTCATTTGATGGTGGTAAAAACTGGGTAGAAGCTCCATTAAAAGGTTTAGTTCTTGAAAAATCATGGACAAGATTCTCTTATATGTATAAGTATGAAGGTAAAGATATACTTCTCTCTTCAAGAGCAAGAGATGATGCAGGGCATATTCAACCAACAGTTAAACAAGAGAGAGATGCCGTAGGTGTTGAAGGTGTTTACCATAGAAATGGTGTGCATACATGGTCAGTATCAGCAAATGGGGAGGTAACAAATGTTCAAATCTTATCATAAGAGAATTATTTCAAGTGCAGTTGTTGCATCAGTTGTTCTTCTAGGAACAGCGTGTAATGCATCAAGTGAAAATGATAAAAAGGTAGATGCTCCAAAGAGTACAGCCAAAGCCACAGAGTCAAAAAAAACAGTAACGAAAACGACTAAAGGAAATTCAGCCGTAGGTCCAGCAGTTGCTGATGTATCTGATTCTGTAAAAAAAGAGTATGCTAATGGTAAAAAAGTTATTGATGGTGGTGTGACTTACCCTATTGTCAATGGTAAAACAGGAGCATATGCTGCCAATGAAAAAGCACATAGCGTAAAGATTGCCTATGGTAAAACAGCTACTGCTAATGAGCAGAAAGCTTGGGACATTGATGTAATGCCAGATGGTACAGGTCTTCCAGCGGGTTCAGGTTCTGTTGAAG
>Ga0256840_1003249_pt1 | contig 13344 bp, 10 predicted proteins | sample 355202metaG_FD_185969 | JGI IMG/M metagenome (GOLD analysis project Ga0256840, IMG submission 185969) | Hydrothermal vent microbial communities from Mid Atlantic Ridge, Atlantic Ocean - 355-202 | ecosystem: Environmental > Aquatic > Marine > Hydrothermal vents | place: Atlantic Ocean: Mid...
CATTGCTCTTTCTTGTACTTCTTGGTGGTCTGCGTAAGTACCTGACTGCTGGAGGAGTTGGTCAACAAGTGTTGTTTTACCGTGGTCAACGTGAGCGATAACGGCAATGTTTTTAATTTTTTGCATGAAATGTCCTAGAATTAAGGTGTGAACCTTATAAAATTTCGCGAATTATATCCAAAACTTACTATAGTATAGATTTTTTGTTTTGATTAAAAATTCTTGTAGGGTGCTGTCGTGGGACAACACCCTACAAGCTCAACCCGTAAATCTCATGATACGTTTTCATTGCATAGCGGTCTGTCATAGCGGCTATATAGTCTGCTATAACTCTTTCCTTTTTACGTACCTCAAAAAGCTCTTTTTGATGGGGAGGCAGTAGGTTGTCATCTTCTCTGAAAGCTTTATAAAGTCCTTTAATACATTGTTTTCCTGCATGCATTTTTCTTACTATCTTTTCATGGGTATAAAGTTTGTTGAAAAGAAGTTTCTTAAGTCTTTTTAGCTGAGTAGCTGTCTCCTTAGAAAAACCTACAGGAAGCTCTCTATTAGCCTCTAATGTAGCAACTATGGGTGTGTCTTTACGGTATTGTTTGGCTCCATTTTTAGAATTATCGATGAAGTCTTCCACTAGTAACTTGATGAGTCCTGCTACAAAACGATGACGATACAGCTTCTCAGATCTTTTTATACCTTCTTTTTGTACCATTTCATCTACCCGTAAACAAAGTGGGTCTTGCAACAAGTCGCTAAACGTGATAAGCCCATATTTAATACCATCATCTATGTCATGTGAGGTATAGGCTATCTCATCTGCATGGTCTACTACCATCGCTTCTAGACTAGGGTGTTTATCTAAATCAAAACGTGTGTCTAATCCGTCTAAAAATGGTTTTTTGTAAGGGTACGAATGTTTAAGTACACCTTCTAATGTTGCAAACGTAAGATTAAGTCCTTCAAATTCTTTATAACGTTTTTCTAATCTTGTTAAAACGCGAAAAGACTGAAAATTATGCTCGAACCCTAGAGGTCTGCCATCTGCTTTTAGAAGTTTGTCAAGTTCATCGCCTCCTACATGTCCAAAAGGGGTATGTCCTAAATCATGTGAAAGGGCTATAACTTCAGCTAGTGTCTCATTAAGTTCTAACATACGAGAAAGTGTACGTGCTATTTGTGAAACTTCTAATGAATGCGTAAGACGCGTACGAAAGTAGTCTCCTTCGTGATTTAAAAATACCTGTGTTTTGTACTCTAACCGCCTAAATGAAGAACAGTGAATCACTCTGTCACGGTCTCTTGCATAAGGGTCTCTAAAATCTTCTTCAAAAGTAAAAAATCTCTCATTCGCTTGCATTGCGTGCCTTTAGTATATATTGCTATAATTGTATCAAATTATCAGAGGTTTATGGCATGGAAAAAATAGAAAGATACCACATTGAATATGAAAAACCAAAAGTTACCCTCTTGCAACAGTCTGGGCTAGGTGTTGCAGAGATAGCTGCACGTACTTGTTATGACTCTTTTGAAAACTCTGAAAATGAGTGTGTGAAAAATGCTATGGACTCCATGGACACAGATGCCATCAACACTATAGAGGACTCGGATTTACTCTCGAATCTCGCTTGGGTACATCACCACCACTCCATCATAGAACACGCTACACTCTCTTATCTTGTACAGGGCACAAGTAGGGGTGTACTTCAAGAACATGCACGTCATAGACTTCAAGCCATATCTGTACGAAGTACACGCTACACTATGTCATCAGTGATTAATGCTTTTACTGCTTCATTAGAAGATAGTGATGGTTTTGTTTTCTTTTTGAACAAAATCATTCCTTTAAATCTATTTGTGATTACTGATAAAGCGTATTTAGAAATTGAAATACGTGCTATATATGATAAGTTTCGTTTTCAACATGCACGAAATGCTGACTATATCAAAGATGCTGTAGCAAAGTCATCCATCCCTTTTGTAGAAGCACATAAAAATGATGCTGAAGCTTTATTTGTGGCTTTAGAGGCTGGAAAGAAAAAAAGAAATGTTGGAGACGGGTTTAAACACATTGTCTCTGATAACTGGAAAGTAGACATGGTAGTGACGTTTAATATACGCTCACTCAAAAATTACTTTGATCTACGTGACTCTGGAGCTGCTTGGTTTCAGATACAGTGGCTGGCTGAAGAGATGAAAAAGGTAACACCCGTAAAATACTTGAAACTTATAGATAAAAACTATAAAAATGCCTAAAAGGTTCATCCAAAAGAAACTTATACCACATTTCTTAAGCTATAATACAAAAAACAACCAAGGAAAAAACATTGCGTCATTTTAAAACTATACTGATATTAGTCGGCTTACAATTCATTCTTCTTACTCTTTCGTCCCAGGCACTCACAGTAGAAAATATCTCTACTCATATAGAAAATTCACTAGATACCCGTTTAAAAGGTCAAAACAAAAATATTGTAAAACACCTCTATGCAAAATCAGGCAATATGCCTATTTGGATAGGCAAAGGGAACAAAGAGAAACTTACGCAACTCATTTCTGCTCTTAAAGACCCTCTTTTTAATTATAAAAACAAAGCTTTTGACCAAAAAGCCATTGGGCGTTTGTTTTATCAGCTAGACAATGGAGAAATAAAATCAAGTAAAAAAGCTGCTGTGTATGCAAGGCTAGACCTCATGCTTAGTAACTCTTATGTACGTTTAATTCGTTTTATCGTACAAGGAGATGTAGACTGGAAACTTGTGCAAAAAAAGCTAATAAGTCTTGAGCAAACAGACAACATAAGCTCACGATGGGAGATGACCCCCAAATCATTTCCAACTGTAAATGCCCTTACTTCTACAGCACTTGATGGTAATATAAAAGAGTATTTATCTTCTTTGCTCCCTATGGAAGAACGTTATAGAAAACTGGTAAAACTTCTTAAAGATTATCGTGTTATGAGTAAGTTTCCTAAAATCCCATATAGCAATAAGCCCTTAAAACTTGGAAACAGTGCTTCACGCATAGAAAACATAAAAAAACGTCTTCAAATTTCTGGGGATTACCCAAAAGATGCAAAAATTAATAATAAGTTTGATAAAACACTACAAGCTGCTGTCATTACTTATCAAAAACGCTATCTTCTTAAAGTAGATGGAAAAATAGATAAAACGATGACTTATTACCTTAATCAACCTGCTAAAAATAATATACAAGCTATTATCACTAACTTGGACAAGACAAAACTTTACCCTAAAGGTTTTGAATCAGAACATATTGAAGTAAATATTCCTGATTTTAACCTTCGCTACTATAGAGGTAACGACATGATTATGAAAATGGGTGTAGTAGTAGGAAGAATCGATAGACCTACACCTCTTTTTTCTGATAAAATAAAATATATGGTGCTCAACCCTACATGGACTATCCCTGATAGTCTTATTAAGCGTGACCTTATTCATGTGCTGCGAGATAACCCTATGTATTTAGAAGAAAATAATATACGTGTATATAAAGGTAAAAAAGAGATACAAATAACACAAGCCATGCTTGATCCTTATGAACATAGTAAAAAACGTGTACCGTATCGTTTTGTTCAACTACCAGGAGATACTAATGCTTTAGGTCGCGTAAAATTTATGTTTCCTAACAAGTATGCCGTCTATCTTCATGATACCGATAATAAGTCTTTACTAAACCGTCGATACAAAATATACAGCTCTGGATGTATGCGTGTTGGTAAACCATTTGCACTTGTAGATACACTTTTAGATCATGTTAAAGGTTCATACTCAACAAGCAAAATAGAAAGCATTATTCAAACTGATAAACCTACTACTCTTAAACTATCAGAGCCTGTGCCAGTACACATACTCTATTTTACAGTCTATGAAGAAGATGGTTTAGCTTACTTTAAAAATGATATTTATCTTTATGATAAGATCATAGAAGAATCTGTAGAAGGACGTAGAAAAAGTACCTTTTCTGTACCTAAAAAACGTATGATTTCTATAAAGAAACAAGGAAAAGCTTTATCTAATTAGTTTTTTTACGCATTTTAACCCTTTGTAGGTGTGTGATGGCGATAGCCATTGCATCTGTGATATCTAATGGTTTTATCTCTTTTTTAATGCCAAATAATCTTTTTACCATAAAAGCCACTTGCTCTTTGGTCGCTTTTCCATTTCCTGTGACTGCTTTTTTGACTTGTAATGCAGTGTATTCATGAAAATAACCTATCTCTTGAAGGACTTTTAAACACAAGGCTCCTCTAAATTGAGCTAACTTTATCACTGACTTTGGATTGTATGCAAAAAAGATGTCTTCTATAGCCACTTCATCCACTGTATGCGTCTTTAATATAAGGTCTATTCCCTCTACCATCTCGACCATTTGAGCTTGTAGCTCTTTTTCTTTCATTTTAAGTAATCCAGCTTCAACTAATGAGAAGTTTTTCCCATCCCAGTTTATAATGCAGTAGCCTAAATTACGGCTTCCTGGGTCTATACCAAGTATTTTCATTCACACCTTTGTTCACATAGTGAATAAAACTATTCACCTCTGTTTAATGACGCTATTTTAGCTGAATTTGGATAAAATCTTAAAAGTTATTCACATATGAATGGGGTGTACAAATGAATATCGGACAAAAAGTACTTTTTGAACTAAAAAAAGAGATAAGTGAAGTAGAATACGATCGCTATATCAAAAAATTAGTTTACGATTCTAAAAATTCTAGATCAAATATGATTTATTTTACTGCCCCAAATATGATTGTTGCTAAATGGGTGAAAACCAAATATGCCGATAAGATAGTCCATCTTTTTGAACTCCAAAATGAAGTGAGACCAGAAATAGAAATCACTATAGGCAAAGTACAAAAGCATGTTCCACTCAATAAAGTGCATAGTGAAAAGAACCCTTCAAAAAGTACCTACCTTAACCCTTCACTTACCTTTGAAAGTTTTATCGTTGGAGATTCAAATCAATTTGCTTATACCACAGCAAAGTCTGTTGCAGAAAAACCAGGAAAACAATACAATCCACTTTTTATCTATGGCGGTGTAGGACTTGGGAAAACGCATCTACTACAAGCTATAGGTAATTATCATATAGATTTAGGTAAAACAGTTATTTATACTACATTAGAACAGTTTATGAACTCTTTTACTTCTCATCTACGTTCTCAAACTATGGATAGGTTTAGAGATAAATTTAGAGAGTGCGATTTGCTCCTCATAGATGATATACAATTTTTAAGTAGAAAAGAACAAACACAAGAAGAGTTTTTTCATACGTTTAATGAACTCCATAACAATGACAAACAAATAGTCATGACCGCAGACAGAGCACCCAATAAAATCGCTGGATTAGTAGATAGGTTACGTACACGTTTTGAATGGGGTCTTATGGCAGATGTACAACCTCCAGGACTTGAAACAAAAATTGCTATTATCCAAAAGAAATGTGAATTAGATGGTATAAAGTTAAATGCAGAAATTATTAACTTTATTGCTACACATATGGGTGATAATATTCGAGAAATTGAAGGAACTATTATTAAACTTAATGCTCTCTCAAATATGCTTAATCAAGAAATCACATTGGACTTTGCTCAAAATGCCATAAAAGACCAAATCAAAGAGAAAAAAGAAAATATTACCATCGATGATATCGTAAAAATCGTCTCAAAAGAACTCAATATAAAACCTTCTGATATGAAATCAAAAAAACGTACAAAAAACATAGTAAATGCAAGAAGAACCGCTATCTATTTAGCAAAAAATATGACTTCAAATACAATGCCTCAAATTGCTCTATATTTTGGATTAAAAGACCATTCTGCTATTTCACATACAATGAAAAAAATCAATGAAATCATAGACAATGATGAAAACTTTAAAGTACTTTTAGAAGAACTCTCAAATAAGATACATACAAACTCAAAAAGCCTTTAGTAATTAAATGAAAATAACCTCTAAAAACTTGAATGAAAAAAAGATATAATTTTATAAGTGAAGAAATGTGAATAAGTCTAAACAACTCTGTAGCACATTCAACAACGATAATACGAGACATAAAGTAGTTTTTCACACTTTCATGCCAAACTACTACTATCTACTATTATTATATAAAATAAGGAAAATAAATGAAGATTAAAGCAAATAAGCAAATTATAGAATCTATACTCATTAATTTACAACCTTTCTTAGAAAAAAAAGATGCCAGTCAAATTACCTCACATATCTTATTTCAAATAGAAAATAATAAATGTGTTATAAAAGCATCTGATTCTGAAATTGGTTTAAAAATAGTTACTGACAATATAGACATAGAAGCTGAAGGTGCTTTTACGGCTAATGGTAAAAAACTGCTTGATATTATCCGTATTTTAAAAGATGATGAAATTAGTTTAGAACTATTGGAAGATACACTTATTATTAAACAAAAAAATTCTAAATTTAAATTGCCCACATTTGATCCAAAAACATATCCAGATTTTCCATCTATTGAAGATAAACCTAAAATTTCATTAGATTCTTTAGCACTTATACAAAATCTTAAAAAAATATCTCCTGCAATCGATACAAATAACCCAAAATTTGAACTTAATGGGGCACTTATAAATATAAAGAATGATTCAACTGATTTAGTTGGAACAGATACAAGAAGATTAGCCATTGCTTCAATATCAGGAAATAATAGTGAAGAATTATCACTTATTGTTCCCAAAAAAGCTATTTTAGAAATTCAAAAGTTATTTTTAGATCAAATTGATATTTTCTTTAATGAAACGAATCTCATCATATCAAATGATAATTATTTCTTTTATACTAGATTAATCAATGGTAAATTCCCTGACTATCAAAGAATAATCCCTACATCCATTAAACATACTATCTCATTACCAAAAAAAGATATGATTGAAGCTATTAAAATGATTACCACTATTTCTCAAGAAATAAAAATGACTCTTCTTTCTGATGCAATTATATTTAACTCTTTATCATCAGATAATGTTGAAGCAAAAACTGAGATAGAATTAAATACAGGCTTAAATGATAAATTTGAACTTTCATTTAACAGTAAATATTTATTGGATTTTATATCTCAAACAAATAAAAATGAGTTTGTAATTGAATTTAATGAGCCATCATTGCCATTTATTGTAAAAGATGATAATTTTATGACTATTATTATGCCAATTGTCACATAAAAAGGAAAATAACAATATATGAGTGAAAATGCAACAAAATATATTTTCGTTACAGGTGGAGTACTTTCTTCTTTAGGTAAAGGAATTACTGCGGCTTCGGTAGGTACTTTATTAAAACATACAGGGCAACGCGTAGGTGTTCTCAAACTAGACCCTTATATAAATGTTGACCCAGGTACTATGTCTCCTCTTGAACATGGTGAAGTCTTTGTCACAAAAGACGGAGCTGAAACTGACCTTGATTTAGGGCATTATGAAAGATTTTTAGATACTTCTCTTACTCAAAAAAATAATTTTACTACAGGACTTGTCTATAAAACAGTGATAGAAAATGAACGTAAAGGTAAGTATTTAGGAAAAACAATCCAAGTTGTCCCTCACATTGTGAATGAAATAAAAAAACGTATTTACCATGCGGGTGAAGGAAAAGACATACTCATTGTTGAGCTTGGAGGAACAACGGGAGATATAGAAGGTTTACCATTCCTTGAGACTATTAGACAAATAAAACATGAATTACCTCGTGCACAAGTGATGAATATACATGTTACACTTTTACCATACATAAAAGCAGCAGGCGAACTTAAAACCAAACCTACACAACACTCTATACAAGAGCTTAGACGTATAGGTATATCTCCTCATATGTTGGTACTTCGTGCAGAAGTACCAGTAAACTCTGAGATAAGAAATAAAATAGCTTTCTCTTGTGATATTGATTTAGAATCGGTTATCGTAGCAGAAGATGCAGCAACTATTTATAAAGTACCTCTTAACTTTTTAACACAAGATATTTTAAATCCTATATGTAAACATCTAGAACTTGATAACTGTGAACCAAAAATGGATGAATGGAGTAATTTAGTTAGTAAAATACTTTCTCCTAAAAATGAAATGAAAATAGCTTTTGTTGGTAAATATTTGGATTTAAAAGAATCGTATAAATCTCTTACTGAAGCTCTCATACACGCTGGTGCACATTCAGATACTAGAGTGAATATAAAGTGGGTTGATTCTGAAAAAGTAGATGAAGATGGTGCTCTAAAATATCTTAATGATTGTGACGGTGTTTTAGTAGCAGGCGGTTTTGGTACACGAGGTATAGAAGGTAAAATTAAAACCATTGAATACGCAAGGGTTGAAAAAATACCTTTTTTAGGTATATGTTTAGGTATGCAACTTTCTATGATAGAGTACGCTAGAAATGTTTTAGAGATTGAAGATGCAAATTCTGTAGAATTTGATGAAGATACACCTAATCCACTTATCTATCTCATAGATGAATTTATAGATGCTTCTGGCTCAAAACAAGTCAGGACAAAAACATCTCCTATGGGAGGTACTATGCGTCTTGGTGAGTATGAATGTGAAACAAAAGAAGGCTCAAATCTTAGAGCTGCTTATGATGCCCCAATGATTTTTGAAAGACATAGACACCGTTACGAAGCAAATCCTAAATACAGAGAAGCCTTAGAGGCAAAGGGCATGGACATTACAGGAGAATCTCATGGGCTTATAGAAGCTGTTGAAGTTGTAGACCATCCATGGTTTTTAGGTGTACAGTTTCACCCAGAGTTTACTTCACGTTTACAAAATGTGAACCCTGCTATTTTAGCATTTGTAAATGCTTCTTTAGAACATAAAAATAAAGATGTATAAAAAACTAACCCTTAATGGTTTAAATACACTTTTAAAAAATCGTTTTAAAGAAGGATTTCTTTCTTTAAAAGACCTTCCTCAACCTTCTACTTTTAAAGATATGGATAAAGCTACAAAACGCATAGTAGAAGCCATAAAAAATAAAGAAAATATAACTATTGTAGGTGACTATGATGTAGATGGTGTTACTTCTACTACACTTATGAGACTTTTTTTTACAGAGATTGAAAATCCTGTTGAATGGATTATTCCTAACCGCTTTAAAGATGGGTATGGACTCTCAGCTAATATTATCCCTAAAATAGAAGGTACGGATTTGGCGATTACTGTAGATAATGGAATCTCTGCTATCTATGCTGCTAAACTATGTAAAGAGAAGGGCATAGAGCTCATTATCACTGACCACCATTTGTTAGCTCCTGAAGTACCTGAATGTTTTGCCATTATAGACCAAAAACAAGAAGACTGTACTTTTCCTTACTCAGATGTTTGTGGAGCCCAGATAGCTTGGTATCTTATTGCATCACTGAAGAATGCGTTAGGTATTAAGATAAACATGATGTCATATATGGAACTTGTCTCCATTGCAATCATTGCAGATATGATGCCACTACAGCACATTAACAGAGCCATGGTTGAAGCAGGATTAAAGGCTCTTAATAATAGTACAAAACCAGCTATAAAGGCGTTTAAAGAACATGCCCAAAAAGAAACACTTAATGCTGAAGACATAGGCTTCTTTTTAGCACCTTTGCTTAACTCGGCAGGACGGATGGAAGATGCTTCTTTTTCGGTAGATTTTTTAGCTTCTACAAACATCTATGATGCAAGGGTAAGACTAGAAAAACTTAAAGATTTTAACACCTTACGAAAAGCCACTGAACAGGACATCACCGAAAAAGCCATGTTACAAGTAGATCCTAAAGATGATGTCATCGTGGTTCATGCTGAGCATTGGCATGAGGGAGTTGTGGGAATAGTGGCTGCCCGTGTGGCAAGACAGTATGAAAAGCCTTGCATTGTTTTAAGTGATAATGGAGAAGGGATACTTAAAGGCTCTGGCAGAAGTTTTGGAGACTGTGACCTTTTTTCCATCACAGACGGCTGTAGAATGCACTTAGACAAGTTTGGTGGACACCAAGCAGCCATTGGGCTTAGTATGAATGTAGAGAGCTTAAAAGCCTTTAAAACACAGATAAACCAAAACTACGCCACAGGCAACTACAAAAAAGATGAACAAGACCCTGAAATAGTAGGAGAACTACAGTTTAAAGACATCTCTTTTGACCTTACAAAACTTATAAAACAGTACGAACCCTACGGACAAGGAAACCCTACCCCAAAGTTCATAAGTAAAGAGGTAGAAATCCTCCAAGCTGACACCATGGGAAAAGAAGGTGAGCACCTACGCTTCTCTTTTGCACAAGAGGGCATAGTCATGGCAGGCGTACAGTTTAAGACACGTGAAGTATATGAGGTGGGTTCTAGGGTTGATGTGGTTTATACTGTGAATGAAAATCACTTTAGAGGGAATGTGACTTTGCAGTTGATGGTGGAGAAAATTTTAACCTAAGCAATAAAACTTAGGTTATAAAACTAAATAGGCAAAACTCTAATTCTTTTACTCAACTTGTCTTGTAATGTATTGTCAATAGCATACAGTGTTCCTGCAGTTGAAGAATCACAGCCAGAACAGGCACCTAGATAGCGAATGTAGATGTCTATGTGTTCACCGTTTTCTTTGATGTCTAAGATTTCCATATCTCCACCATCTTTGATGAGCATTTGTCTGATGTGTTTGTCTACCACTGCATCTACTGCTTTGATACGTTGGACAATGGTCATGTCTTCAAAGTCTATATCGCTTGAAAAATCATTACCTAAGGTCGCTTTGCTTGCTAGTCTTTCTTGTTCGGACTTTTCCAAAAGATCGGTAAGGTAAATCTCTCTGTCTTCATGCCCACCAGGCTTGATACAGGACTTACAAAAACCACCAGCTTTGGTATAGTCTGTGATTTGTTCAATACTTGTAAGGTCATTTAGGCTGATAACTTCTTGGAGTGTATCAAGTGAGACACGTGCACATTCACAGACGATAACTTCTTCTTCAAAGCTCTCTATGTCTACACCTTTGTACTGAGATGCTGCTTTTTTGATGACATCATATGCCATCACAGAACAGTGCATTTTTTGTGGTGGCACAGAAGGGACATCAGGCGTGTCTCTCATAGCTAATTCTACATCGATGTTGGTAATTTTTACTGCTTCATCTACTGTCTTGTCTTTACAGAGTTCAGCCATGGTGTCTGAGCTTGCTATGGCTGTACCACATCCAAAACTTTTAAATTTTGATGAAAGTATTTTATCTGTGCTAGGGTCTACTGCCCAGTAAAGACGTACAGCGTCTCCACAGCTTTCTGCACCAAAATCTGCAACGATGAGCCTGGCACCCATCTGTTCTGCCTGTTCCTCGGTGATTTCACCCATATTTTGTGGGCTGTTCATAAGGTTTGCTACTTTATCGCTGTACTCATCCCAGATGGTACCACCTACTAAACTATCTATTCCCATATTGTTTCCTTCTATATCTAAACTGCCCTTGTAGCTTGAACTAAGATGTGGGGTCACAGCTTAAATTTTCTCCGAAAATTCAACCAATGACCCCAGCAAAGTTCTACTTACTAAGGACTTTTCTTTTAGCTCTTTTTAGTGATGAGCGTCTAATCCTGACTTGTGACCTTCTGGGGCATATGCGTATGAACTCGATATGCCTCTAAGTCTTGCCACTGCATTTTGCACAGTTTTTAGCGTATAGTCCAACTCTTCTTTGGTCGTATAGCGGCTAAGTGAAAAACGTATGGCAGTATGTGCCAAATCTTCTGCTGCTCCTATGGCTTCCATGACTGAGTTTGCTTCTAGGTCTTCTGATGCACAGGCTGACCCTGTACTTGCACCTATACCTGCACGGTTTAAGTCCCATAACATAGACTCTCCCTCGATACCTCTAAAAGAGATGAGGATAGTGTTGGGCGTTCTTTTTTCTCTAGGTGTTACGACAAAAGTATCTTTTATTTTGAGAAGTTCATCTTCTAGGTTGTCTCTAAGTTCACGTATCTCTGTCATCTCAAACTTCAATGCAGAAACAGCGGCTTCCATCGCCATACCCATACCTACTATACCTGCTACGTTAAGCGTACCAGAACGGTACCCACCCATCTGTGCACCACCATGAAGTAGGGGCATAAGCTCTTTGCCTTTTTTGACATAGAGTGCCCCGACACCTTTGGGTCCATGAAACTTATGTGCGGAGAAAGTAAGGTAGTCTACATTAAAGCTTTGCACATCTACAGAAAATTTCCCTATGGCCTGTACTGCGTCGGTATGAAAAAGCACACCATGCTCTTCACAAATATCACCTATCTCTTCTACAGGGAAGATGGCACCTGTCTCGTTGTTTGCCCACATGATGGAGACTAGGGCAGTTTTGTTTGTGATATTGTCCCTAACGGCTTCTACATCTACAATGCCTTCATTGTTTATAGGTAAGTAAGTTACCTTACAACCCATACTTTCTATCCACTTAGCTGTGGCTATGACTGAAGGATGTTCTACTTCAGAGACCATAATATGGTTTTTTTTGCCAGTGAGTATATACTCAAAGTAGATAGACTTTAGTACCCAGTTGTTACTCTCTGTGGCACAAGAAGTGATGACAACAGAGTCATCTCTATGTGCACCGATACCTTCGTATATCTTTTCCATCGCTGCTTTTATACCAGGGTGTGTCTGGGAAGCAAAAGAGTGTAAAGAGTTTGGGTTTGCATACTTTTGTACAAAGTAAGGTTCCATGGCTGTAAAGACATGTGGATCTACGATAGTGGTTGCATTGTTGTCTAAATAAACTTGCATATATAAGGTCCCCTTTTAAATAAGACTTATTTAGTCCTATTTAGTTTTATGCATAATACGCGGTTATGCTTAAATTAACATAAAAAAAGGTGTCTAAAAATGTGATGGTGCAGGAGAATTGATGAGGTTGTAAAACTCAGACCTTGTTCGCTCATCTTTTTTAAACAATCCACGAAGAGCAGAAGAAACCGTAGTAGAGTTTACTTTTTCTACACCACGCATCTCCATACACATATGGCGGGCATGAAGTACCACAGCCACACCTTTAGGTTTGATGGTTTTTAAGATGGCATCTGCTATCTGTTCTGTCATTTGCTCTTGTATCTGCAAGCGTCTTGCGTATACGTTTACGATACGTGGGATTTTAGAAAGCCCTACTACTTTACCATCTGGTATGTACGCCACATGTGCACGTCCTATGATGGGCAACATATGGTGTTCACACATAGAGTAAAACTCTATATCACGTACCAGTACCATTTCATCATTACTGGTGCTAAAAAGTGCTTGATTTAGTATCTCTTCTGGGTTTTGGTCGTAGCCTTCGGTGAGAAACTTCAAGGCTT
>Ga0256840_1003250_pt1 | contig 13339 bp, 11 predicted proteins | sample 355202metaG_FD_185969 | JGI IMG/M metagenome (GOLD analysis project Ga0256840, IMG submission 185969) | Hydrothermal vent microbial communities from Mid Atlantic Ridge, Atlantic Ocean - 355-202 | ecosystem: Environmental > Aquatic > Marine > Hydrothermal vents | place: Atlantic Ocean: Mid...
AATATGCTGAATTTATTAAAGAAGCTTGGAAACTTTATGAAACAAAAGAATATACAAAGTCTGCTCAAAAATATAAAGAAGCTTTTGAGCAACTTGGCGGTAAAGCAATCCCTAGTGATAGATACAATGCATCTTGCTCTTATGCTTTAGCTGAGAATAAAGAAACTGCATTTTTCCACCTTTTTAAACTTGCAAAGAATTCTAAATACAGTAATTTAGGACATATTACAACGGATAGTGATTTAGATTTTATCCACGATGATGCTCGCTGGAAAGAACTTATTGCATTAGTAAAAGCGAATAAAGAAATTGAAGAAAAAGATTTAGACAAACCTTTAGTTGCTAAACTTGAAAAAATATTTACTGAAGATCAAAAATACCGAAGACAAATAAAAGGAATATCAGAAAAATTTGGTTGGAAATCTGATGAAATGAAAGCGCATTGGAAAATTATACATAAAAAAGACTCTATAAATTTAATTGAAGTAACAAAAATACTTGACGAAAAAGGTTGGTTAGGAAAAAATGTAATTGGTAGGCAAGGTAATTCAACTTTGTTTTTAGTAATTCAACATGCAGATATTGATACACAATTAAAATATCTACCAATGATGAGAGATGCTGTAAAAAAGAAAAATGCAAGTTCTGGCAGCTTGGCTCTTTTGGAAGATAGAACTGCTCTACGCCAAGGAAAAAGACAAATTTACGGAAGTCAAATACATAGTGATAAAGAAACAGGAGAAAAGTATGTTGCTCCATTAGTTGACCCTGAAAATGTTGATAAAAGACGAGCTGAAGTTGGTTTACCACCTATTGCAAATTATATTGGCCATTGGAATTTAGTTTGGGATGTAAAAAAGCATATAGAAAGAACTGCCAAAATTGAGGCTAAAAAAAGTAAGAAATAACAATGAAAGCATTGCGTAATAATCTTTATGACTTCGATTAAAATAAATGAGCAACAATCATTTTTCTGAAATAAAAACAGAACGTCTCCTATTACGACACCTAAAACAAACAGATTGGGAAATGATTTCTTATTTACGAACTGATAAGGAGGTTAATAAATTTGTAAAAAGGCCTACTGCAGAAACTAAGGGAAAAGCACTAGAATTTATAGCAAAAATTAGTGATGGAATTAACAAACAAAATTTATATTATTGGTCTATTACTCATAATCTAACAATGGTAGGGACTATCTGTCTTTGGAATTTCTCTGAAGACAAAAAAACCGCTGAAGTCGGCTATGACTTAAGTTCAAAATTCCAAGGTAAAGGCATTATGAGTGAGGCTTTAAAAAGTGTTCTTAATTTTGGTTTTCACAATCTAAACCTTAGTATAATAGAGGCTTATACGCACAAGAAAAATGAAAGTTCTAAAAAATTATTAAAAAAAAATAATTTTAAACTAATCAAAGGAAAGTCAGATGAATACAACAAAGATAATATAGTTTATAAGATAGATAGGAAATTAAACATTTAACCATTTTTACTAACTCCATTAAATACTTAATTAATACAAACACATTTTGTTATTATTTTATGATTCTCTTTCGTTTATTTTTATTAAATTTGCTCGCTGTCTTACATAAATATTTGTTTTACAGTCAAATATCACCTAACACTAGAAAAAAATTAAATTATATCATTTGCATACACACATACTCTAGTAAGTCTTTTTATATACTTATTGAAACTATGTGTATTTTTATAAAAAAAGATAAATTTAACCCACTATCTCATAACAATACAAGTTTAAATTATGAAAAAACTTTATATCACTATTTTCGTTATTACATATTCTATAAATTTTTATGCACAAGAATATAAAAAAATGATTTCCAAAGGAACACATACTGTTACTGAAATACAAACTGCTGCTAAAACCTATTTTGCTAATAGAGACAAAGGAAAAGGAACAGGATACAAACAATACAAAAGATGGGAGTATAATGCATTCCGCATGCAAGACCAAAATGGATATTTAAAACCTCAGTCTTTTTATTTTAAAGAATTAGAGCGTTATAACGCAAAAATAAATAACCAAAATAAAAATATACAAAACAATGATAGTTGGGAAGAAATTGGTCCAACCAATTGGAGTAATACAGGTGGATGGAATCCTGGTATTGGTAGAATTACATCTATAAGTGTAGATAAAAATAATTCCAATCATATTATTATAGGTGGTCAAACTGGTGGCGTATGGAGAACAACGGACAGAGGAACAAACTGGTCTCCTTTATCGGACAATCATAATAATATGATAGTATACGCATTATCCATAGATCCATCAAATAGCAATATCTATTATTGGGGTTCTGAGGATGGAAAAATATACAAATCTATAAATTCTGGAACTACATGGTCTTTATTAGCAACTGTAGGAAATTCTAACATTATAAAAATAAAAATACATCCAACAAATTCTAACATAATATTTGTGTCTGTAAATGGCGAAGATACTTTTTCGACTACAAATGGCGGTACATCATGGAATTCAATAGGTTCAAACAACGGTTCTTATGATATTGAATTTAAACCTGGAGATTCAAATATAGTTTATGCTTCTGGAAAAACCTTTCATCGTTCTTCAAATGGCGGAATCAATTGGATTCAAATATCAGGTTTCTCCCCATCAAATACTGCAAAAATGATAGCTGTAAGCGCTAATGATCCTAATGTAGTATATGTGGTAGAATCAAATACATCTGGTGCTTTTGGTGCACTTTATAAATCTACTAATTCTGGTGTAAGTTTTACAAAAATACCACATAACCTAAATTATTTTGGCTATAGCACAATTGGTAGTGACAGTAGAGGGCAAGCACCTAGAGATATGGATATTGCTGTAAACCCAACCAATGTAAACGAAATTCATATTGCAGGAATAAATACTTGGCGTTCTTTAAATGGCGGTGTTTCCTTTTCACCAACATCAAGCTGGTCTCTTCCTGCCACACAAAGCTTAGGGTATTGCCATGCAGATGTTGATATTTTAGAATTTATAGGAAACACACTTTATGTTGGTACTGATGGAGGTATCTTTTTATCTGAAACCACAACTGCTACAATAAGCACCAATTATTATACAGACATAACATCTGGCATTGGTATTCGCCAATTTTATAGATTTGGTATTTCACAAACAGACCCTGTAATAATTAGTGGCGGATCTCAAGATAATGGAACTTCGTTTTATAATGCTTCTGGACAATGGAAAGATTGGCTTGGTGCTGATGGTATGGAAACTTTTATAGATAAAACAAATACAAATACCATGTATGGCACAATATATAATGGCACCTTATTAAAATCCATAAATGGTGGTAATAGTTATTTTTATTTAGCTTCTCCAGAAAACAAACAAGGCAATTGGGTAACGCCATTTGAACAAGATTTGATACTGGATAATACTATTTATACTGGATATGATAAGGTATATAAGTCTACCAGTAACGGTTTTACTTGGACTGCAATATCACAAGATTTTGGAACTAATTTAGATCATTTAAAAATAGCTCCATCAAATAGTCTGATTATGTATGCCGCACATAATCATCGTTTATACAAAACAACTACAGGGTCTGGAACTTGGACAGAAATAACTGGTTTTCAGGGAAATATTAATGATATTGCTATTCATCCTACAAACCCAAATAAAATTGCCATTGCTACCACAGGCTCCCAAAAAGTATATGTATCTACAGATGGTGGTAGCATCTGGTCTTCCTATAAAAAAAACTTACCTGATTTTAGTGCTTTAGACCTAGTATGGCAAAATAATGCTAATAATGGTTTATATATTGGTATGAACTACGGTATTTATTATATTGATGATGCCCTAATTACAAATAATACAGACTGGGAAAGTTTTAATAATTTATTACCTAATGTAAAAATTTCCGAGCTAGAAATAAATTATGCGGAAAACAAATTATATGCAGCAACTTATGGTAGAGGTGTTTGGCGTACTCCGCTATACAATAGCACCTTAGGGAATAATGATTTTATAAAATTAGATGTAATTAAAATCTATCCAAATCCTGCAAAAAACAACATACATATTTCTTGGAAAGAAAGTGATAAAACGGAACTAAGACTATTTGATATTAAAGGTAGGTTGGTACATTATGCAAAAAACATAATATTAAAAAACACCTATAATTTAAATATTAAAAATTTAGATAATGGTGTGTATTTCTTAAGAATAAATACTCCAAAAGGAGTCACTATTAAAAAAATAATAAAAAAATAATATCAAAAAATTTTGTACCATCTTTCATATAAAATTAGCTTGTACATATGAGAAATAAACATCTATCTGATATTGATGTAGCAAAGGTTTTAACATTTCTTATTCTTTAAACCGAAAAAATCCGTAGCTATAACTACGGATTTATATATAAAATTAAGACAACTAAATTTAAGCTAAAACTTCTTTAACTTTATCAGCCGCTTCTTGAAATTCAGTAACTGAGATTACATCCAAACCACTTTTTTCAATTAATTCTTTAGCTTCAGTAGCATTTGTACCTTGCAAGCGAACAATAATTGGCACTTCAATATTACCCATATTTTTATAAGCATCTACTACACCTTGTGCAACTCTATCGCAACGAACAATTCCACCAAAAATATTTACTAAAATTGCTTTTACTTCAGGATCTTTTAAAATAATTCTAAAACCAGCCTCAACACGTTCCGCATCAGCAGTACCACCAACATCTAAAAAGTTAGCAGGTTCTCCACCAGACTGCTTAATTAAATCCATGGTAGCCATAGCCAAACCAGCACCATTAACCATACAACCAACATTACCCTCTAAATCAACATAATTTAGACCAACAGCATTAGCTTCAACTTCAATAGCATTCTCTTCTCTAAAATCACGCATAGCAGCGTAATCTTTATGTCTGAATAATGAATTATCATCAATCGTAACTTTAGCATCAACAGCAATAATTCTATCATCGCTAGTTTTTAAAACTGGATTAATTTCAAATAAAGAAGAATCAGATTTAACATAAGCATTATAAAGTGATGCAACAAAACGTGTCATTTCTTTAAAAGCTTTACCTGATAAACCTAAATTAAAAGCAACCTTACGAGTTTGAAAAGGTAAAAGACCCAACTTAGGATCAATTTCTTCTGTAAAAATTAAATGTGGTGTTTCATCAGCAACAGCTTCAATATCCATACCTCCTTCAGTAGAATACATAATCATATTACGACCAGTAGCTCTGTTTAATAAAACGGACATATAAAACTCACTAGTTTCAGTTTCACCAGGGTAATAAACATCTTCAGTAATTAATACTTGGTTTACTTTTTTACCCTCAGCAGAAGTTTGCGGAGTAATTAACATCATACCCAAAATACCATTAGAGATACTTTTAACTTCGTCTAAACTTTTAGCAAGTTTAACGCCACCACCTTTACCTCTACCACCTGCATGTACTTGAGCTTTAACAACCCACCAGCCAGTACCAGTATCTTTCGTTAATTTTTTTGCAGCTTCTACCGCTTTTTCTGGTGTATCAGCAACAATACCTCGCTGTATGTTTACACCAAAACTATTTAATAATTCTTTACCTTGATATTCGTGTAAGTTCATTTTATATCTTTAATTAAATTAAAGTACAAAAGTAATAAATAATTGAACGATTTAATAGTTTAAAAAATAAATTTATATAGTTTTTTTGACAGGTCTAATGGATGGGAATCAGCATTAATCCCTTATATGGTATTCAAAAAAATAAAATAAAATAAAAACCGTAACAATATCTCTTTTTACAAGTCATTATTTAAGATATGTTTAACACAATTTTAAGACTAGCTCAACATAGGAAACTATAATTTTGAAATTGTAAACCCCACTACAAACTAAACTTTAAATATGAAACTCCCAATTTTATTATTAATCTTGTTTACTACTAGCGTACTATACGCACAAGATAATATAACACATAAAAAATTAAAAATAATACGGATTACTGATGCACCAAAAATTGATGCAAATTTAGACGATGCTGCATGGAAAAATGCCAATATAGCAAGTGATTTTGTAATGTTTAGACCAGAAAGTGGTAAAAAAGAGCCCAAAAATATTAGATCTGAAGTAAAAGTAGTATATGATGATGAAGCAATTTATTTTGGCGCATACTTGCATGATGATAAACCAGAAGAAATTCCAATGGAATTCCAAACAAGAGATAATTTTGGAAACGCTGATTTTTTTGGTGTAGTATTAAACCCACAAAATGATGGTATAAACCAAACAGAATTTTTTGTGATGAGTACAGGAAACCAAAACGATGCAAAAGTAACCACAGATGGCGAAGATTTTAGCTGGAATGCTGTTTGGAAAAGCAGTGTAAAAGTGGTTGCAGATGGCTGGATTGTAGAAATGAAAATACCATACTCTGCATTGCGTTTCTCTAATGACAAAGTACAAACTTGGGGATTAAATTTTCACAGACAACACAGAACGTCTAGAGATCAATATTCATGGAATTTTATAAGTCGAGATAAAGGAAACATATCGCAGTATGATGGTATCATAACAGGAATCGAAAACATAAAACCTCCAGTACGTTTAAGTGTTAACCCTTTTATTTTTGGATCTGTAAGCAGTATGGCTGGTGTAACAGATTTTGATTGGAGTGCCGGTCTGGATTTAAAATATGGTCTTAGTGAGAATTTCACTTTAGACGCAACATTAATTCCTGATTTCGGACAAGTAGCTTTCGATGATTTAACCTTAAACTTAGGCCCTTTTGAACAACAATTTTCCGACCAAAGAGCTTTTTTTACTGAAGGTACAGATTTATTTAATAAAGGAAATTTTTTTTACTCACGTAGGGTTGGGAGCGCTCCAATTGGCAGACGTAATCTTAACCTACAAAACAATGAAGAAAAACTAGAAAATCCAGACAAAGTAACCATGCTTAATGCTATAAAAATTTCTGGTAGAACAAAAAAAGGACTTGGAATTGGTGTTTTTAATGCCATAACTGAAACAACACAAGCAACAATTAAAAACACTAATAATAATAGCATCCGAAAAGTAATAACCGAACCCTTTGCAAATTATAATGTATTTGTATTAGACCAACAATTTAATAAAAATTCATCTGTAAGCTTAGTGAATACTAATGTAATGCGAAATGGTAGCTTTAGAGATGCTAATGTAACAGGATTATTATTTGAATTAAACAATAAAAAGAATACGTATGGGATAAGTGGTGGCGTTGGTGTTAGTAATGTTTTTGAAAACAACCAAACTAAAACAGGCTTTGAAGGTGACTTTAGTATTGATAAAATTAGTGGTAAACACCGAGCAGGAATTAGCTTTGATTTTAGAAATAAAAAATACGACCAAAATGATTTGGGCTTTCAAAGAAGAAATAATAATGCTAGTTTTGATGGTTATTACAATTATAGAATTATTGAACCCATTGGTAACTTAAATAATTATAATATTTCTGTTAGAGCTTCCGTAAATTATTTAATTGACTTAGACAAAAGCACACCTAGCTATAATGCAAAACCAGATTTATATATGAATAATAGAATTAATATAAATTATCGTGCAACAACAAAAAAACAATTAACTTTTGGGTTTAATGTAAATACCACAATAGGCTCCATATACGATTACGATGAACCTAGAAAAACAGGACGTTTTTATAGATCGCAACCTTATTTAGGAGGAGGCTTTTTTGTATCCACCAACTATAGCAAAAAATTTGCTGTGGACTTCTCTTCATATTACAGCTATCGATTTGATAAAGTTAGAGATTTTATAAATTTTAGAGTAGCACCAAGAGTTAGAATAAATGACAGAATAAATGTGATATACAGATTAAATTATAGAAAAACAAATAATTTAAAAGCCTATGCAACCACTTTAAGTGATAATGAAACCATTATTTTTGGTAATAGAGATGAAAAAAGTATTACTAATTCTATAACAACAAAGTATAACTTTTCAACAAAATCAGCATTAGGATTATCGTTTCGTTATTACTGGTCTCCAGTAACTTATGATAGTCAATATTATAAATTAGAATATGATGGAAACCTAACTTCACACAATTATACAGGCGACCACAGTACAAACTTTAATATTTGGAATATAGATTTGAGTTATAATTGGGAGTTTGCTCCAGGAAGTCAGTTAGTTGCATTATACCGTAATCAAATTTTTAAAGAGGACGAACAATCGCAATTAAGTTTTTCAAACAATTTAGATAATCTATTTAAAGAAGATCAATTAAACAATATATCCTTAAAATTAATCTACTATCTAGATTATAACAGGGTAAAAAATTGGTTATAAAATTATGAAATTCACTATAAAAACTCCTGTAAATGATTTAAAAAAAAGTACTGATTTTTATAAGAAATTGAACTTTAAATCGGTAACAGAAACTATGATAACAGATGGCATTGCATGTATTGAATTAAGTAATGATACTTTTGCTAGACCTAGTTTAGTAGGCTACCTAAACAATGATTTTTCAATAATAGAGAAACTACAAAAAATTACAACAGTAATTGAAAAAGAAGATTTTTATCTATTATCAATGCCAAGCGGCACATGGATTTACCTTAACAAAAAGGATATAAAACTACCTAAAAAAGAAGTACAATCATTTTCAATTTTAGGTAAATATTCAGGAGTAAGCATTGAGACCATTTCAATTGAAAAAGAAAAAAAAATTTTCGAATTATTTGGTTTTACTCAAAACATGGGAGACACCTCTCAAGGTTGGATTACCCTAAAAAATAACAATGGCTTTATTGTAAGTTTAATGGCACCATCTCTTTGTCCACACCTATTTATTAATCCATCATTAACCTATTTTAATGGAAAAGAAAACAATCCAAAAATTATAAAAAAAATAAGAGATTTAAAAATTGATATTGAACAAGAAATCACACATTTTAGCAAAGATAATACCGTAGATAATATAATTTTGAGAGATAAAGGAGGCTTAGGTTTTTTTATTTTTAATGATTAATTATTTTTTTCTGTAACATTTTTACATTTTAAGCTACATATATATAACCTAACCCAACCAATAGAATTGAATAAAGAACTCGAAAATAAATTTGTAAAAGAATTACAAAGCAATCAAGGGATCATTCATAAAATATGTAGAGCCTACACAAAGGGAGAAGCGCAACACAAAGATCTGTTTCAAGAAATATCGATACAACTCTTTAAAGCTTACCCTAAATTTAGAGGCCAATCAAAATTTAGTACTTGGATGTATAGAGTTGCCATAAACACAGCAATATCATTATACCGAAAATCAAAAAGAAGTATAAAAACTTCAGAAATATTTGATAATCTAAAAGAACTAGAATATAAAGATTATGATGATACTAAAGATAGGCAAGTAACACAATTATACAAGGCAATAAATCAATTAAACGATATTGAAAAAGCCCTAGTATTGATGTATTTAGACGATAAACCTTATGCAGAAATTTCTAAAATATTAGGAATTAGCGAAGTTAACGCAAGAGTAAAAATGAATAGAGCAAAAGTTAAATTAAGAAACATATTAAATCCTTAAAATTATGACGGCATTAGATAACCTAAAGGATGTATGGAAAAATCAAAAAGAAAGTAAAATCCAATTTAGTGAAACGGATATTTACAAAATGATTCATAAAAAATCAGCTTCCATCGTAAAATTGATTTTTTATATCAGTATTATTGAATTTATACTGTTAATCGTAGTACCATTTTTCATAAAAGATACATCAGTAAGTGTAAACGAATTACACATAGCGACCTTTTATAACATAACAAATATAATTTCTTATGCAGTAACCATATTATTTGTATTTATATTTTATAAAAACTACAAAGCAATCTGTGTGCAAGACACTTCAAAAAAGTTAATGAAAGATATTTTAAAGACTCGAAAAACAGTAAAGCTCTATGTGGCAGTACAACTAATTATTGGTGCAGTAACATCCATAGTTCTTTTATACAAGATATCTAATACTGAAGAATTTTTAAGTAATATACCTCAAAATATTAGTGCAACCATGTTATGGGTAATGTTTGTGGGAGTAATATTATTTATTCTATTACTAGTTTGGTTATTCTATAAACTAATATATGGCATTTTACTCAAACAATTAAATCATAATTATAAAGAATTACTTAAGAATGATTATCAGTCTTAAAACCTAAGTTCTACTAAGAATTCATTTATAGTTTAGATGAATTATACTAATTTAATTATAAAATCTGTCAAAAATAAATTGAATTATTTTTTGCTTAGATGAGATAAAAAAATAAAGTATAGTATTAATTATGGTTTCTTTTTTTAACGATATATAAGTGAAAAAGAAACAATTTATTGACTTATTTTATGGTTAAATTGGTATTATTAACCTGAGTTCGACTAAGACTTCTATTTACAGAAAATGAAGAAATGGTGAGATTTGAAGAATAAATTTTAAGGAATAACCTGTTATTTCTTAAAAATTATTCAAAAAAGATTGCCTTTTATTTGTTTTCCCTTCGGGTTTGATTATTTTTTTCATAATCTCGCTAAATTTCTTTGAATTATCTAGATAATCCTTCTAAAATTCATCTTCGACTATAAAAAAAATAATCTAAACTGTAAACGAATTATTAGTCGAACTCAGGTTATTAGTCGAACTTAGGTTTAAGCATAAAAAAATCTCAATTACAAACATGCTGCAATTGAGATTTTAATCTATAAGTCTTTAAAATATCTAAAGTCTAAAAAATCTTACATTTAATAAATATTAAAACATTTCTCTTCCTGAAAAATGAAATGCGCTTTCAATAGCAGCATTCTCATCACTATCAGAACCATGTACTGCATTTTCTCCAATAGAAGCAGCATATAATTTACGGATTGTACCTTCAGCAGCATCAGCAGGGTTAGTAGCACCAATTAAAACTCTAAAGTCTTCAACTGCATTATCTTTTTCTAAAATTGCAGCAACAATAGGTCCACGAGTCATATATTCTACTAATTCTCCAAAAAATGGACGCTCATTATGCACTGCATAAAATGCTTCTGCATCTCTTTTAGTCATGTGAGTCATTTTCATCGCTACAATTCTAAAACCTGCAGCATTTATTTTTTCTAAAATTGCACCAGTATTTCCTTTTTCTAAAGAGTCTGGTTTTAACATGGTAAACGTTCTATTTGTCATTTTTATTTTTCTTAAATTTGAGTGGCAAAAGTAATTTTTTTTATCAAATAAAACGAATTTATCTAGTTATAATAAAAAATTATCCTTCTTTAAGTGTTATACATTAAGCTTTTTCCTAATTTTGCAATCTGATGGAACAAAATAAAGACACCTATATATTAGCTATTGAATCTTCTTGTGATGATACAAGTGCAGCCGTACTATGTAATGACGTAGTATTATCTAATGTAATAGCAAACCAAGAAATCCATCAAAAATATGGTGGTGTAGTTCCTGAATTAGCATCAAGAGCACACCAACAAAACATTGTTCCTGTTGTGCAACAAGCTATTAAACAAGCTAATATTGATAAAAAACACCTCAGCGCAATTGCTTTTACACGTGGCCCTGGCTTAATGGGGTCCCTCCTTGTTGGTACTTCATTTGCAACTTCTATGGCGCAAGCATTACAGATACCTCTTATTGATGTAAATCACATGCAAGCACATATTTTAGCACACTTTATTTGTGAGAAACAAGAAGCAAGAGATAAGAGACAAGAGACAAAAAGTAACCTGACTGTCAGCAAGGCAGAGAAACAAGATACAGAAAGTAGCATTTCAAATAAACAAATAAACAAAATAACAAATCAACCTAATTTCCCATTCATTTGCTTAACCATTTCTGGTGGGCATACACAAATTGTAAAAGTTTCTAGTTTTTTTGATTTTGAAATTTTAGGAGAAACACTAGACGATGCTGCTGGCGAAGCCTTTGACAAATCTGCAAAAGTTATTGGTCTTACTTACCCTGGCGGCCCTTTAATTGATAAACATGCACAAAGTGGTAACCCTAATGCATATCCTTTTCCGAAACCGAAAACTAAAAACAAACTCGATTTTAGCTTTAGCGGTTTTAAAACTGCTGTATTACGTTTTGTTCAAAAAAACACCAAAGAAAATTCAAATTTTATTACAGAAAACTTGAATGATGTTTGTGCTTCTATTCAAAATGGTATTGTTACCATACTAATGGATAAACTAAAGGAAGCTGTAAAACAAACTGGAATACGCCAAGTTGCTATTGCTGGTGGTGTTTCTGCAAATTCTGAAATTAGAAAACGACTAACTAATAACAAATACGGTTGGAAAACTTTTATCCCGCCATTGGAATATACTACGGATAATGCTGCTATGATTGGTATTGTTGGCTATTTAAAATACAAAAATGGTTTGATTAACAATTCTAAAAAATTAGCTACTGCTAGATTAAAAATTGATGAATAGTTTTGATATAGTTGTTCTGTATTTAACGATTTGTGTAAGATTAGTTGCGTGTTTTAATCACTGAAGTTAGCAAATAAGCACATATATAAAATCCACGAGAATTTTCGTAAATTGACTAAAAATAGTAATTAATTTTATACTTTGTATCTGTATTTTTTTTAATTTCTGAGCATTGTTCTTTCAGTTATTTTTTCATCATATTTTTTAATGAGCGTTTCAACTTTTTTAGGGTTTAGTTTTCCTATAGAATCAAAGATTTTGTTTTTAAAAAGCCATTTCACTAGACCTTTTCCATATTTCCTGTCAGATATTTCTAATTCTTTATCTAAGGTCATGAACAGGATTTGTAGATAGTCATCATCTGAATAATTAAGTGTTCCGTTTGGATGAGTTTTAGCGAAAACAATTTCATTTTCAGTATTGAGTTCATAAATTGTAGTTTCTAATGACCAACCACTCCAATCAATATTTAAAATCTCTTTTCCATCTAAGAGAACTTTGTCTTTTTTTATTTTTATTTTTTGAGCATTTATAAATCCAAATCCAATAATTGAAATGATAAGAGTAAATAATAATTGTTTTTTCATAATGTCTATTTGCGTTTTATTTTTTGTATACATATTTTAGGACGGGACATAATTAATGGTAACGACTTGTGTATGCGTAGTTGCGGATTTAAAGGCACTTACCTTTCAATTTAACACTAAACTTTGTACAAAGATACAAACTTTAAATTTAGCACAAAACCCGCAATTACGTTTACATTTTGTGTGTGCCTCGAATGGCAAATATAGTTCTTTTACATAGAACGCCCAAGGGTTAAAGTCCTTAACACGAGAGATTAACGGCTCTAAG
>Ga0256840_1003251_pt1 | contig 13336 bp, 9 predicted proteins | sample 355202metaG_FD_185969 | JGI IMG/M metagenome (GOLD analysis project Ga0256840, IMG submission 185969) | Hydrothermal vent microbial communities from Mid Atlantic Ridge, Atlantic Ocean - 355-202 | ecosystem: Environmental > Aquatic > Marine > Hydrothermal vents | place: Atlantic Ocean: Mid...
TTTTCTGGAATTTCTTTGTCGATAAATTCGTTTTTAATGAGTTCGTATAGTTGAAAATTATCCTTTTTAAGAAACTTGCTTGCTATTAAAGTTAAGGATGTATATATCTCTTTTTGATATATTGTATAAGTATTGTTTAAAAATCGTAACCTATCAAAAACTTTCTTTGTAAAGTGCTTTTTTAAAAATTCACTTGCTTTTTCTGTTCTTAAAATAGACGGTTTTGGATAAAATGTTTTAAAGAAAACTTCCTTTTTATTTTTTAGATAATCATGTTCTTTAATTTTTGCTTTTTGCGGATATTTATTAAAATGATTTTCATTTATCTTAAAAATAAACAAGGCTTCTTGGGCTATTTTGTTATTTTTAGAAAACAACATATCGAACGCAATTTTTATCTGTATATCAGCAATATCCTCATCAATATGCCACCAAGTTAATACTTGGGTTAAGAAAATTAGTTCGATTTCGGTTAATGATTTCCAACGCAAGTCTAATGCTTTCCAATCTTGTATGGTAAAATGCTCTAAAATACTTTCTATTTCTTCATAGCCATATTCGTGAAAATGACTGTTTTCAGTATCGTCATTTTTGTATAATGCTAATTTTGAAAATAATTTTTCTATATTTTTGGTCATCCTTCTTTCTATTTTTTATCCAATTCCAACCAACTTATTTGATATTCTTGTTTGTAAGGTGCTTTGTATTTGGTTGTTTGATCTCGATAATCAGAAAGACCGACTTCACCTTTATCTACGTCTAAATTTGGACTATTGCTTTGTTTTACCAAGGCATTCATTTTTGCAATTACCTGCGGTCTATTTCTTTCTTCTTCGCTTAAACAATTAGAATAATCTAAAGCGAGTAATTTTTCTGCATTTTTATAATTACCAGTCATCACTATAGCCGTAAAGTTGTAATACATAAAGTCTTTAAGGTATAGTAATTTTTTGTCTGCCGTTGTTAAATCTTCTAATCTGTTTGTAGCATTATAGATATAAGCATCTGATAGGCTTTCGTTATTTATAATCCCTACATTAAAATCAAGAATACTATCTATTTTATTTCGAATACAGTTTTCTAATTTTTTTGTCCATTTTTTGTTAAATTCTGCTTCTTTTTTCATTGTCCAGGTATTGTAATCTATTCCATTTACCGTAAATATTCTGGCATATCCTAAACTATCAACTCCTCTGGTAACAGGCACTGCAATACTGGGAAAGTAAATTCTGAACCAAACAGCTCTATTGTCCTTAACAAAATCGGGTTGATAGGTTATAAAAGCGTTCTTATTGTTCTTTAAACTGTCTAATTTTTGCTGAATTTCACTTTTTGTTCCCCAAAAGTTTTTCCGTTCAACGGGAATGCCAAAATCTTTTAAATTTCCTATTTCAAAATCTGTAAAGATGGCTCCAAAAGCACTTTTTATTCGTTTTTTATTTTTAAAAAGGATAACACCAAAGTTACGATCTCCTTCTCCCGGAAGGTAGTTTAACCAACTTGATTTTACTTTTACTTTGTTTTTGTTATCGATAAGTGCCTGCTGGTCTAAAACCATAAATGTGCCTTGCTTTTTATCTCTTATGTATAAGGCATAATCGGCATCAGAAAAATTGATATTTTTTAATACATATTTGCTTTCGCTTAAGCCTTTTAATTTTTCTTTTAACAACTCTTTCTTTTCTTTGTTTTCCTTTGTATTGGTTGATTGATTTATTAAAAAACCAATGACAATCAAACTGATGATTATAAAAGCGATAGTTATAACGATATATAGTATCATTTTTTTCATTACAATATTTTTTAGTCCATTAAATATACGAAATGTCTACTTTTTTACCAAATTATTATCAAATATTATTAATCGAACTCAGGTTATAAGGTATTACTTACCTTAAGTTGATACAATAAGTTTTAGCAAAAAAAACTATTTTAATCAAAAAAAACCATACATTTAATAGTAAATAATACTAACAACATAAATTATTCATTAAAATAGTTATGTTATGTCCTATCTTATACCAAGTACATTTTGAAATGAGCTGAAAGAAATTGATTTAGTTTATTACTCATTGATGAGTAAAAATCTATTCATAGCCTACGTTATGGATCTATTTTTTGAAGAAAAGGAGTGATAAAATAAACGATTTATTAAGCTTATTTTAATGTGTATTTGGTATGACTTCAAAACCTGATTCTTGCAATTTAAAAAATAAAGTCTGCCAATAACTTCCTGTGCTTTCCATTGCTAGGGTTGTTATTTTGTTTTCTTTTAAATAAGAAACAATTCTTTTATAGTCTGAACTATAAATTCCAAATTCTTTAATTTGATCTTCCTTTTGACCAACTGCCACAAAATGACTTTTTGAACCAATGTCTATTCCTGCAGAATTGGGATGGATAATGTTCATTATTTCTTTTTTCATTTTTTAAAATTTTAAATTAATAATTTGTAAAAAATGTAGCCGAAAATGTATATTTGTGCTAGTATTATTCCATACGAGATTTCGTCTAAGACGAATCTCCAATTAATGCTTCAAACCTGAGTTCGACTAAGACTTCTATTTACAGAAAATGAAGAAATGGTGAGATTTGAAGCATAAATTTTAAGGAATAACCTGTTATTTCTTAAAAATTATTCAAAAAAGATTGCCTTTTATTTGTTTTCCCTTCGGGTTTGATTATTTTTTTCATAATCTCGCTAAATTTCTTTGAATTATCTAGATAATCCTTCTAAAATTCATCTTCGACTATAAAAAAAATAATCTAAACTGTAAACGAATTATTAGTCGAACTCAGGTTTCAAAGGTGTCGAACTTGTATTCGACACTTTTACATTTCCACCATAATTCGGGAAGGGATGGTATACCTCACCATTATATTCATAGGCTTTTTGACTACGTGTAAAGTTAGCTATTTTTTGCTACTTTTCTAAAGTCTTGTAATTCGGGTTAAAAAGCTTATCATCGTTTAAAATATAAGAAAGTTCCAATTTAACCGCATTAAGCAAAACCTTAGCATCAATTTTAGTAGTACGAGCAATTTGCCTAGCCCAACCAGACAAAGCCCATTCCGCACCTAATACCAATTTGTAAGCAAAATTGCTGATAAATAAATTGGAATATATTTTCTTGTTTCAAAGCAAAAAAATCTTTCATCGCCTTTGCTATGGAATATTTTTTTAACGCAGAAAAAAGGAAATAGAAACGATTTATATCGGGTGTTTTGTTTTCAAATTGGTATAAGCTGCCATCCACTTTACACGTTTAGAACCATTAATTAAATCATTTAACAAATCGCGATAACCAGCACCCAATTTAACACGACAAGCAGTACCAAAAAAATTAGAACTATTAGAGCTCTCTAATTCATAGAAAATAATAAGTTGCCTATCCAGAGGCGTATATTTATCACTATTGGAGTTGTAATCCTTAAAAACATCCACACCAGACTTTCTAAAAATAATTTTATACGGAAACATTCTAGGATCCTCAGAAGCATCCATATCAATCTGCGAAAAGAACACTTTATCCCTACGGTCAAAAGGATCAGGAACATCAGGAAAGTCAGGAAAATAATCAGGGCTAGGAAAATCGCCACCACTAGGCGGAGAAGGACGGTTCTTATTAAAAACAGGCTTAGATAACCCATTAGAAAAAAGAGAACCAAAAAGTTTCTTATCGAACTCCTCATCAAATAAAAAAGGAATACCACCAATATCGTCAGGCATAGTTAAATTTTTTAAGACAACAAAAATGCAAAAAAAACAAAACACAAAACAAGGGGGGCTTTTTTCAAATTTTTAATAAAAAAAACAAATACTTAAAAATCTAAAAATCTAAAAATCTAAAAATCTAAAAATCTAAAAATCTAAAAATCTAAAAATCTAAAAATCTAAAAATCTAAAAATCTAAAAATCTAAAAAAACAAAAACACCAGTAGATTAACAAAAAAAACACCAAACATACTTTACATAAAATTAAAATCCCAAACCAAAACAATACCAAGCCCAAAAATAAACCAAAAAACAACTTTTCCAATCTTATTAACATTAGCAAAATGATAAAAAGTTAATTCCTTAAATTTACAGCATTACAAAACAAAAAAAAATGATACAATTTTTCCAAGAAAACAAAACGGTATATGCCGTAGAAACCAAGCAAGAATTATCAACCACAGACAAACAAAAACTAGTTTGGCTATTTGCAGGAGCAAAAGAAAAAACAGAAAAAACAATAGAAGCAATATATGTAGGCCCAAGGCAAGAAATGATAACGCCATGGAGTACCAATGCCGTAGAAATAACCCAAAACATGGGGGTAGAAGGCATACAGCGAATAGAAAAATTTTACCAAGTAGCAACGGAAAAAGCAACGTATGATGCAATGGTATCAAAAATGTACAACACGCTAAACCAAGAAATATACACCATAGCAAAAACACCAGAACCAATACTAGAAATAGACGATATAGCCAAATATAACGCACAAGAAGGCTTGGCACTAAATGCAGAAGAAATAACATATTTAGAAGCATTAGCAAAAAAACTAAACCGGAAACTAACAGACAGCGAAGTATTTGGGTTTTCACAAGTAAACTCAGAACACTGTAGGCACAAAATATTTAACGGCACATTTGTAATAGACGGAAAAAAACAGCCAACAACACTGTTTAAAATGATAAAAAAAACGGCAGCAGAAAAACCAAACGGATTAATATCCGCCTACAAAGATAATGTAGCCTTTGTAGAAGGGCCAACCATAGTACAGTTTGCACCACAAAGCTTTGATAAACCAGATTATTACGAAGAGAAGTACATAAAATCCGTAATATCATTAAAAGCAGAAACACATAACTTCCCAACAACAGTAGAACCATTTAATGGGGCAGCAACAGGCTCAGGAGGAGAAATAAGAGATAGATTAGCAGGAGGGAAGGGCTCATTGCCACTAGCAGGAACAGCAGTATATATGACAGCATACTCACGAGTAGAAAAAAAACAGTGGGAGCAGCAAATGCCAGAAAGACCATGGCTGTACCAAACACCAATGGATATATTAATAAAAGCATCCAATGGCGCATCCGATTTCGGAAATAAATTCGGACAACCACTAATAAGTGGCTCCGTATTGACTTTTGAAAACGAAACAAAAGACAGAAAATTAGGCTACGACAAAGTAATAATGCAAGCAGGCGGAATAGGATATGCCAAAGAAAAAGATAGTATAAAAGACAAACCAAAAAAAGGCGATGTAATCGTAATATTAGGAGGCGATAATTACCGAATAGGAATGGGAGGCGCAGCAGTATCCTCAGCAGATACAGGCGAATTTTCAAACGCCATAGAATTAAATGCCGTACAGCGCTCCAATCCAGAAATGCAAAAGCGAGTAGCCAATACCATAAGAGCAATGGTGGAATCGGACAATAAAATAATATCCATACACGACCATGGAGCAGGAGGACACTTAAACTGTCTATCAGAACTAGTAGAAGAAACAGGCGGAATAATAGAAGTAACAAAATTACCAATAGGCGATAAAACACTATCCGATAAAGAAATAATAGGAAACGAGTCGCAAGAGCGAATGGGATTGGTAATAGAAAAAGAAAACCTAGCATTACTAAAACGAATAGCCAAAAGAGAACGCACACCAATATACGAAGTAGGGAAAGTAACCGAAGACATGCGATTTAAATTTGTAGGGCGCGAAACAAAAGACCCAATAGATTTAGAACTAGCAGACATGTTTGGCTCATCGCCAGAAACAATAATGAACGATAAAACAGTAAAACGAAAATACGAAAAAGTAACCTATACCGAAGACAAAATATACGAGTATGTACAGCAAGTATTGCAGTTAGAAGCAGTAGCAAGTAAAGACTGGTTAACCAACAAAGTAGATCGGTGTGTAACAGGAAAAGTAGCCAAACAACAAACCTGTGGTCCCTTACAACTACCATTAAACAATGTAGGCGTAATGGCGCTAGATTACAAAGGACAAAAAGGAGTAGCAACAAGTATAGGACACGCACCAATAAGCGCACTAATAGATGAAAAAGCAGGAAGCAGAAATGCCATAGCAGAATCATTAACCAATATAATATGGGCACCATTAGAAAACAAACTAGAAAGCGTATCACTATCCGCAAACTGGATGTGGCCATGTAAAAACGAAGGAGAAGATGCACGATTATATAATGCCGTAGAAGCAGTATCCAACTTTGCAATAGCATTAGGAGTAAATATACCAACAGGAAAAGACTCCCTATCTATGAAGCAAAAATATACAGACTACGAAGTAATATCCCCAGGAACCGTAATCATATCCGCAACAGCACAATGTAGCGATGTCACAAACATCGTAGAACCAGTATTACAAAAAGGAGCAGAAAATACAATAATATACATAAACCTATCACAAGACACCTATAAACTAGGCGGCTCAAGTTTTGCACAAACACAAACAAAAATAGGCGCAGAAACACCAACAATAAAAAACGCAAAATACTTCAAAAAAGTATTTAATGTAGTACAAGACTTAATAAAGGAAAAACAAATAATAGCAGGGCACGATATATCGGCAGGAGGGATGATAACAGCCCTGTTAGAAATGTGTTTTGCAGATGTAAACCTAGGCGCAACCATAGATTTGAGTAAAATAGAAACCCCAGATTTGGTAAAAATACTATTAGCCGAAAATAGCGGAATACTAATCCAAACCAAAACAACCGAAGCCGTAGAACAAGCATTACAAGCGCAAAAAATAACATATCATAAAATAGGAGAAGCAACCGATGACTCGGAATTAAGAATCGTACGCAACAACACGACATTAAAATTCGATATAGCAGAATATAGAGATTATTGGTATAAAGCATCCCATTTACTAGATAAGAAACAATCAAAACAAGAAACAGCAGACCAACGCTTTAACAACTATAAAATCCAACCATTACAGTATAAATTCCCAACACAGTTTAACGGGAGATTAGCAAGAACCATAATAGGGAAAACAAGCAAACCAAATTTCTTAAAAGCAAAAGAAAACACAAAAACAGCAGCAAAAGTAAAAAAACCAAAAGCAGCAGTAATAAGAGAAAAAGGCTCCAATAGTGAGCGAGAAATGGCGTATGCAATGCATCTAGCAGGCTTTGAAGTAAAAGATGTGCACATGACCGATTTAATAACAGGACGAGAAAACTTAGAAGACGTACAGTTTATAGTAGCAGTAGGAGGGTTTTCAAACTCAGACGTATTGGGATCCGCCAAAGGGTGGGCAGGAGCATTCCTATATAACCAAAAAGCAAAAAAAGCACTAGATAACTTCTTTAAAAGAGAAGACACACTATCACTAGGCGTATGTAACGGATGTCAATTATTTATAGAACTAGGACTAATAAATAAAGACCATCAAGAAAAACCAAAAATGCAACATAACGACTCAGGCAAATTTGAATGCACCTTTACATCCGTACAAATACAAGAAAATGAATCTGTAATGTTCAAAACATTAGCAGGCAGTAAACTCGGAATATGGGCAGCACATGGCGAAGGAAAATTCAAATTGCCATACGCCGAAGAAAAATACAACATCGTAGCAAAATATGGCTACGAAGACTTCCCAGCAAACCCAAACGGATCAGACTATAATACCGCATTTTTAACATCCAATTGTGGACGACATACCGTAATGATGCCACACTTAGAAAGATCAACATTCCCATGGAACTGGGCAAACTATCCAGCAGACAGAAAAAATGACCAGATAACACCATGGTTGGAAAGTTTTGTAAATGCAAGAAAATGGCTGGAAGAGTAAAGGGGGAAATAGAAACAAGAAACAAGAAGTAAGAAACAAGAAACAAGAGACAAGAGACAAGAAGTAAGAAACAAGAAACAAGAAACAAGAAACAAGAGACAAGAGACAAGAGACAAGAGACAAGAGACAAGAAGTAAGAAACAAGAAACAAGAAACAAGAAACAAGAAGTAAGAAATAGCTGCCTATGGAAAGAAAGGAAGCTAAGAAACATATTGATATGATGACTTAGAGGCATCGTATCAATAAATAAAACATCAAGTATTTAATTACTCAAAAGTAATATACCCATACTTATATTCCTCCCTAGATCTAGCTCTAATGACATATTTATTATCTTCAATTTTATGAAAAACGGCAGGATCTAATTCAAACAACTCCTCTCTTTTAACACCAATGCCAGCATCTAAAATCTCTTTGTGAGAAACCAATTTACCGTCACTACTATAAGTATCTAAAATAGGAAATCTTCTATAAAAAGGCAATTTGAATTTTTTAGTATTTAAGTTTTTACTTTCGTTATATAAAATAGACAGCTTATCGTTATTAAAGAAATAGGCAAACGATAAATAAGTACCATTATCATTCATACTACTAGGTTCATGAGTTTTTAAAATATTAACCCAAGCAAGGTTGCCATTATCCGTATTAATACCACCTAAAACAAAACCATAATTAGAATAAGAATAGTTATAAATAATATCATCTTTAGGATTTTTAGGATGCGTTTTTTTAGTACTAACAGCCATTTTATCAGCCAACAGCCAGATTTGATTATTATATAAATAAAAATCTTTTAGATTAACATTTATAATAGTTTTATCAAAATCATTTCTAGTGTTATAAACCAAAACACCATTTTTATCTACTTTTAAAGCAATAATACCTTTAGAATCTTTGCCAGTACGCCCTACAGATACAGAGAAAGTAGAAGAACCTTTTTTAGTCAATAGACCATTAAAATACATATTATCCGCACTATCAAAATCAATATCGAATTGGTAAATTTGAAAATTATCCTCTTGTCTAGTAGAAAATTCTTTAATTTCATCTTTAGAATGATCCCAAGAATAGATATTTTTAAAAGGTTTTTGTTTTTTAAGTTTAATATTTTTTACAAAAAAGACTTTACCAGAATTTGAAACAAAAGGCATGTTTCGTTTGTTACGTTTATCAAGAACATCAAAAGTGTAAGGTTTTTCGCTAATAATATTAAAATCTTTATCCAATAAAACTAAAGCAATTTTTTCTTTCATCTTTTTTGTATAAGGCAATTCTTTAAGAATAACATAAAAATTACCATTATCACTTTGGTTAATTCGCCAAGTGCCAGCCTTATTAATGCTTTTACCTTGTATGCTCGTTATTTTTACAGGTTACTCTTTATTACTATTTTCTAAATTAACAGTTTGTACAAACAAATTGTTCTCTTTAGTTTTTCTATCAGTTTCTTGTGAAAAAAGAGCGAAATTAGAATTGTCAATTTTAAACCCATCAATATGTTTACGAAAGCTAATACCAGAATTAGGTTGCTCTACAGACATACTTTGAGATCTACTATTATCTAAGGAATTTAAATCAAAATGCTCCGCATACACATCAAAATTAAAAATACCAATTTCGTATTTAGCATAATAAGTGTAGAACGAGTCATTAGAAGTATTCGTTTTAATAATAGCTTCGGTTTCATTCACAATAGGGACAGGAGAACCCCAATTAAAACTTTGTGTAAAACCAAAAAAAGGAATAATAAGGAAACTTAAAAATAATATATTTGTTTTCATAGTGTTATATTGTTTTGTTGTAATTAACAAAGGACAAAAGTACGATATTAATTCAGATTAATTAATAAAGTAATAAAGCAAAATATATTTTGTAATAAGTAAATAAAAAACAAAGAAATAGATTGTTAGTTTTTTGTAAATTTGCAATTCAAAATATAAGGAATGAAACTCGGAAAAATAAATAGACTAAAAGTAGGAAGAATATCACAATTTGGCACCTATTTAGTAGATGAAGAGAATAACGAAGTGTTATTGCCAGATGAATTAGATGCAGAAGTAGAACTAGATGAGATAATAGATGTATTTATATATTTGAATAGTGACGATCAGTATGTAGCAACCATAGAAAAACCATTAATAGAAACAAATAGGTTTGCATATTTACAAGTAAAAGATGTAAATAGAGTAGGAGCCTTTATGGATATAGGAATCCCAAAAGATCTATTAGTACCCTATGCAGAGCAAACCGAAGAAATGTTTATAGATAATTGGTATTTAGTATTTATGCATGTAGATGAAGAAACCGATCGATTGGTAGGATCATGTAAAGAAAATGAGTTTGTGTTTTTTGATGAGATAGATGTAAATGTAGGCGATGAAGTAGATTTACTATTATACCGAAAAACAGACTTAGGATTACATGTAATAGTAAATAATTTATACAAAGGCTTAGTATTTACATCCGATATACATAAGAATATAGTACTAGGAGAGAAAATAAAAGGATTTGTAAAACTAGTAAGAGAAGATGGTAAAATAGATGTATTATTAGAACCATTAGGCTATAGAAAGAGCATAGATCCAACTTGTAACCTAATCCTTACCAAATTAAAAGAATCGGAAGGACAATTGTTTTTAACAGATAAAAGTTCACCAGAATCTATTAGAGAACTATTAGGATTAAGCAAAAAGGCATTTAAGCGAGGTATAGGCAGTTTGTACAAACAAAAACAAATAGTAATTTTAAAAGAGAGTATTCGGTTGCTATAGGATTAAATAAAAAAATATGTTTCGTTTTCTAGAATAGAAAAAGAGAATAAAGTATAACATAGTTGTTTTTCCTTAATACTACAAAATTTATTAGCCGTATCACAACGGTTAAAATACAATTACGGTTTTCCGTAACTAATTAATAATTAATTTTATATATTTACAAACTTAACGAGTATATCGACAATACATAGTAAAAGTCGTTGATATACTAATGTTAGCAACAAGCAGAATAATACAAAAGCCACGAAATTTTATGAATAGAATAATACTTATTGGAAATGGTTTTGATTTGGCTCACGGAATGAAAACAAGTTATAATGACTTCCTAAAGGACTTTTGGAAAAACACAATAACAGAAATTCATAAATTTGAAGGGAAAGAAATATTTGAAAATGATGATATTATAATTAAAAATGTTCCTTCACAATGGCTTCCAGGTTATGAATATTCAAATCTCATAAAAACCCTTAAAAATTCAAACTCAAAAATAGAGTTTAAAAACATCTTTTTGTATAAAATTTCTGCAAAGGCGTATTTTCAAAACTGGGTAGATATAGAAAATGAATATTATGAATTATTAAAAAAATCCTACAATAAAAATGAAGGAGAAATCTTAAATTATGATTATGGTATTGAACAACTCAATTCTGATTTTGAAAGAATTAAGGAGCTATTAGAAGGATATCTTCTAAAAATAGAATTGGAATTTGATAAAAGTCAAAATCAAAATTTCTCAAGAACTAGATATAGGATTGAGCAAAAAATATATTCTAATTTTAAATTAAAAGATTTTTCAGAAATTACATTAAACCAAAAAATTGATAGTGAATATGCCGACTTTAAAAAAGATGTGCAAGCTTTTAAGGAAAATAAAATTGATAGAGATGATTTGTCTGAAAAACGATTATCACTTATATCAGCAATAGGAGTTGATGCAGACAGAGAAAAATTCAAACAATTAATTTTGTCACAAGACGGACATTTATTTATCGATTTAATTCCAAATCACACACTCTTTTTAAATTTCAACTATACTTTTACAGAACTCCATTACCAAATACCTGATAGAATGTCCAAATCGAAAAATGGTAAAGAGGTGGAATTTATTCATATCCACGGAAGTAACAGAAAAAAAGATAAAAACCCTATAATTTTCGGTTTTGGAGATGAGTTAGATGAGGATTATAAAAAAATTGAAAGACTTAACGATAATAATTATTTAGAAAATATTAAATCTATAAGGTATTTAGATACCGATAATTACAAAAGATTATTAGAATTTGTGAATAGCGGAAATTATCAAATAATGATAATGGGACATTCCTGCGGAACTTCCGACAGAACCTTGTTAAATACGGTCTTTGAAAATGAAAATTGCGCTTCTATAAAAGTGTTTTATCACAATAAAGGTGATAATAAAGATAATTTTAGTGACATTATAAAAAACATTTCAAGAAGTTTTAATGACAAAGCTTTGATGAGAGATAGAGTAGTAAATAAAACATATTGTGAACCATTGACTGAATAAAGCCAGTTGCTAACAAAATGTATAAACAATAAGGGTTTCAGTGCTTAATTCAAAGTTCAGTTCATTTTACAAAGTCCGCAAAATTTACAATTTTGCATTTTGTTGTTTAAAGAAAAAATTGTAAATTTGGCTTAGTGATAAATCGAAAAGTAAGTGTGTTTTAATCCCTTACTGTTCATACACAAATCGTTGCCATTAATTAGAATGAACTACACGAACGAGAAAATAATTGAACGAATTGAGTCTGGAGAAAACCTGAAATATCTTCTATTTTGGGGACATCAAAAGTCTGACCGAATTACAAAATCTTGTTTTAGTCAATGGTATGAATCTGAATTTGACATTAACGGAATTAAATTCTTGACAGCTGAACATTATATGATGGCTGAAAAAGCTCTATTGTTTAACGACAAAGAAATTTATCAGGAAATAATCGAATCAGAAAAAGCAGGAAAAGTAAAGGAACTTGGAAGAAAAGTAAAAAACTTTAACCAAAGGGTTTGGGAAGAAAATCGATTTGAAATAGTAGTTAGAGGTAATTTCCACAAGTTTAGTCAAAACCCAGAATTATCTGAATTTTTGAAAAACACAAATGACCGAATTTTAGTTGAAGCAAGTCCTGTAGATAGAATTTGGGGAATTGGACTTGCTCAAAATGACGAGAATGCTGAAATCCCATATTTTTGGAAAGGACTGAATTTACTTGGCTATGCTTTAATGGAAACAAGAGATATTCTAAACAAAATTGGAGAGTTTAAACCACTTGAGAATTCTGTTTTACCACCTTGATTGGCTCATCCTGAAATCGACAGATATAGTATTGGTTGGAGAATGGGATATGGAGAAGAACATATTGACAACCTAATTGAGTATTTAGATAAAATAACTGATACCGAAAGAATAATATACGAACTAACCTATCCTGAAAATGAAGAATGGAAAGATTGGTATAAAAACGGATAAATAACTAATGGCAACAACGTGTATAAATCATTGGGTAATAAGTGATTAACTCAAAGTTAGTGCTTTTTAATTAAGTAAGTAATAAACCGAAAGTGAAGTGCTTTTAAACGCCCAACGCTTCATACACAAACCGTCAGACTGTCTAAAAACTAATCTAAAAAGGGGGATGTGTTAAATTTGTTTAACTCGCAGATATTTAGTATCTTTAGTTATGAATTATATCAAAGGATTTGACAGAAATCAAGCC
>Ga0256840_1003252_pt1 | contig 13332 bp, 9 predicted proteins | sample 355202metaG_FD_185969 | JGI IMG/M metagenome (GOLD analysis project Ga0256840, IMG submission 185969) | Hydrothermal vent microbial communities from Mid Atlantic Ridge, Atlantic Ocean - 355-202 | ecosystem: Environmental > Aquatic > Marine > Hydrothermal vents | place: Atlantic Ocean: Mid...
TAAAGAAGGTCTTATCGCCATTGTCTCTGTACGTGTACCTGAACCACAATTTGAGGGGCAAACCAAGGGGAAACTCGGTTCTTCTTATGTACGTCCATTGGTACAAAAGTTTTTCTCTGAAAAATTTAATAAATACTTAGAAGAAAACCCTATAGAAGCAAAAGCCATTATGGCACAAGTACTCCTTGCTGCTCGTGGACGTGACGCAGCAAAACGTGCAAAAGACTTAGTCAAGCGTAAAGACTCTATGAGCATAGGTACACTGCCAGGTAAACTTGCAGACTGCCAAAGTAAAGACCCTGCACTTTCTGAAATCTATTTGGTTGAAGGGGACTCTGCTGGAGGTTCTGCAAAACAAGGGCGTGACAGAGTATTTCAAGCCATTTTACCCCTTAAAGGTAAAATCTTAAATGTTGAAAAAGCCCGTTTAGAAAAGATTTTAAAATCTGACGAGATTAAAAATATGATTACTGCACTTGGCTGTGGGATAGGTGAAGAATTTAACGAAGACAAACTACGTTACCACAAAGTCATCATCATGACCGATGCAGATGTAGATGGGTCTCACATCCAAACACTGCTTATGACTTTTTTCTATAGATTTTTAAAACCTATCATCGAAAAAGGGTATTTGTATCTTGCACAGCCACCACTTTACCGTTATAAAAAAGGTAAAAATGAGATTTATCTTAAAGATGAAAAATCACTCAATGACTACCTCATAGAAAATGGCATCTCTGCGATAGAAAGTAGCACAATGGGGCAAGCTGACTTGGTTGAACTCTTTAAACTTGTAGCGTACTACCGTATGACACTCAAAGAGATAGAAAAACGTTTTGCCTTGCCTGAAGTACTTCGCTATATGATAGAAAACCCTGATGTAGTAGGTACAGATAACAAAAAACTAGCTAAAACCATAGAAGATTTCATTGCAAATCTTGGTTACAACATCTTAAATAAAACCATTACAGATGATACAATACACCTTTTTGTACAAACAAAGGATGGACTTGAAGAACTCATAGTAGACGATATACTCTTTACCAACCCACACTACAATGAAGCCATACACATCAACCAAAAAATACAAGAACATATCACAGATGAGTTTAAAGACCAAGACTTACTTGCACTCTTTGAACAAGTAGAATCAAGTGCCAAAAAAGGTGCCTATATTCAACGCTACAAAGGTCTAGGTGAGATGAACCCTGAGCAATTATGGGAAACGACAATGACACCAGAGAACAGAAGACTTTTACAAGTACAAATTGGAGATGATGAAACCGCATCAGATACCTTTGTACTCTTTATGGGTGATGAAGTGGAACCAAGAAGAAACTACATCGAAAGCCATGCTAAAGATGTCAAACATTTGGATGTATAATGCTACTCTCCGAAAAAGAAGAACGGGCACGCAGGTTTAAGCTTGCTCTTCGTGCAGGCATACCTGTACTTATTCTTGTTTTTCTTGTTTTTTTTACCACCATTAATAAAACAGAAGAAATAACTATCAATATCAAAGATGGAATTCTGCTTACTTCTATCACTTTTATTGCTATTTATTTCATCTATTTTTTAATGAATCTCTCCGTACAAGAGACTATCATTGACCAAACCACACAAGGGTTTAATAAAAAAGCATTTATTAAAAGATTGCCTTATTATAAACCTAAAGTACTAGCCTGTTTAAGTATTGAAAACCTACAATCACTCAACGAAAACTACAGTTCAGACCAAGTCGACATGATCTTGTATACCATTACAAAAAAGTTGAACCTCACTTTTAAACAACATGGAATAAATGATGCACTTATCGGAAGAAGTAGGGGTTCAGAATTTTTGATTGCTCTTAGTGAAGATTTTGAAAAAATGCAAATACTTTTAGAAGAGGTAACTGAAAAAAACAAAACCATTCAACATATAGATATAGATTTTAAATTTGCTATTATTACCGATACAGGTGAAGATTTTGAAAAAAATATTATACAGCTTAGAGATATAATCGCTAGCCAAAGTATAAAGATGGAAGATAAAGTGCATGAACGAGCAAAAGATGCCAAAGAACTTTCAGATATTGAAAACACAGTCATAAAAGCCATCCAGAAAAAAAGTATCCTTCTTTCTTTTCGCCCTTTGCAAAATGTACATACAGAGACTATTGATATTTATGAAGTTGCCACTAAACTAAAATCCGAACTAGGGATAGACATCTTACCTCGTACCTTCTTGCCTATAGTAAACCGTCTAGGACTAGGTCGAGAATATGATTTTACACTCATAAAAAATCTTATAGATTTGTTACCTCTTGTGGATAAATCTATATCATTTACATTCAATCTCTCTCCTTTTTCATTGCGTGACAAAACCTTTCAGACTAAGGTATTTGACTACATTAAAAATAAAAATATTGATGCTTCACGGCTTATCATACAACTTTATGAACGTAAGACACACCATGATTTAAGCTCTTACCTTGAAACACTTAAAGGTTTCAGAGTACAAGGTTTAAGAATCTGCATAGATAATTTTGGCTCATCAAATGCCTCTATGGAGTACATGAAACATTTCAAGTTTGATATGGTGCAGTTTGATAGAGATTATGTCAGTAATCTTAATGAAAAAACGAACTATGCCATGTTAAGCTCACTCATAAAAATGTCTAAAGATTTAGATGTAAAAACCGTCGCAAAGTGGGTAGATAATGATGCTCAGAAGAGTAAACTTCATACCTTAGGTATTGACTACATACAAGGTTTTGGTGTAAGCAAGCCTATTGATGAAACAGAACTTTTAAACAGATACAACTAAAGGAAACAGATGAAATATGGTGAAAAAGAAATACAAGAGTTTAACATCAATGCTAAAGAAAATTTTTGGCCAAACGAGCATAAAAAAAATTATACTATTAACATAGAACTCCCAGAGTTTATGTGTCTCTGTCCACGTTCAGGTTATCCTGACTTTGCTACACTTACACTCTCCTATGAGCCAGATACACTTGTTATCGAACTCAAAGCACTTAAACTCTATATTAATTCATTTATGTACAGACATATCTCACATGAAAACTCTGCCAATGAAATATATGATGCTCTTTATAGTAAACTTCAGCCAAAGTACATGAAACTCACTGCTGATTTTAATCCCCGTGGGAATGTACATACAGTCATAGAGATAGACAGCAGTAAAAACTAAAAAAGTATGTCAATTTGACATACTTTTAACCCTACACTTAAAAATATACTATCATACATCTATCTCACTCCAAAAGGGTAGCAATGATACAGCACAACGAAGTCATGCACAGAATTAAAACAATCCTCTCCTCCAGAATACAAAAAGATAAAATATTAGATAAAGACATTGCCCTAGCATTAGAAATAGATCCACAATATTATGCTGTCATGAAAAGACGTAAAAAAATCCCCTATGAAGCTATCGCTTATTTTTCAAAAGAGTATAAGATCAATATGAACTGGATACTCTTTGCACAAAAACCCCAATATATTGACCTAACATAAATTTGTTGCTATAATCTAACTGTAACCAATATTATTTAAAGGAAAAATTATGGGAAAAAGAGAAGAAAAAATTGAACAATATACTGCTGAAGCAAAGAAACTTGGATTAAGTCTCTCGTCTGACTTAATCGAGAAAGTAACTGTTGGACTTGGACCTTCTATCTATAAAAAAGATTCCGAAACTGTATCATGTACTCAAAGTTCAGAATTAGACACTGTAAAGAAAAACTTCTTACAAAAAAAACTTGGACTCTCAGAAAGTGATGCATCTATGGATGCAGCCATCAAAAAAGTCTGTGAAGCTATGGGGACTTCTAATAGAAATAAATACAGAGCCTTATTTTATGCTCTACTTGCTCAAGAATTTCAAAAAGAGTCTGTGTACGCTTAAAATTACAAACGTTATATCTTAATAAATAAGATATAACGCTTTTGCTCATCATTTTTACCAAAACCCACTATTTCCATATCCTTATACTGCTCATTTACATCCATTTTAAGCTCGTACATCATCACATCCATGCCTTGTATCAATAAAGGTGGGATTAATGCTCCTATGGTTACTTTTAGCTTACTAGCGTCTATAGTAAACTTAAGTGCTTTCTTTTCGTCTTCTAAAAGAGCTAGATTGATAAGAGCTTCACCCGCATAAACAAGTTTACTACTATCATTCTCATCTGATTTTAGCAGACCTGCTGTAACCTCATATGCTTCTTGATTTCCTATCTGCTCTCTCACATCTTCTATAAGATCAATGATGTATTTCATTAGTCTTCCTTGGTTTTCATTAAATACTATTGTATGCTAATTGAAAATTAGAATAAAATAACATTTACAAAGTAGTCATCGAAATAGTTAAAGATTTTTTTGAGTTGTGCTTAGATTTATGGGTTTGGGTAAAGGAGCTTACCTCGGTAAGTGACTGCACCCATCCCATAAAGATGGGTGCAAATCAAAGAAATATTAACTATTTCTCTTTTCTATGATTTCTTTTGCTACGTTTTGTGGCACTTCTTCATAGTGGTCAAACTCCATCGCATACGTTGCACGACCTTGAGTCATTGAACGTAGGTCAGTTGAGTAACCAAACATTTCTGAAAGTGGAACAAATGCATTAACGATTTTGTTACCTGCTCTGTCATCCATACCTGTTACTTGTCCACGTCTTTTGGCAACATCACCAATAACGTCTCCCATGTAATCTTCAGGTACTTCAACTTCAACTTTCATCAATGGTTCTAAGATGATAGGCTTAGCTTTTCTACACCCTTCTCTGAATCCCATAGAAGCAGCAAGTTTAAATGCCATTTCAGATGAATCCACATCGTGGTAAGAACCATCATAAACTGTAACTTTAACGTCTTCAACAGGGTAACCTGCTTGAATACCTCTAGCCATCGCTTCTTGAATACCTTTATCAACTGGTTTGATAAATTCTTTTGGAATAACCCCACCTTTAACAGCATCAACAAATTCGTAACCAAAACCAGGCTCTTGTGGCTCGATTTTGAGGTAAACGTGACCAAATTGTCCACGTCCACCAGACTGTTTAGCATATTTGTATTCTTGATCTACAGCTTCTTTAATAGTCTCACGGTAAGAAACTTGTGGAGCTCCAACATCTGCTTCGACATTAAATTCTCTTTTCATTCTATCTACAAGGATTTCTAAGTGAAGTTCACCCATTCCTGAAATAATAGTTTGACCTGTTTCTTCATCTGAAGAGACACGGAAAGATGGGTCTTCTGCAGCTAGTTTACCTAGAGCAACACCCATTTTTTCTTGATCGGCTTTAGTTTTTGGCTCAACCGCAACAGAGATAACTGGATCTGGGAAGTCCATTCTTTCAAGAACTACTTTATCTGAAGCATCACAAAGTGTATCACCAGTTGTCGTGTTCTTAAGACCAACAACCGCACCGATTTCACCTGCGTAAATTTCTTGTACTTCTTCTCTTTTAATCGCATGCATTTTCATGATACGACCGATACGCTCTTTTTTATCTTTTGTTGAGTTATGTACGTACGAACCTGACTCTAAAGAACCACGGTACACACGGATAAATGTCAACTGTCCAACAAATGGATCGGTCATGATTTTAAATGCCAATGATGCAAAGGCACCATCATCAGTTGATGGTACAACCACTTCTTCATTTTCATCTTCCATCATAGTACCCTTAATAGCAGGTGCTTCAACAGGAGAGGGGAGATATGCTACAACAGCGTCAAGTAAAGTTTGAACACCTTTGTTTTTAAAAGCAGACCCAACTGTCATAGGAACAATATGCATGCCAATAGTAGCAGCTTTGATTCCTTCAATAATCTCTTCTTCTGTAAGGTCTTCACCTTCCATGTATTTTTCCATAAGCTCTTCATTACCATCAACTTCAGAAATACTTTCAATAAGTTTTTCACGATATTTTTCTGATAATTCAATCATATCTTCAGGAATTTCTTCTACATGGTAGTTAGAACCCATTTCTGCATCTTTGTCCCAAACAATTGCTTTCATTTTTACAAGGTCAACAACACCTTGGAAGTTTTCTTCAGCTCCAATAGGAAGTTGGATAGGTACAGGATTACCTTTGAGTCTTTCGATGATTTGTCTTTCAACTTCATAAAAGTCAGAACCAGTTCTGTCATACTTGTTTACAAATACAATTGATGGTACACCATAACGGTTTCTTTGTCTCCATACAGTCTCTGATTGTGGTTGAACCCCACCCACTGCACAAAATACAGATACAGCACCGTCAAGTACTCTCATAGAACGTTCAACTTCAATAGTAAAGTCAACGTGTCCCGGAGTATCTATGATGTTAATTTGTTTTTTATTCCATTCACAAGTAGTTGCAGCAGAAGTAATAGTAATACCTCTTTCTTGCTCTTGCTCCATCCAGTCCATAGTGGCTGCACCATCATGTACTTCACCGATTTTATGCTCAACACCAGTATAGAAAAGTATTCTTTCTGTTGTTGTTGTTTTACCAGCATCAATGTGTGCAGCGATACCAATGTTTCTAACGTCATTAAGTTTATGTGTTCTTGCCATAACTTAATTCCTTACCATCTATAGTGAGCAAACGCTTTGTTTGCTTCAGCCATTTTATAGGTATCTTCTTTCTTTTTAAAAGCGGCACCTTTATCTGTTGCAGCTTCCATAAGTTCATTACTTAGACGTTCCATCATTGTTCTTTCGTTTCTTTTTCTAGCAGCGTCAACTATCCATCTGATACCTAAAGACTGCTGTCTTACAGGTCTAACTTCGATTGGCACTTGATAGGTTGCCCCACCCACTCTTCTAGATTTTACTTCCATTACAGGTTTGACATTTTCCATTGCTTTATTGAAAACGTCAATACCTTTTTCACCAGATTTTGATTCAATTCTTTCTAACGCAGAATACATAACTTTCTGTGCTGTGCTTTTTTTACCACCAAGCATAATAGCATTGATGAATTTTGTTAATACTTTTGATCCGTGTACAGGATCTGGCAATACCGGTCTAACGGGAGCTTTTCTTCTTCTCATTTGAGATTTCCTTCAATTATATAAATTTACTCAAGTCTTGTCCCCTAAGGTAAATCCTCTAAAGATTTATTGACAATACCTGTCCGAAGTCTGTTCCCAGACTAAACTATTACTTTTTACTACTATAAATATTTCTTATGTTAAGAATTATTTTTTAGGTCTTTTAGTACCGTATTTAGATCTAGCAACTGTTCTACCTTGAACACCTGAAGCATCCAATGCACCACGTACAATGTGATATTTTACACCAGGTAAATCTTTAATTCTACCTCCACGTACTAATACGATAGAGTGTTCTTGAAGGTTATGACCTTCACCACCAATGTATGAGATTACTTCAAATCCTGATGTTAATCTAACTTTTGCAACTTTTCTCAAAGCTGAGTTAGGTTTTTTTGGAGTTGTTGTGTAAACTCTAGTACATACGCCTCTTCTTTGAGGGCAGCTTACGAGTGCAGGTGATTTTGATTTTTTCACTTGCTTTTTACGTTCTTTACGAATCAATTGGTTAATTGTAGGCAAATCGTTTCCTTTTATGTATTTCCACTTAACATTTTCATGTTTAAGTTGGTTAGTTTGAATTGAGATCAATGTCTCTTGAATCTGGGTTCTTACACCACATAATAACGTTGTTTTCAACGCTTTTATCTAGCCTAAAATGCACAAATTTTTGGAGGCATATTATATCGAAATATTCTTGGTTTTTTCTGAAGTTATAATTTATGGGGAATTGTGTAGGTCGAGGTAAGCATACCCCGACCTATATGTTGAAAGATTACTCAGCGGCAGTAAGCTCAATATCATCATTATCAATCATACCTGTACCTACTGGTATAAGACGACCGATAACAACATTTTCTTTAAGGTCTTCAAGCATATCAACTGTTCCTGCAATAGACGCAGAAGTCAATACTTTTGTTGTATCCTGGAATGATGCCGCAGAGATAATACTGTCTGCACCAACCGCTGAACGGGTAATACCTACAAGCATTGGCTCAGCAATAGATGGTTCTCCACCTAACTTAAGTACAGACTGATTTTCTTCTTGGAATTTACGACGAGAGACAATGTCCCCAGCAATAAATCTAGAATCACCAGACTCAACAACTTTAACTTGTCTCATCATCTGAGAAGTAACAATCTCGATATGTTTATCTGAGATATTAACCCCTTGACGACGGTAAACCATTTGTACTTCAGACACAATGTACTCATACAATGCTTTTTCACCAAGTGCTGCTAAGATGTCATGACTTGAGATGATACCATCAGTCAATTTTTCACCTGCGTGTACGTACTCACCTGTGTTTACAAGTGCCACTTTATTTTTATCTACAAACTGCTCTGTCATCTGACCATTGTCTCCAGAGACGATGAGTCTTTCTTTACCACGTAATGGCTTACCAAAGCTTACCACACCATCAATCTGTGCGATAAGAGCGATATCTTTTGGACGTCTTGCTTCCAAGAGTTCAGAAACCCTTGGAAGACCCCCCGTAATATCTTGTGATTTGATAGCCGCTTTTGGTGTCTTAGCTAAAATATCTGCGATATTTACCACGTCACCATCGCTTACAAAGAGACTTGATTTTGCATCAAGTTGGTAACGAATAATCTCACCCGCTTCAGTTGCAAGTATAATGGCAGGTTTGTACGCTGCGGGGATGTACTCATTTAGTTCAAGTCTTGTATCACCTGTCACTTCATCAAACTGTTCAACTACAGTAACACCTGGGATAATGTCTTCAAACTTCACAGTACCTTGTTGCTCTGCAATAATAGGCTCAGAATATGGATCCCACTCAGCAATGACAACTTGTGTAGATACTTCTGGTGCAGAAAGTGTGTCTCCACGAGATACAGTTGCATCGTTGTCCACTTTTACTACAGACCCTCTTGAGATATAGTGTCTCGCTGCCTCTCTGTTGTTTTCATCTACGATAACAGCAAAAAGACCTTTTTCATCTACATTGACACCTGATTTAAACTTGTCAGTAGGCTCTAGGTAGTCCCCTTTAAGTAAGAAGAACTTCACTGTACCCTTAGACTCTGCAAGTACTTCTTGTGTCACTGGAGCACCATTTTCAACTTTAAGTTCAGAAGCAAAAGGAATACGTGATGGTACAGACCATCCTTCGTTAATCACTTCAACGATAGAATCACCTTCTTCTACTTTTTCACCATTTTGCAGTGGTAAGAAAAGTTTACCCTCAACTTTACCCGCAACACCTGCTAGTTCGTTTGATTTGGCAACATCAGATTTTCTGAGGTTGTACTTCACTTCATCTTTACCTTTTCCTACAACTGAAACCACAACTTCATCATGTGTAACAACTACAGAAACTGTACCTGATGTTACCGCTTTGATTTTAGGTTCAACCAAAAGGATACCTGCATTTCTTCTGTTGGCAACGATAAGTTTGCCTTCTGTATTTTTATATACATTCAGGTTATAGTATCTTACGAAACCTTCTTTAGTTGCGATAACAGAACGCTCTTCTTTACCAGCAGTAGCAGTACCACCAGTGTGGAAAGTACGAAGTGTAAGTTGTGTTCCTGGCTCACCAATAGACTGTGCCGCAATAACACCAACTGCTTCACCACGTTTAACAATCTTGTTATCTGCCATGTTTAGACCATAACATTTTGCACAGATACCTTTAGGAGCTTTACAGGTAGAAGGGGCTCTAATAACCACTAAACGTACGCCTGCGTCTTGTACACGTGTTGCTGTTTCTTCATCTATCATTGTACCTTCAGATACAAGTACTTCAGACGTAATAGGATCGATGATAGCTTCTGCTAAAACACGTCCATAAATTCTATCTGCAAGTGGTTCAATCATCTCATTACCAACCACAATGTCAGACACTTCAACACCCTCATGCGTACCACAATCCGTGATAGCAACTTTAACATTTTGAGAAACATCGATAAGTTTTCTTGTCAAGTAACCCGCATTGGCAGTTTTAAGTGCTGTATCGGCAAGACCTTTTCTCGCACCGTGTGTTGAAATAAAGTATTCAAGTACATTTAGACCTTCACGGAAGTTTGACGTAATAGGTGTTTCAATAATAGACCCATCAGACTTCGCCATAAGACCCCTCATACCTGAGAGTTGACGTATCTGAGCCGCAGACCCTCTAGCCCCAGAGTCAGCCATCATATGTACGGAGTTAAAGCCATCTTTATCAGCCTTGATAAGACTCATAAGACTCCCTGCAATACTGTTATTAGAATCTGTCCAGATATCAATAATTTTATTGTATCGTTCTTGATCCGTTAAAAGTCCTGCACCAAATTGTCTTTGTATCTCTTTTACTTGCTCTTTGGCTGCAAGTACATTAGGTACCTTTTCCTCAGGAATGATAATATCATCAATAGAAATAGACACACCAACTTTTGTTGCATATTTGAAACCCATATCTTTAAGGTTGTCAAGGAAACCAGCAGTCTCTGAGACACCACCTATTTTGTAGATGTAGTCAACTAAAGTACCGATGTCTTTTTTCTTTAAGATTTTGTTCCAGTATTTCTCAGGCACATAGTCAGGGATGATTGATTTTAAAATCAATCTACCAGAAGTAGACTTTGTGATTTTCCCGTCAATTACTGTTCTAATACGTGCATTGAGGTCAAGAGCATTTTGATCAAAAGCAATTTCAACTTCTTCAACATTTGCAAAAAGTTTATTTTCACCTTTGACATCATTTTTCTCTAATGTAAGGTAGTAAAGACCCAAAATCATATCTTGAGAAGGTACCGCAATCGCTTTACCAGATGCTGGAAGCAAAATGTTCATAGATGCAAGCATCAATACTTTTGCTTCAGCTATCGCTTCATCTGAAAGTGGTACGTGTACCGCCATCTGATCCCCATCAAAGTCGGCGTTGAACGCAGAACATACAAGTGGGTGCAATTGAATCGCTTTACCCTCGATGAGTCTTGGGTGGAACGCTTGAATAGAAAGTTTGTGAAGCGTTGGTGCACGGTTTAGTAAAATAGGATAGTTCTCAACTACTTCTTCTAAACATTCCCATACTTCATTCTCTTTTTTCTCAATCATTTTCTTCGCTTGTTTAAGCGTAGTTGCATACCCCTTCTCTTCAAGCTTTGCCATCAAGTGTGGCTTAAATAACTCAATCGCCATTATCTTAGGAAGACCACACTGGTCCATACGTAAATCAGGACCAACAACAATAACAGAACGTCCAGAGAAATCCACACGTTTACCAAGAAGGTTTTGTCTAAATCTACCTTGCTTACCTTTAATCACTTCTGAAAGTGATTTCAATGGTCTTTTGTTTGCACCTTTTACAGCATTACCACGTCTACCGTTATCAAAGAGGGCATCAACAGCTTCTTGAAGCATACGTTTTTCATTTCTTACGATGATTTCAGGAGCATCAAGTTCAACAAGTCTTTTCAATCGTTGGTTACGGTTGATAACACGTCTATACAGGTCATTGACATCAGATACTGCAAACTTACCACCATCAAGACTTACAAGAGGTCTAAGGTCAGGTGGAAGTACTGGAAGTTGTGTCAACATCATCCACTCTGGTCTGTTACCCGAGTGAAGGAATGCTTCGATAACCTTAAGACGTTTAACAATTGTTTTTCTTTTTGCTTCAGATTTAGTCGCTTGGATGTCTTCTTTAAGCTGTGCAAACATATCTACAAGGTCAAGGTCACCAAGAAGTTCTTGAACGATTTCTCCACCCATACGTGCATCAAGCCCCGTATCTCCAAAACGTTGCATGATTTGTTGATACTGCTCCTCATTAAGTACATCATATTTTGCTAAAGGTGTTAATCCTTCACTGTCATACGATGCTTCACCTGGACTCTTAACGATATATGCTTCATAATAAAGTACACGTTCAAGGTCTTTCATCTTCACACCAAGAAGCGTACCAATACGTGATGGCAATGAAGATACATACCAAATATGTGCCACAGGAGCGATAAGGTCAATGTGACCCATTCTGTTTCTTCTTACTTTAGAAGATGTGACTTCAACACCACATTTTTCACACACGACACCTTTGTAACGCATCTTTTTGTATTTCCCACAAAGACACTCGTAGTCTCTTATTGGTCCAAATATTTTGGCACAAAAAAGTCCATCACGCTCTGGTTTGAGGGTTCTATAGTTAATCGTTTCTGGCTTTTTAACTTCACCATATGACCATGAAAGTACTTTTTCTGGACTTGCAACTCTTAGCTGTAATGCTGCAATATCCTTTGGTCTTTCTTCACTGTTTAAATCAATTAGCGTTAAATCTTCTAAAAGCTTACTCATTTTCACCCTCCACTTCTTTTTTACTCTCATATAATTCTGTATCAAGACCAAGTGCTTGAAGCTCTTTCGTCAATACGAACATCGTCTCAGGAACCCCTGATTCTGGAACAGACTCACCCTTGGTGATGGCTCTGTATGCTCTTGCTCTACCTTCAACATCATCCGATTTAATAGTAAGCATCTCTTTAAGGATATGTGCTGCACCATAGGCTTCCAATGCCCATACTTCCATTTCTCCAAATCTTTGTCCACCAAAGAGAGCTTTCCCTCCCACTGGTTGTTGTGTCACAAGTGAGTAAGGTCCTGTTGAACGAGCGTGTACTTTTTCGTCTACCAAGTGGTGTAGTTTAAGCATATACATATACCCAACGTTCACACGCTCAATCATCTGCTCACCTGTTCTACCATCAAACAATACCATCTTACCATCAGCGTCGATTTTTGCTAGCTCAAACAATTTGTCAAACTCAGCTTGATTGGCACCTTCAAATACAGGAGCAGCAAATTTAACACCCGTTGACCAGTCTCTACCGTACTTCAATAAGTCTTCGTCAGACATATTTCCAAGAAGCTCTTTGGCATTCATGAGCTTGGCAACATCTGCTATGGCTATCATCTTGGCTCTTAGGTCTTGAATGAATGTTTCTTTTTTCTCTTCAAACATCACTTCAATCTGCTCACCAAGTCTCTTACCAACAAGTCCAAGGTGGACTTCAAGAATCTGACCAATGTTCATACGTGAAGGAACCCCTAGTGGGTTCAAGATAATTTCAACAGGTCTTCCATCTTCCATGTATGGCATGTCGATTTCAGGAACGATATTTGAAACGATACCTTTGTTTCCGTGACGCCCTGCCATTTTATCTCCCACTTTCAACTTACGTTTAGTTGCAATGTAGATTTTTACAAGTTTAGTCACACCTGAAGGCAAGATATCATCTTTTTCAAGTACAGTTAACTTCTCTTCATGTTC
>Ga0256840_1003254_pt1 | contig 13331 bp, 18 predicted proteins | sample 355202metaG_FD_185969 | JGI IMG/M metagenome (GOLD analysis project Ga0256840, IMG submission 185969) | Hydrothermal vent microbial communities from Mid Atlantic Ridge, Atlantic Ocean - 355-202 | ecosystem: Environmental > Aquatic > Marine > Hydrothermal vents | place: Atlantic Ocean: Mid...
CCCACTTCGCTCATCATGGGCATGGGTCTTGGGGCAACTGTGGCACTCATCACTGATGGTAGGTTTTCAGGAGCTACTAGAGGTGCGAGTATAGGTCACGTAAGCCCTGAAGCTGCAGAAGGTGGGCTTATAGGATTGCTCGAAGATGGTGATGAGATACACATAGATGTAGATGAGTATATCCTACGAGCAAACTTGAGTGATGAAGTCATAGAGAAAAGACGTGCAAACTTTACACCACTTATCAAGCCTTTAAAAAGTAAATGGTTACGTCAATATAGAACATTGGTAACAAATGCAAGTGCAGGAGCTGTGCTAGAGGCAGATTAAGCTAAAGAGAAACATCTATCTTTATCTTACGTGACTAGTCACGTGAGCCTTCTGCTGAAGAAAACTTAGTGTTAACGTAGGAAAGATGAGCTTTGCTCATTTTTCGTCCTCTTTAACTAGGTCGTCTTGCACCTTTGTATCGACTAGCGTAAAATTTACTTAGTCTAGAGACTACCACTTTCTTTTTAGCAGAGCTTGCGTGTATAAATTTTCCATTACCTAGGTAAATGCCTACATGATTTACAAACCCCTTACGCTCCTTTGATGTATCAAAGAAAATCAAATCACCTTTTTTAAGATTTCCTCTTGATACATATTTGCCAAACTTCGATTGGTTAATAGAAGTACGTGGTATGTTTATACCATTTTTTGCAAATACATATTTTGTAAGTCCAGAACAGTCAAAAGTACCCTTTTGTCCCACTGCACCCCAGACATATTTTCTACCCAATTTTTGTTTTGCTAGTTGTATAATCTTTTTGCTCTTTTTGTTTGAAAAACCAAAATTAAACCCTACTGTTTTAAATAATATATCATCTACAGTTCGTGCATGTCTTTTTTTGGTGCTTTTGATTACTAAGGGTTGGGCATGTTTATTAAGTGCTGTGCGTAAAGATCGATTTCTTTTTCTTGTTTTCTTTTTAGTCACTTGTGTTTTTTTAGTTGATTTATGTGTGTTTGTAGGGACTTTTACAATTTTCCCAACCTTTAGCACATAGCCTTGTTTCAAGCCATTAAGTTTTCTTACTTCTCTAATCGTTGTTTTGTGTTTATGGGCAATAGTATATAGGGTTTCACCACTTTTAATTTTATGTTTAACTATTTTTGTTGCTGCAGTTAAAGATACTGTGACAACAGACATTAGAAATGCCATTTGAAAAAAATTTTTCAATCAATACTCCTAAAAATTGAATTTTGAACAATAAACTATTATCCAAACTAATAATGTGTATTATATTAGCTCTATTTTGTTAATAAAGTATAAACATGAAGTTAAACTTAACTTAAATTCATACCTATCTTCAACAAGTATACAGATAAATTGTCAAAAACAGTGTTATCCCTGCTTTTTTAGGTAGGTTACAATATTATCTGCCACGCGAAACGCGTTAGCATATATGGTCCAAGTATAGGCTACAGAACCTCCTGTTGGCATAAAACTTGCATCTGCTACATAGAGGTTTGGCACATCATGTGCTTGACAATATTTGTTAAGCACTGATGTTTTAGGGTCGTTACCAAAACGGCATCCACCTGCAACTAAGTTTTGTGATGCCCCAGAAGATATGGATGAATAAATATTTTTTGCACCCATTTCTTTCAATATTTTTTCACATTTTTGTGCAATATATTTACCCACTTTGACATCTTGGGGGTGTCCTTCAAGCCTGAGTTTCCCCACTGGCATGCCATATTTGTCTTTATGTGTTTTATCTAACGAGACAAAACAGTTATCATTGGGGAGCCAATCATTAAATATCTCAAAACGTATACTTTTTTGTTCTTTGAAACGTTTTGTCAACCTCTCTCCTAAATCTTTCCCCCAAACCAGTTTTCCGTCTTTATGGTTATTTTTTCTTGCACGTGAAATAATATTTTGATGTTCAAACATAAACTCAACAGAACCTCCTTTAAACTTACCATCCCACCAGTGGTCTATAAAATACCAGTCGAGTATGGTACGGTTTACAAAGAGTCCTGTTGTTATAAGTTCTTCAAACTTTATATCTTTGAGACTGTCTTTATGCAGCTCTCCTTGCCCTGCTCCTCCTCCAGAAAAAAGTAGGTTTTTACCCAATTCTCCAGAACTATTTGCCAATCCATGAGGGTGATACTTATTTGCAGAGTTTAGTAGTAACCTTGAGCTTTCATGAGCTTGGGCTGCAACCACAAATAACTTTGCGGCTATCTTCTTTTCTTTACCTGTTATGGTGTTAACAACTGTTGCATACTCCACTTTATCTTTACTACTATGTAAATACTTAACATGTGTGTTGCTAAGTAATGTTAAATTACCCGTGGCAAGTGCTGGGTGTAAAAGTGCCTCTCTTGAAGAACTTTTCCCTCCAGAGCTACATCCGTAAGAGCCACAAAAGTTAGAATAATAACAAGCATTTCGATGCCCTTTGTCTTTAGACAAAATGGCTCTAGGGGTAACTAAAGGTGTAATACCTAATGCTTTACAACTTTTATCAAGAAGTTTGACAACTGTATTTTCTTTGGTAGGTGCCTGTGTAAAATTTACTCTGCTTCTGGGTGGCTCATATTTGTGGGGCATTACCTTACCCGAAATACCTACCAACTCCTCTGTTAAGTCATAATAGGGTTCCATCTCTTCATATGTGATAGGCCAGTCTACTATATTGGCACCTTTTATATCTCCATATTTACTTTTAAGTCTGAAGTCATCTGGATGTAAGCGATGCACCATACCTGACATCAAATTTGAAGAGCCACCTACAATGTTACCATTCCAAAAACTCCACCCTGACTCATGCGTAGGAGTAGCTACCCATTTGCCTTCTACTTTTTCTTCTATGGTGTGGTATTCATCAAAAAGATTAGGTGTGACTAAGTCTCGTCTTGCATAAGAGAGTTCATCTTTAGAAAACTCATCTCGTTTTATAAGCCTACCTTTTTCAAGCATAGCTACCTTGTATCCTGCTTTACACAAAGTATAGGCAACAGCCCCTCCACTTGCTCCTGAACCGATGACTACAACATCATACATTTTTTAAATACCTTGTCTGTGGTCTAGGCTGCCCACCAAAAGCATTTAATGCTTTCCATCCTAATTCATGTATATTGGCCCCATAGATAGGGTCAGAAAACATTGCTTCCATTGTAAGTGTCATAATACGAGACAACCATGCACTCCCATAATTTGTCTCTTCATACGCACGTAATGCTTTTTCTTTTTGAATTTTAGACATAGAAATAAACGTACCTTGTTCCCGTTTGTTTAACTCTTGGGCTCCTTCAAGTACAAACATTCGTATATCTTTGTCATAACTTTTATGCACAATGGTTTGAGATACAAATGTTATTGCTTTTGTGGCATTCGCAGAGGGTATTTTACTCTGATGGGGAAACATATGTTCTTGCACTGCTTTGATGAGTGGTTCAACTTTTTGAAAGTCTTTTTGGAACGTACCTACTTCTTTTGCTTTTATATAAGGACTTAGTCCAACTATAGAACCAAATATTAAAAAATTTCTTCGTTTCATTATAAGCATTATCCTTTCTAAGAAATAGAATCTACTGTATTTTAATCGCTTTTTGTGTACTCAAGGTGCACTCGTATTTATTTTAAGTGAGTACACAGACGTTACACACCAATAATATTATACTATCCTTGTGTCAATATACTTAAAATTAGGAGATAAAATGAAAAAGATACTCTTTAGTTCTTTGGTTGGGTTTGCACTTATAGCCCTTTCAGGTTGTACATCAGGAAGTGATGCAGAGGTTACAAATGCAAGTAAATGCAAAGCTGGAAAATGTGACAGTGCTAAAAAATGTCAAGCCAGTGGGAAATGTGGTGGAGATATGGCAAAAAAAGTTGCCAAAAAATGTAAAGCCAGTGGGAAATGTGGATAATATTTAATTTCCATTCCCTACTCTGCTACCACATAGGTCAATTACCTTTGAGGTAGCACTTCTGCGATATACTCATAAATGTTCCAAACTAATTTAACATTAAAAAAGGATTGACAATGATTAAAAAACTACTAATAGGTACACTTTTAAGCGTTACTTTACTAGCACTCACTGCTTGTACTGAAAGTAAAAAAGTAGAGACTGACAAAGCGTCTATGGAAACAGTAGAAACACAAGTTGAAGATACTTCATCTAAAAAATGTCAAGCAGATGGTAAGTGTGGTGAAGGGAAATGTGGAGATAGTCCAAAAACTTCCAAATAATGCACACGCTAAACAATATAGCACCTTAACACTTCTCAATACACAAGAAGTACACAAGACCCATTGTATACTTCCTATGTAATAGTGAGACAAAGTACAAAGGAGTGCCAAATGTTAAAAACACTTTATCCTATGAGTAAAAATATACTTGATAAAGGTTAAAGTCTTGCCTTGCTATTGGCTAGGCTTACTGTAGCGTATGGGTTTTATACGCCTGCTATGAAAAAGTGGTCCGATATCCAGTCAGTTGCAGGATGGTTTGACTCTATGGGAATTCCTTTCCCTACTCTAAATGCTTATCTTGCTGCGAGTACTGAACTTGTTGGCGTTGTGCTTTTAACACTTGGACTCTTTACAAGACTCATATCTGTTCCCCTTATGATTATTATGCTTGTAGCCATTTTTACAGTACATATAAGCCATGGATTTTCTGCTGGGGACAATGGGTTTGAAATACCCCTTTATTACATGCTATTTTTAGCAATATTTGCTTCTTTTGGAGCTGGAAAAATGAGTTTAGATCACCTGTTATTTGGTGAAGAACAATAACATAAAAGGAAAAACAATGAATAAATTACTAACAGCATTAGGAGCTATTGCTCTTACATTTACACTCTCTATGGCATCAGAAATGAAATGTGAAGCGGGAAAATGCGGTGGAGATAAAGATAAAACAGAAATGAAGTGTGGCACTGACAAAAACAAAACAGGCATGAAATGTGAAGCTGGAAAATGTGGTGGAGACATGAAAAAAGAAACTCCTAAGACTCCTGCAAAAGCTAAATGTGGTCAAGGAAAATGTGGTCAAGGAAAATGTGGCGAGTAACAAAGCTCTTTAGCTAAACTTTTTTAAACTCTTATAGCAATGTTATAAGGGTTTTATCTTTCTCTTATAAATCATTGTATATTATGCCTATAATTTAACAAAGGATATTTATGCGATATTTATTATTATCATTCATTTTACTTTTTTCTTTTACTGCTTGTACAGATGACGCTGCACAAAAAGAAGCGAAAATAAAAGAACTCACACAAATCACTAAAACAATGCAAGCCCAAAGAGAAGCTGAAAGAAATACATTAAGTGAAAAAATAAAACTACAAGAAATAGCTTTACAAAAAGCACAGCTTGAAGCAAAGCAAGCAAAAGAAGAGCTTCTTGCACAGAAAAAATTACATATAGACATGCAAAAGAAAAAAGAATTAGCACAAACACTATCTCCTAAAGAGGAAAAATTTTCTAAACTAGGTGTGACTATCGAAGAAAATAAAATTACCCTAGATACAGATAAAACCAAAGACTTTTTTGAGTCTTTCGCGAAAGAGCTAAGTATCAAACTGAAAAAAGTCACGGAAGAACTACAAGATGGCTCACTTATAGAAAAAGATGCAGGTATAAAATTTGATGAGAGTCATATCAATATTGACCTCAATAAGACCAAGGATTTTCTTAACGAATGGGGAAAAAAGATGCAAGGATTTATCAAAGAGTTTGATGATATTGCACAAGAACTAAATATTGACTCACCAGAACAAACCAATACTAATCAAAAAGGAAACTAATGCAACAAATAGATATGAATTCAGATGAATTTCAAGCTGAACTGGAAAAAACAGGTAAATTCGTAGACAAAGTCTATGGTCAATTTGGATGGGTACCAAACCCTAATGAAGAAGTGAACGAAGGCGTAACCATGGGTCTTGCTAGAAACAAGCTCATCTACGGAAAAAGATACTGCCCCTGTTTTATGGTCATAGGAGAAACAAAAGAAGAACAAAAAGCAGCAGATAACCGTATCTGCCCTTGTAAGCCTGCTATAGAAAAAGAAATACCCGAAGATGGACTTTGTCACTGTGGTATCTTTTGTACACCTGAGTACGCAGCAGAACAAGCACAACACGATGAGATAGAAGAAGCTGTACACTCTCACTCAAAGGGACTTACTAAAGAACAGGCCCAAGTACTTCTAAAAGCTGAGCAACTCGATGGTGATGAACTAGAAGCACTCATAGAAGCTAGAACTTTAGGAATGGTAGACTTTACCCTTGTTGATACCAGAGAGCATATGGAGTTTCAAATGGGGCACATTGTAGGTACAGACAAGCTTGTACCTACCTCACAGTTTTATGCCAAAGCAGAAGAAGAGCTGGCAGGTAAAAAAGCAGAAAATATCATAGTGTACTGCCACTCAGGAAGCAGAAGCTACCAAGTACAACAAGCGATGAATGGCATGGGTTTTGAAAATGTCTGTAACCTTAGACCAGGGATTATTGGTTTTTCTGGGGAAACTCAGAGAGGGTAAAACCTTATCTTGCTACAAGTAGAGGATTCTCTCCTTGTAACATGTGAAGATTAATCTTTTATACACCGCACAGAGAAGCCATCAGCCCGAAATTGTGAATATGCGTATCCATATTGAGCTTCACCATCATTGAACATGTGCACCGACAGTGTTTTACTCTCATCTGGTGTACTAGTCCACAAGTATGCATGACTCCTATCTCTTAGAATAACCCCTGTACTTAGCGCGTGTAGACCAGCAAAAGGTACCTTCAAAAAACTGTCAAATGCACTATTTTTATTCTGCTTTGCTATTCCCTCAACTAATAATTCCTTCTTAAGTTCTACTGCAGTTGGAACCCTGAAACCTGCAGGACAGATGGAACTTCCATCTATTTTTGACCAGTTCTTTGACCTTTGACTTCCATCACTATCAGCTATCTCTATCCAATCATCTTTATCTGAGTTTGGAGTAATAATAAATTGTCTCCCTACATTATTTATACTTGTGGCTAAAGTCTTTGTAGTACCACTTCTACTGTCTTCATGTCCATCAAAACCTCTACCCCACTGATAATAGTCTCCATAACAAGCCGTGTCATTAAAACTTTCACATACTCTAGCAGCCCCTAAATTACGGTCTAGCCATGTTTTACCTGTTAGAGGAGAGATAACTGTATCATAGCTGGTGCCATTATGAGTAATACTCCCTGCAGATAAAGGGTTTGAAGAATCGTTTTTCTTCTCAGTATCTGAGCCACCTCCACAAGACGTTAACACGAGTGAGATTATTACGTACAAACTTAGTATTTGTATTCTTTTCATTATTTTTCCTTATGTAATTATTTAATATTAAAGTATAGCAAAATACCTTTCTATTGTAAAGTTTTGGCTTATGATTAAAAAAGAGGCGGGGGGGGGAAATCAAGTTTTTATTGTATATGTCTGTGATTTTCGATTATGGGAATAATCACTTTTATTACTAATGATATTAAATAGCTTAGTTTAGAAAAAATAGAAAGCCGAAGCTCCCTATAAAACTAATTTACAATCAGTCAATTATTTAGCAAGTGCTGCTTTAGAAGCATCAGCCACTTTTGTGAACGATTCAGGTGCATTCATCGCCATATCAGCAAGAATCTTTCTGTCAAGTTCGATATTTGCAAGTTTTAAACCATGCATAAATGTAGAGTAGTTCATACCATTAAGTCTTGTAGCCGCATTGATACGTACAATCCATAATCTTCTGAAGTCTCTTTTCTTTTGTCTTCTATCTCTGTAAGCATATACTAATGAACGCTCGAGTTGTTCTTTGGCTTTTCTGAAGTGTTTTCTTCTTCCACTGTAGAATCCTCTAGCTTGTTTTAATAGTCTTTTATGTCTTCGTGTTCTTACGACACCTGTTTTTACTCTCATGGTTATCCTTTACCTTATACTTGTACTGTAACTTTTAAAAAGCCAGTTATAGTAGGTGTCAAATATTACTATTTGAACTTGCCCCTAATCGGGGGATTATTGCTTCTCGAAATGTGTTAATTTAACCTAAGGTTAGATTAGCAAATCATCTCTTTAATATTTTTAGCATCAACTGTATCAACATGCTTAGGACTTCTCATACTTCTGTGATGTTTACCATCAACTTTAGTAAGGATGTGAGATCTGTACGCAGTTCCTCTTTTGATTTTACCGCTTTTCTTCACTTTAAAACGCTTCACAGCGCCTTTTACGCTTTTCATTTTTGGCATATGCTCTCCCTTGATAGAATTTTTTAAACCAATGAAACAAACCCAAAATACGGCTAGTCATATGAACCCTCTGTTGAAGAGAACTCAGTGTTAGCGTAGGTTTTTGAGCTTTGCTGAAAAGCCGTTCCATTAAATTAAAATTGGGACGGTATTATACCCAAATTATCTGAAGTATTTCTAATTTTATTTATTTACATATTAATTGGTGTTGTAGGGGTACAACACCCTACCACATCTAACCCCACTTATGATAAAATCTATCAATCAAAAATGAGGGCTTTGCTAGTGGATAAAATCACGGAAATACTTTCTCAAAAAAAGAAACTTCTCACGGAAGTCTACTTTGATTTGCAGCTCCATTTTGAGCAGAAGTATGGCAAAGATGCTCTTGTTCTCATGGAAATAGGCACTTTTTTTGAAGTCTATGAAGTGAACAATGATGAAATGAAAGTAGGCAAAGCTAAAGAGATAGCTGAACTACTTAACATTCAACTCACACGTAAAAGTAAGGCCATTTTAGAAAACTCTGTCTCTAACCCACTTTTAGCTGGTGTCCCTGCTGTATCTTTAGACCGTTACCTCTCAAGACTTATCGACACAAAAAAATATACCATCATCGTAGTCAAACAAAAAGGTGAGATGCCTAACATCAAGCGATATGTAGCCAATATCATCTCTCCAGGAACCAACTTTGAGTACCTTAATGAACCTAGCGAAAACAACATTGTCTCTTTAATCATCGATGAGAACGCAGGGATTTATTCTGTGGGATATGCAGCCATTGACGTGAGTACAGGTAAGACAATCTGTAACGAGATACACTCTACACGTGATGACAAAACCTATGCTCTTGACGAGGCCTTTAATCTTCTACAAACCTACAAGTACCTCTGAAGTCATTTTGACACTTGACAGTAAAGAGATTGACAAAGAGTGGGTTATGCACTACTTGGAGTTAGAGTCACTACACTACTCTTTTAATAGCAAACGTTTTAAGATTTCTTTTCAAAATGAGCTCTTTACGCGGGTGTTTAGTATCAACTCTTTTCTCTCTTCCATAGAGTTTTTAGACTTAGAACGTCATCCTTACACAACTGAGTCTCTTACTGTGCTTATAGACTTCATCATCGAACATGATGAGAGCATTATAGAGAAGATGAACAAGCCCCAGTTTCTGGGCAATAAACGCTATATGTACATCGGTAACAATGCCATGGAGCAACTCTCTGTTATCTCACGTGACCCCTCTGATATAACACTCCTTGACCTCATAGACAAAACTTCTACTGCTTTTGGGAAACGTTTACTTAAAGAGCGTCTGGTTAACCCTATATGTGACAAAGAGCTTCTTGAAAAACGTTATGACTTGACAGAATTGTTATTGCCTAACATCAATCGTTTTGAAACACACCTCAAACAAATCTATGACTTGGAACGTATCACTAGGCGTATCAAGCTTTCTAAACTCCACCCTGTTGAATTGACCTATATTTCTATGTCTTTAGAAGCCATTTTACACCTGCTTGACGATGCAAAAGCACAAGGATTAGAGATAGAAGATAACCTTTATGATGAGAGTGCAGAAATGCTCAAAGTCTTAGATGATACTTTTGAGTTAGATATTTGTGCGAGATTCCGTATAGAGCAGATAAATGACAACCTTTTTAAAGATGGTATTTACCCTGCTATTGACACCATCGTAAAATCTCAAGAAAAAGAAGTGGACAAGATGGACTCTGTTGCCCAGCATGTTGAGTCACTTTTTTCACAAGATAAACTTTTTACAGGTACTGTTAAAAATATCAATAAGTATGCTACAATCTCGTATTTAGAGAGTGAAGGATACTATCTTAGCCTCACTAAAAATAGGTTTACACTCATAGAGAAACAACTTAAAGACTCTTTCGTCACCATTGACAAGCAACATCACTTTTTTAAAGACTTTAACTACAAGTACCTCAAAAATGCTGTCAAAGTACAAGCCCCTCTCTTTGAAGAGATAACACGTAATTATGAAACATCACAAGTCAAGTTAGTCTCCTTGGTCAAACAGAGATATATCGAAAGTCTTCATTTGCTTGAGAACAGGTTTTCTCTTTTGCTTGACAAGCTCATTGTTTTCATCGCAAATATTGATGTGGCTATCTCTAATGCCAAATGTTCAAAGACTATGAACCTCTCTCGTCCACTTATAGAAGAAGGGTCTTTTTATGAGGCTGTAGGATTAAGACATCCGATCATAGAGTCTAATGATGAACGAGGTATCTATGTGCCTAATGATGTCTTTTTAGGTACAAACAATCATACTTTACATAACCATATCACACTTAATGCCAGTGATGGAGAAGATGTCTTAGGGGTACTTCTTTATGGCATCAATTCTTCTGGTAAATCTTCACTTATGAAAAGTATAGGACTCTCTGTTGTCCTTGCATAAGCAGGGTTTTTTGTACCTGCTGTTGAACTGCGTTTTGGTCTGTATGACAAACTCTTTACACGTATTGTCTCACAAGACAACCTTTATAAAGGACTGTCAACCTTTGCAGTAGAGATGATGGAACTCAAAAATATCTTTAACCGTGCCAATGAACGCTCTTTAGTACTTGGTGATGAGATAAGCCAAGGCACTGAGACAGAGTCAGCTCTTGCCATAGTCTCCTCTTCGATACTAAAACTCTTAAGTTTAAAATCGACATTTATCTTTGCTACACATTTACATCAGCTAGGGAGCATTCCTCAACTTCAAAACTTAAAACATCTTATTTTCTTGCATCTGGGTATAAAATATGATGAGAGTAAGGATTCACTTATTTACAACCGTGTACTCCAACTAGGCATGGGTGACAGCCTTTATGGACTTGAATTTGCTAAGTCACTACATATGGATAAAGAGTTTTTAACTATGGCTCAAACCATACGGGAAAACCTAAGTCATGGTGGTTCAGACATCAAAAAATTACGTAAACAAAAACGTAGTAAATACAATAAAGAATTGTATTTGAGTAAATGTGCTTTGTGTGATGAAAAAGTAGAAGATGTACATCATATAGCAGAACAAAAAGAAGCAAATACTTCAGGTCATATAGAACACTTTCATAAAAACCATAAGTATAACCTCATACCACTTTGTAAAAAACACCACACAATGGTACATGATGGGCAAATACATATTTCTGGTTTTGTCATGACAAGTGAAGGATTAAAACTGCATTACGAGCAGAAAGAATAAAAGGAATCTAAAAGCGTTACTCTTTCTTTAAAAGTCGTAGGTCACCCCTATAGAGATTGCATCAACCTCTGGGACATCTGATTTAATGAGCAATCGGTGATAATCTACAAAAACTCCCCAAGCATCTTCTTTGGAAAACAAATCATACTCTAGTCCAAGACCAGCAGAAAAACCACCTTCATCTAGTGTTTGAAGATTACCGTTTCCTCCCGTGGTTGTTTTTGTCCAACCATAACCAAGAAGTCCATAGATATTAAAATCTTCCATAAATGGATACATAGGCTTAGCAAACAAGCCTCCATGTGCTAATTTTTGTCCACCAAGAGGATCGGCACCCCAAAATGTACTTAGTGCCCGTGCTTCAATTCCTATGTATTCATTCCACTCATACCCTGCTCTTCCCATGATTCCAAAAGTAACATCTTCATATTTACACCCTGGAAAAACACACCCACTATAACGTCCTCTCACAAAACCAATACCTACATAATATGGATTAGTTTGAATAATCTCTATTGGTTCCACAGGTGAATCAGAAGGTATCACTCCTTTACCTCCTGCAAGAACTATAGACGTACTTAAGCATGAAGAAAAAAGTAATTTTTTCATATCTAGCATTAACTTCCTTGTTTCTATAAAATAATCATTGTATTATTAAGTCATATTTTTTAATTTTAAAATGGTATAATGGTCTTTAAATTGACATTTTTGACATTTTATGTGTCATTGTATAGTTAATATTATAATTTAAAGAAGCTATATTTCTTCTGAAAATACCATACTTCAAAGATTTAATTATCTTGTTGAAAGTTCTAGGAGTTTGTTATGTGCAAACAAAAATTGACCTCACTACAATTTGAATTAGCTATACCCCTATTAGCTATTCCAACTACGATATTTATTCTAACGCAAAGTATTTATGCGGGCGATATAGAGCAAATACTCCCCGCCACAAGTAATTTTACTATTGATGGAGATGGTCCAGCAGAAGTCATGCGTGTACAATCTGACGGTAAGGTTGGTATAGGCACAACTACTCCCAATGAAAAACTAGAAGTAAACGGTCATATACGTATGACCGATGGCAATGAAGCTGCCAATACTGTCATGATAGGTGACGCTGATGGTACTGCAAGTTGGGCAGATATCTCTGCACTTCAAAATGGTATTAATACCGATGATCAAGCACTCCAAGATTTTAATCTTACAGACAATATATTAAGTATCGCACTTGAAGATGGTGGTACACTGACAGTTGACCTCTCTGCACTCAATAACGCAGCAGCAGTGACTGCGGTACAAGCAAACCTTGATACACACCTTGCTAATGATGGTGATACAGACGCTACTAATGAGCTCAACACCAATGTAGCACTCAATGGTACTACACTTGAAGTTACTGATGCAGGGGGTACACAAGGTGCAGACTTAGATACGACTTTTGCAACAGATGCTGAACTTTCTGCACTTGCAACAACTGTGGGTAATGATGGGGATACGAATGCAAGTAATGAGCTTCAAGACTTAACACTTACAGATACTACACTTTCTATTGAAAATGGTAATGATGTTAACCTAGGTGATACTTTTGCAACCAATACAGCAGTCAATGCACTTGCAACCACAGTTGCTAATGATGCAGATACCGACCCTGCTAACGAAGTCAACACGCAACTCACTCTCAATGGTACAGCCTTAGAGATTACAGACTCTGCAGGTACACTAAGTCAAGACCTCAATGGTACTTTTGCAACAGATGCTGAACTTTCTGCACTTGCAACAACTGTGGGTAATGATGGTGATACAGACGCTACTAATGAGCT
>Ga0256840_1003255_pt1 | contig 13322 bp, 10 predicted proteins | sample 355202metaG_FD_185969 | JGI IMG/M metagenome (GOLD analysis project Ga0256840, IMG submission 185969) | Hydrothermal vent microbial communities from Mid Atlantic Ridge, Atlantic Ocean - 355-202 | ecosystem: Environmental > Aquatic > Marine > Hydrothermal vents | place: Atlantic Ocean: Mid...
ATGTATGACTTTGCTCATTGTTTGTCAGACTACATAGAAGGTGTGTCTCACTCCATCTGTACGCTAGAGTTTGAAAACAACCGTGACATCTACAACTGGGTGCTTGACACGCTAGGGCTTGAAAAACCTAGACCTTACCAACATGAGTTTGCACGCCTTGGCATAAACTACACCGTCATGAGCAAAAGAAAGCTTTTAGAGTTAGTAGAAGCTGGTGTAGTCAGTGGTTGGGATGACCCACGTTTACCTACTATAGAAGGCTACAAAAGAAGAGGCTACACGCCAGAGTCCATCATAAACTTTTGTGATGGCATAGGCATAGCAAAAGCCAACTCCATGGTAGACGTGGCACAGCTAGAGTTTTGCATACGTGATGACCTAAACACCAAAGTACCTCGTGTTATGGCTGTACTTGACCCACTTAAAGTGACCATCACTAACCATGAAGGTGCAGAAGAGATAGAAGCCTCTTACTACCCACATGATGTACCAAAAGAGGGTTCACGTATCTTGCCTTTTTCTAAAGAGATTTACATCGACAGAGCAGACTTTAGTGAAGCACCTGAAAAAGGCTACTTCCGTTTAACGCCTGAACAGTCGGTAAGACTAAAGTATGCCTACATCATCAGCTTTGAAGAAGCCATAAAAGATGCTCAAGGAAACATAGTAGAAATAAAAGCAAGCTACCACCCAGACTCAAAAAGTGGAGAGGACACGAGTGGCATAAAAGTAAAAAGTGCCATACAATGGGTAGAGACAAATACGGCTAAAAACGTGGAAGTACGCGTTTATGACAGACTCTTTAAAAACGAAGCCCCAGAGGGCATAGAAGACATCAACCCTGACTCTCTAAATGTCATAAAAACTGCCCTCATAGAACCCGCAGTCATCACAGAAAAACCAGATGTGAGATTTCAGTTTGAAAGAGAAGGCTACTTTTATGCTGACCCTGTTGACTATACAGATGAAAAGCCAGTGTTTAACAAGATAGTCGCACTCAAAGAGTCTTCTACTAAGAAGAAAAAAGCACCACAGACCCCTAAGTCTGAGCCTAAAAAAGTACAGATAGACGGTGATGTAGTACCCATGAGTGAAGAAGAGCAAGCACGCTTTGACAAGTACACCAATAAACTTAAACTCAACTCTGAAGTAGCAAACACCCTAGCACGTGACGCAAAACTATCTGCTTTTTATGAAGAATCTTTGCAAACACTTCACTCACCTGTAGCCATAGCAAATATAGTAACCAATGATGTAGCAAGAGAGTTAAAAACAAAAGAGATAAACGAGTTAAAGTTTACAGCAACTCAGATAGCCCAACTTGTCAAAATGATAGACGAAGAACTCATCTCAAGCAAGATAGCCAAACAGGTCTTTGAAGAGATGAACAAAAGTGGAGAGAAGCCTACTCAAATTGTTGAATCTAAAGGGCTTGTACAGATAAGTGACCCTGCCATAATCTCACCTATGATTGATGATATTATCGCTAAAAACCCTGACAATGTTAAGAAGTTTAAAGCAGGCAATACTAAACTCTTAGGCTTCTTTGTAGGACAAGTGCTGAAGGCTACAAAAGGAAAAGGAAATCCTAAAGTGGTGAATGAGCTTGTGGTAGAGAAGTTAAAATAATTAATACCTACTCAAAAAATAGATGCAACTTTATTTTACAATTTAGGGGCATCTGTTATAATCATATTCAACTTCTTTTTTTCCTTTTCCACTTCAATTTCTTGTTCAATAAGAGTATCTCTATATATTAATAAAAAACCTGCTGAAGATCGTTCTAATATTATCTCGGTTCTCTCATCAGGATTCCATTTTCTCATTTTCTTGAAAATATAGTCTCCAATATTCGATGGTATTACAACTTCTTTTTTTCCATATTTTTTATTTAAAATCGAAGAAAGTGTTCTTTCAAAATCATTTTTATCTTGACCATATGCAGTCCATTTAATCTCCATTTTATATAACTCTGATTTATTTTGAGTAAAATACAAATATATCCATGCATTATTTCCGAATAGTGAGGTATAGTATTTAAATTTACGATATTTTTGATAATTTTTTAGATATTTCCAATCAAAACTACTACCTACTGACACATTTCTATTGCCTGTGATTATTGGTATGTTATTTTCTCTAGCAACCGTAATAGACTCTTTTAATTGCTTACCTGACTCCCATTTATCAAATGTAAAAGCACTAGCCGAACTAAAGAATATTAACGAAATAAATATACTACGTAACAACATTATCTTATCTCCTTCATCAAACTATCTACCACCTCAACCGTCCCCTGCACCAACAAAGGCTGACTTTTTACATCGAGCCATTGTATGATTTCTTTCATCTCATCTTCACGCATGACTGTACACCCTGCCGTAGGTACTTTTTTGATGTGTATAAAGATACAAGACCCTGCACCCTTAACTGCTCCTGCTTCGTCTATGTGGTTATGGTTTACCACTATGCCGTACTTGTAGTAGTCTTTTGGGAAACGCATATGCTCTTTGCTTTTGTAGTCTATGTTTACTTTGTTTGAGTCTACTATCTTGTTGTAAAGTTTTGAGTTTACATCGTCTACACAGTGGTCTGTAGTTTTGTATACCTTATAAGGGTAGTCCACCACAAATGGAAAGTATCCAAAGGCCTGTTCAAGAGAGAAGATACCCGCAGGGGCTTTGCCATCACCCTCTTTTTTGACATACTTGGCATTGATGGGTATGCTATGAAGTCCTATGCCCCACCCTAGTCCGTTTCGTCCTAGTTTAATGTCTATGGCTTTACCTACTTTATGCCAAGCGTCTGTTTTCTCATAGCGTTGCAGTGCACCGTTGGGAGTAGACCAGTTTTGTGTGGTGACTACTATGAGTTGTTTAGTGTTGGGTATTTGGGCGTAGAGTGTAAATGTCATTAAGGTAGCTGCTACTAAACTTTTTATCATTGTGTTATAATCCTTCTAATCAAAATATTAGGTTTTTTCATGGAATACGGAATACTCTCAGTCGCCATCCCCATACTCACAATCGTTTTAGCCATTATAACAAAAGATGTCATAGTCTCTTTAATGGGTGGTATCTTTGCAGGTTTTTTAGTCTTAAATGGCTACAACCCTGCAGAAGCATTTGTCGCACTTTTTGACGGTGTCATCGCTCTTTTTTCTGAGGGGTGGATAGTTAAAACGCTCTTGTTTATGCTTATCATCGGGGCGATAATTAACATACTCTCCGTCTCTGGTGCGGTGTCTAGTTTTGTGGCCTACTTAAGTCAAAAAGCAAAACGTATAGACTCACCCAAAGGTGCAATGCTTTTAGCCTACATCATAGGTATACTCATCTTCATAGAGTCTAGTATCACAGCCCTTGTAGCAGGTACAGTAGCCAAAACACTATTTGACAAAAACGGCGTAAGTAGAGAAAAACTAGCCTACATCTGTGACTCTAGCTCCTCACCCATCTGTACGCTCATACCTCTCAACGCATGGGGAGCATTGTTACTTGGTCTTATAGTCACAGCCATAGACTCTAAAGTCATCACAGGAGATGCTCTGAGCCTTCTCATTGCCTCCATACCTTACAACTTTTACTCCATCTTTACCCTTGTCATCTTACTGGCTGTCATACTTTGGGACTGGAACATTGGCCCCATGAAAGAAGCCAAAGCAGTACCCTATGTACCTTCACTCATACACGAAGATGCAAAGCCTACACCCTACCCCATGGTCATCTCTTTACTTGTGATGATACTCTGTGTTCCTCTAGGCTTATACCTCACAGGTGATGGTCATATCTTTAAAGGGTCTGGCTCTACCTCTGTGTACTATGCAGTCATCGTGACACTCTTTTTTATGTACCTCTACTTTGTGCCTACCAATATGCTAAAACACAAAACATTTTTTAAAGGCATGTACGATGGTATGGCTCATATGTTACCGGTGACCATCATCTTGGTTTTTGCCCTACTCATAGGTAAAGTCATAGGTGACCTTGGTACTGCTAAATACCTAGCCAATCTACTAGATGGAAACATAAGCCCTGTGGTTGTCCCTCTGCTCATCTTTTGGGTGGCTAGCATCACCGCATTTTCTACGGGGACTAGTTGGGGAACATTTAGCATCATGATGCCCATAGGCTTAGCCCTAGCAGCCACGCTTAACCTAGACATACCTCTAGTCATTGCAGCAGTCATAAGTGGTGGGATATTTGGCGACCATGCCTCACCCATAAGCGACACCACTATCATAAGCTCCATGGCAGCAGACTGCGACCACATAAGCCATGTACGCACACAGTTGCCCTATGCTTTACTTGGGGCTGGTTTGGCTAGTGTTGGGTTTTGGGGGTTTGGTTGGGTGACGGTATGAATCAACAACCCCAACCCAGTTGCCACGTTAAAATAAGCTGAATTCATAAAAGGTTTCTAACCTATAATTACACTTTCCAACCGACGCTTTTTTCATAAATAACATTTTCAAACTTTTTATGATTCTTATAAAGTGAGTGTGTGATAAGTATTATTTTACGCATTACAGCTATTTGTACAGCCGTTGTATGTTTACCATTTTCTTTCAATCGATCATAAAAAGCTTTCATGTATGTATTATTCCTTACATCAGATGAGAGTATAGGCATTAATTTTATTTATACACTACTTCTTTATATTTATCGTCATATTTAAGAATGAAAAATTATAGCAAAATAACTTTGAGCAAACTTTGAACTCTCTGCTAACAAAAGATTAATGAGTATTTAGATAAGATTATGTCTATTATAATATTAGGTAACAACTACATGATTAAAAGTATCCTCAAAGTTTTCGGCACCAAAAATGACAAAATCGTAAAAAACTATCTTAAAAAAGTACAAGGTATCAATGCCCTTGAAGCACAGTATGAAGCTATGGATGATGATGCACTAAAGAGTGCTTTTACTGCACTGAAAGTCTCTGTCTTAGAGGGTTCTAAATCATTGGATGATGTACTTTATGACTCTTTTGCCATCACCAGAGCAGTAGCCAAACGTACACTAAACATGAGACACTATGATGTGCAGATGGTTGGGGGTATGGTACTTCATGATGGGAACATCGCAGAGATGAAAACAGGTGAAGGTAAAACACTTGTAGCCACGCTAGCTGTAGTACTCAACGCCATGGAAGGCAAAGGACTACACATCGTTACCGTCAATGACTATCTAGCCAGTCGTGATAGTAAAGAGATGTCACCTTTGTATGAGTTTTTAGGCTACACTGTGGGCTGTCTCACTTCTGAAATATATGGTGATGAAGAGAGAAAAGCACAGTATGATGCAGACATCACCTATGGTACAAACAATGAATACGGCTTTGATTACCTACGTGACAACATGAAAGTACGTGCAGAAGAGAAAGCACAACGTGAGCATCACTATGCCATTATAGATGAAGTGGATTCTATCCTTATAGATGAGGCTAGAACGCCGCTCATCATCTCTGGCCCTACGCAGCGTGACCACAACCACTACGCAAAAGCAAACGAAATAGCTAAAAAAATGCAAAAGGGTGAAAAATTACCTACTAAGGCTGGCGAACCAGAGCAAACTACAGGTGACTTCATAGTAGATGAGAAAAACAGAACCATCGTTATGACAGAAGATGGTTTACAAAAAGCCCAAGACCTTTTTGAAGTAGAAAACCTCTACTCTCTTGAAAATGCTGCACTCTCACACCACCTTGACCAAGCCCTTAAAGCCCACTATATTTTTGAAAAAGATGTTGACTATGTGGTACAAAACAATGAAATTATCATCGTAGATGAGTTTACAGGACGTTTGAGTGAAGGGCGTAGATACTCAGAAGGACTGCACCAAGCACTTGAAGCCAAAGAAGGTGTAGAGATACAAGAAGAGTCACAAACGCTTGCAGAGATAACCTACCAAAACTACTTTAGAGCCTATGACAAACTCGCAGGTATGACAGGGACAGCACAAACGGAAGCGACTGAGTTTTCGCAAATTTATGGACTAGATGTTATCAGCATCCCAACCAATGTGCCTATTGCACGTATTGATAAAAATGACCTCATATACAACACAGAGCGTGAAAAGCTAGATGCAGTGGTAAAACGTGTGAGAGAACTTCATGCGAAAGGACAGCCTGTACTCATAGGTACTGCATCTATAGAGAAGTCTGAGATGATAGATGAACGACTCAAAAAAGAGAAAATCCCTCATAACATGCTTAATGCCAAAAACCATGCACAAGAAGCAGAGATTATCATGAATGCGGGGCAAAAAGGTGCAGTCACAGTTGCAACCAACATGGCAGGACGTGGGGTTGACATTAAGATAGACGATGAAGTTAAATCTCTAGGTGGACTCATGATACTTGGAACAGAGAGACATGAAAGTAGACGTATAGACAACCAACTTCGTGGACGTTCTGGGCGTCAAGGTGATGCAGGAGAGTCTCAGTTTTTCCTAAGCCTTGATGACAACTTGCTTCGCATTTTTGGTGGAGACAAGATAAGAAACATCATGAACCGTCTTGGTGTAGAAGATGGTGAGTACATCGACTCTAAAATAGTCACACGTTCGGTTGAAAAAGCACAGAAAAAAGTAGAGAACCAACACTATGAGTCTCGTAAACACATCTTAGAGTACGATGACGTAGCAAACCACCAACGTAAAGCTATCTATGCCTTTAGAAACCAGTTGCTAGACCCTGAGTTTGACATTGGGGCTAAGATAAAAGAAAACCGTGAAGAGTACATCGCCAACCTTATGGCAGAAGCAGAAATCATTGATGGTATGCCTCAAGAAGACTTTGATGTTGAAAAACTTGCAGCTCTCATAAAAGAAGAGTTGAAAATAGAAGTACAAGCAGAGCAGTTTAAAGACAAAGATGTAGAAGAGATGACTACCATGATACGTGACATGTTAGAAAACCTCTACGAAGCCAAAATGGAACCTATAGATGCCCAACAACGCAAAGAGATAGAACGTATCTTATATCTTCAAGTACTTGACCCTCAGTGGAGAGACCACCTCTATGAGATGGATGTACTTAAAACGGGTATAGGGCTAAGAGGTTACAACCAAAAAGACCCACTAACAGAGTACAAACAAGACTCATACAAACTCTTTACAGACCTTGTCACACGTATCAAACTTGAAGCTGTAAAAACCTTACAACTTGTACAGTTTGACTTCTCTTCACCAGATGAAGAAGAAGCAGCTGTTGAGCAGATACGAGAAGAACTAGAGTCTGGTGTAGCTGACGCTGTACTCAGTACAGATGAGCCAGTAGAAAAGAAAAATACACCTTTTACTGCAACAAAAAAACCAAAAAGAAATGAGCCATGTCCTTGTGGTTCTGGTAAAAAATATAAAAACTGTTGTGGACAGAGTGGTCCTAAAAAAGGGTTATTATCATCACGGAACGCATAAGAAGCAAAGCTCTTTATTGCTACGCTGACGCTATGTCCTCTTCAGCAGAGAGCTCACGCGACTAGTCGCTATAACCACATCGGAGATGTACAATGAAAACAATCCCATCGCCTAATAAAAAGTTTATTAGGCACATCATCAAACACTACCTCAAGTACGACAAAGAAAACCCTTTTATATTTATCTCTGCGATGTTAGCCTTTTTAGGTATAGCAGCAGGAGTCATGGTTTTGATGATAGCGATGGGTATCATGAATGGGACACAAAAGAGTTTTTCTGAAAAACTTTTTGTGATGAACTACCCTCTTACTGTTCTTCCACTTGCAGAAGACAGCGTAAATGATGCACTCATCACAAAACTCTCAAGCAAGTTTCCTCACCTTAAGTTTTCCCCTTACTACACCACACAAGTCATCACTAAAAATGAAGGAGCTGTGCAAGGCTCTTTACTCTATGGTGTTGATGCACAAAAAGAAGCTGAGATAAACAACATCTTTAAGGATGCCAAAGGCACAGAAAAAAGTAAATTTAGCGTCGTTATGGGTGAAGGTCTCTCCTTTGAGATGAATGCCCGTTTAGGAGAAAAAGTAACCCTTTACTTTTCTGAACAACAAGCCATAGGCTTTGGTACAATGCCTCTACAAAAGCGTTTTGTGGTAGACGGCGTTTTTAAGTCTGGTCTCAAAGCCTATGACAAAGCCATCATGTATACCACGCTCGAAGCCTTTGAAAAGTTACTCAAACGCGAACATGGCAACTATGATGGTTTACATATTTATAGCCAAAATCCTATGGATGACATAGAAGCCATTAAAAAAGAACTGCCAGAGATGGTAGTCATAGAAGGATGGTGGCAGCAAAATGGAAACTTCTTTGCTGCTATGGAGATGGAAAAAAAGGCACTCTTTTTGGTGTTACTGCTCATAATACTTGTGGCGTCATTAAACATTATCTCTTCACTACTCATGACCGTTATGAGCAGAAGACGTGAAATAGCACTCATGCGTACGCTAGGAGCTACTAAATCGGAGATAAAGAGTATCTTCTTTAGACTCGGATTAAGCATAGGTAGTGCAGGCATTGTTGTAGGTAGTATACTAGGTAGCATTGGTATTTGGGTATTAAAAACATTTGACTTCATTAGTATGCCTGAAGATGTCTATGGTACCACAAAACTTCCAGTAGAACTAAGCCTTAGTGATTTTTCCTTTATCATCATAGGAACAGCTATTATCATCTTACTTTCCGCACTCTATCCTGCAAAAAAAGCATCACAAACTGACCCTTTGGCAGTACTTAGGAACGAATAATCCCCTAATCGATACAAAATGATATTTCCGTGACAATCACACGTTAAAATGTGTGTATGAAAACAAAAACTGAAATAGAAATGAGAAAAGTACGTAAACAACTCCAGAAGTATACTATTTCCCAAGAGGAAAAAGCAATGCTTAGAGAGAAGCTTCTAACGCTAAAAGAGATTGCCAAAAAAGAGAAAACAGATAGCTAGTCAAAAATATCTAAGACCTTGTTTCCTCCCTCAAAGACATCAAAGACAGATGTCTCTTCTTCCTCTTCAAAAACATTAAAGGGTGAGTCTTCAAACATACCAAACATGGTGTTGTACATCTTTGAACTTTTATACATCATGCCCGAAGAAAACTCAGCAGACTGACCAGAATACTTCATGCCCTTAAAGATGGTTTTTCCTGTATCTCCAATGCCCCCTAAGATACCAATGTCAAACAAGGCACGCTTCTTTTTCTTTTTTTCATTAAAGCCAAATAGCGATGGCATACCCCAACTATCACCCGCTTCTAGTCCTACCGTGTCATAGAAACTGTTTAGTGTGCCTGAGAAAGAGTAACCATCATCTTTTTTCTTATCATCAAAACCCAGGGTATCTGAGATAGAAGAAATCCCTGAATTTAATCTATCAGAGATAGTCTTACTCTGTAATGCTACGAGTGATCCAACTGTATCGGGTTTATCCGTCTCAAGCAAAGCAGCCTTAGAAGATGTGTCAAAATCTAGCTTAAGTTCCTGTCGTATGCGGTTGAGTCTTTTCTCTTTAGCAGTGGGGGTATGTATACCAAGTTCTTCACGTATATGGGCAGCTTTTATCTCTAACTCAGCTGCTTCTTGTGCAGAAATGTCTGCGTAGATTAAGGTTTGTAAACTTGCAAAATATAGTATAAATTTTTTCATACTTTTATTATACACTATTTTGTAAGATTGTTTTCTTCAACTCCTAAAAGATGCAGTGGTGCCTCAATAGTCCGTTTGATAAGTTGTAAAGGGTAAGAGAGTATATCTTTAGCAGCTGACACATTTACTACAGGTTTATCTAAATCTCCTGTTATACTTAGCCCTACAGTTAAACTTTTATCTTCACCAACTAAAATATAGCCTAACAACGGAATGCTCCCCACCACTTTGCCTAATGTTCTAGCAACCTGTATACCAAGCTCTATATCTATCGTCTCTTTTTCCAAATCAAGTTCACCTCTTCCTACGATAGTTGACGAGTCACCTTTGATATAGATGGAATCAAAAATAATCTTAGTTTGATTTATCATCTTATAGTTCACAACAGCTCTTTGAATTCTAAACCCTTCTTGTGAGTAGCCAGGGTCTTGCAAAGTAACCAATGCAGGAATAGTGTTGATAAACGCTAAGGTGTTGTTGTATGCCTTAAAGTCACTCATAACCCCACCCTCTACTATAATTTCTGCTTTCATTTCTTTAGCTGGGTTACCTGTTTTTGTAATGGAATAGCGTCCCTGTTTCAAACCTTTAAAATTAATCAAAGGATGTAAGCTTTTATCTTTAATACGTAGAGCTTTAAGGGTTAAAATATCTTTTACTTTTGTAAACTTAATGATATCACCATCTGTACTACCTATGGCTTTTATATCTCCATTAGATTTAACTTCCACATCATAACTATCAGTAATAAGACTATATTCACCATATCGTAGATGACTATTTTTTCCTATGATAACAATATTTTTAGTTTTAGTTTTTTCTTTCTTCTTAGCATTATTTTTAGATTTTTTACTTGCATCTTTTGTTAAAAATTTTTCTAAGTCGATATTGATATCTTTTAGTGTAATTCTATGTCTTTTTTTGTTATAGTGCAATTTTTCATTAAAAGCATAAAAGTCAACATCATTTTTAGACACTTTACCCCTAATAGGTACATGTGTTTCACAACTTTTATTGTCTATATAAATAAAACATGAACTGCGTTTTAAGACTCCCGAAAACGTAAAAGTTTCAAAATTTTTTGTTTTTATAGTTAAGTTTCCACCTTCTTCTATAGGGATACTGTCAGAAAGATATGCTTTTACTTTATCTAAATCATTAAGCATGAGTGTTGTCTCTTTTTTACTGTTTTTTAAACGCAATGCATACTTGGGTATCTCTACAAGAAGATTGTTTTTATAATCCAAAGAAAAAGGTATTTTTTGATTTTTTAAAGAGACTAAAGTTTCACTTTTAGTCTTAACTAAAACTTTTTTTGCATCAAAAACAAATGATGCCTTATCATTTTTCAAATCAAGGTCTCCATTTAAAACACCTTCATATGAAGTATGTTTCAAAACAATATCACGTAAAGAAATAGTATCACCCTCATAATGTAAATCTCCATTTTCTACAGGAAAAGATAGACCTTTTATCTCCACATCACTTTTTAGAAACTTTACATCAGCTACAAACTTTGAAGTTGGCTCTTTTAGTCCTATATCTGCATCTAGTGAGGCGATGACTTTTCCATTTGTTTGTACTATTGGAACAGTGATGTCGTAGGCTTTTAACAAATCTTGCACCGCTTTATCAAAGCGAGTATCAAACTTTAGATTGAGTTTTAAAGTTGTATTTTCATCTTTCAAGTTAACAATAGAAACCGTACTACCATCTAACTTTTTACCTAGATAGACTGGATGCTCCAAATCAAATGTAAATCCTTTGTCTTGAGCATAATGCAACATAAAATTTCTTGCTAAAACGGGAGCAAGCCCCTCTTTAAATAAAATAGATACATCCGAAAATAATGCAACTGCTTTTAGGCTATCACTATCTATTTTAAATGATTTGTTAACTATATTTCCTTTCCCACTCAAGGAGATAACTTGGTAGGTTTTGGCTTTTATATTATCGACAATCCAAGGCTTAATTGAGGGATGTATATCAAATAGTTCTACAAAAGATTTAAGGTCAGAGAAAGAGCCACTACTCAAAGAAAAATCAATCTTATTTTGTCTCTTTCTTATACGAAAAAAACCTGTAGCTTTTTTGAAGATAAAATTCCCTTCTGCCACTAAGATATCTTTATCTAAATTATAAGTAAACTCTCCACGTATTACAATATTATGTTCTTTAAGCTGTAACGTAGGGATAGTTCCTATAAGTATATTACCTTTACGATAGATATTTCCTCTTACTAAATAATCTTTAGAACTTAACTGTAAAATATGATCATGATAATAAATACCTAAAATGTTGTTATCAAAATGAATCTTATTTAATTCTATATGGTCAAAAAATGTTAACAGATATTTAATACGCCTAAGTGTTTCGTCTATACGATCAAAAGAAGGATTTTCTTTACGTTTAGGGATAATAATCTTATCTGCTTTTAGCGTCAGTTTTTTATCGAGTTTGAGGTATAATCCATCTACATGGTATTTGTATACTTTCAAGGTATCAATTTTTATACCAATACTAAGCCAAACAAACAAAGAAACAAAGAGGACAGTAAAAAAGATGAGTGTATTACGTACAAGCACATGGATAGCATGGGCAGAAAACATTGCACTGGTCTTCATCATCTCTTTTGCCTTTTATACTACATTGTCTATTAAGACCACAAAAACACTCTTGGTACCACAAGGTTCAATTTCTCATATTATAACACAGTTAACTAAACAAGGTTACGCTCTCTCATCTATTGACAAATACCTTTTGGTTCTTATGGGTCAACCTCAAAGTGGATGGGTTTATATAGGTGAGAGTGAGCTTAACCGTATTGATTTTCTCTATAAACTTACTACTGCAAAAGCTAAAATGCAAAAAGTTACACTCATCCCTGGTGAGACAAAAGAGATATTTTTTGAAAATATAGCAAAAGATTTGAGCTTAGATGTAGAGATATTGAACAAGTACTATAACCAATTTTCAAAGTATACTGAAGCAGGTATTTATGCAGATACTTACTATGCACCTTACGGTATAACAGAAAAATATCTTATGGCTTTTTTAACGAGTGAATCTGAAAAAAAATATCAGAAAATATCAGAAAAAGTCTATGGAACCTACTCACAGAAGCAATGGCTTAAAGTGCTTACTATCGCTTCTATCATACAAAAAGAAGCAGCCAACACAGAAGAGATGCCTATCGTGGCTTCCGTTATCTTTAACCGTCTTAAAAAAGGTATGCCACTTCAAATGGATGGCACACTCAACTATGGTAAGTATTCTCATATAAAAGTCACGCCTGAACGTATAAAAAATGATACAAGCCGTTTTAACACTTATAAATACAAAGGGCTTCCTCACTCTCCCATAGGTGCAGTGAGCCTCTCTTCACTTAAAGCTGCTATGAAACCAGCCACTACAAACTACCTCTACTTCATGAAAAACTCCCAAGGGGTACATGACTTTAGTCATACATACAAACAACATCGTAAAAATGTGAAGAAAGCTCGCTAATCCGTAAAATTTATTAATAATAAATTTTAATGTTGAATTATCAATTTTATTTTGATATATTAAACCACCAACTAAACATATTAATTTATGCTATAATACTACATGAAAAAAAGAGATGCAAGAACACTAAAAGTAGAAGTACAGCAAGAGTTGAGATACCAAATAATACGCTTGCGTAAAAAA
>Ga0256840_1003256_pt1 | contig 13321 bp, 12 predicted proteins | sample 355202metaG_FD_185969 | JGI IMG/M metagenome (GOLD analysis project Ga0256840, IMG submission 185969) | Hydrothermal vent microbial communities from Mid Atlantic Ridge, Atlantic Ocean - 355-202 | ecosystem: Environmental > Aquatic > Marine > Hydrothermal vents | place: Atlantic Ocean: Mid...
TCTACCACTTCGTACAATGCTCGTTTAAGTGGACGCGCACCATAGACTGGGTCAAACCCTGCTTCGGCTATGTAGGCTTTCGCACTCTCAGTAAGTGTGATAGTAATATCACGTTCTTCAAGTTTTTTCTGAATATCTCTAAACAAGATATCAACAATACTGGTTATTGCCTCTAAGTTTAGTGGATTAAAAATCACTTGCTCATCAAGACGGTTCAAGAACTCTGGCTTAAAGTGTTTTTTGAGTTCTTCTTGTACCGCAATACGTCTGTCCTCAGGATCTTTAAATTCCATAATCTTGTCAGATGCAATGTTAGAGGTCATGATGATAATAGTATTTTTAAAATCTACCGTCACCCCTTTGTTGTCTGTCAAACGACCATCATCTAGCACTTGCAAGAGTGTATTAAACACATCTGGGTGTGCTTTTTCTATCTCATCAAAGAGCACTACAGAGTATGGTTTACGACGTACTGCTTCTGTAAGCTGTCCGCCTTCATCATACCCTACATACCCTGGAGGCGCACCGACTAGACGTGAGGCAGCGTGCTTTTCCATGTACTCAGACATATCGATGCGTATGAGTGACTTCTCAGAGTCAAACAAGAACTTCGCCAAAGTCTTCGCCACTTGTGTTTTACCCACACCTGTTGGTCCTAAGAACATAAAGCTACCAATAGGTCTATTGGTATCACTAAGCCCTGCTTTGTTACGCTTGATAGCACGTGCCACAGCTTTAAGTGCTTCATCTTGCCCTACTACCTCTTTACGTAAAATGCTCTCGATGGCTAAGATTTTCTCTTTTTCACCTTGGAGCATCTTAGAGACAGAAATACCCGTCCAACGGCTGACGATACTTGCTATCATCTCTTCATCTACAGAGTTCTTAAGTAAGGTACCCTCAGACATCATCTGTGTCCATTTGTCTTCAAGTTCTTTGAGTTTTTCTTCTTCTGCAGGTATTTGACCATACTCAATCTCAGCGGCTTTGTTAAAGTCACCAGAACGTTTTGCAGCTTCTGCTTGCGTACGTAAAGAGTCAATAGCCGTTTTTATCTCTGCTATTTGGTTAAAAACATCTTTTTCCATATCAAACTGATTTTGCAATGAAACACGTTTCTCTTCAAGGTCTGCAAGCTCTTTTTCTATCTCTTCAAGGCGTGCAGTATTCTTTTCAGTCACTTCCATTTTAAGCGCTTCTTTCTCCACTTGCAGTGTTGAAATTTCACGTTTAATCTTCGCCAAATCAGTAGGCTCTGACTCTATCTGCATTTTAAGCTCAGCTGCTGCCTCATCAATAAGGTCGATAGCCTTATCAGGCAAGAATCTATCTGTAATATATCTATCAGAAAGCTTTGCTGCTGCAATCAGTGCTGAATCGGTAATATTTACATTATGGTGCGCTTCTAGCTTGTCTTTAATCCCTCTAAGGATTTGTAGCGCTTCATTGATGCTAGGCTCATCTACTTTCACAGGCTGAAAACGGCGTTGTAAGGCTGTGTCTTTTTCAAAGTACTTTCTATACTCTTTAAGTGTCGTAGCCCCAATGGTATGTAACTCACCGCGAGCAAGCGCTGGTTTCAAGATGTTGGCAGCATCATTACCACCTTCAGATGCTCCAGCCCCCACAATTGTATGAATCTCATCAATGAACAAGATGATATTGGCAGACTCTTTCACTTCGTCTATGACTGCTTTGAGTCTGTCTTCAAACTCACCTCTGTATTTTGCACCTGCGATGAGTCTGTTCATATCTAAGCTCATCACACGCATGTTTTGAAGACTCAATGGTACTTCTTTGTTAACGATGCGTAGTGCAAGACCCTCTACAATAGCCGTTTTACCTGTCCCAGGTTCACCGATGAGTATCGGGTTGTTTTTAGTCTTACGAATGAGGATTTGCATCATACGTTGCACCTCTTCATCACGTCCTATAACAGGGTCCAGCTTGCCATCTAGTGCTTTTTGATTAAGGTCATCTGCATATTGTGCTAAAGCTTCGAGTGTTTCATCACCAGATTGTGAATCTATCTGTTTACCGCCACGTATACTCTCTAAGGTTTTCTTAAACTCAGAGATATCCACATATTTACCGATGGTATCTTTGATAAAACTCTCATCTGCATTGGCAAGTAACCAGGCATCTACTGCGAGGTATTGGTCACCTTGTGCTGCCATCACACCTTCAGCATTTTGTAGGGTACGTACGAGGTTTTGCCCAAGTTTTATACTCTCTTTTGTTACAGTAGAAACCTGTGGCAACTTATTTGCCAAAGATTTTGTCTCTAACTCTATGGCAGCTTTATCTACATTCATTTTATTGAGTGCTTGATGTAAGATGCTTCCAGAGTTGGTAAGCAATGCCCACATAAGATGTACAGGCTCTACTTCTTGGTTTTTATTATGTAAAGCAAGTGACACACCAGACTCGATGGTTCCTTGCATTTGGTTAGTTAATTTCTCTAATATACTCATAGAATAACTCCTCTTTCTTCTTAATTTTCATTATTATACAACATTGAGTCACTTCTTGTCAAGTTTATTTAATAAATATATTCAATCCCCATAGCCACAGTCTCTTCAAACTCTGCAAAAGCTCTATCCATTGCAGATACTATACTTTGGGTATCACTCTTAGTTGGTACGCTCGTGCTGAAGAGTCTTGCTTTTCTTCTTTTTGTTTTCATGTTTTCTATGCTCCATGTAGCATCGAGATACACCTTGTCTCCCTGTGCGATGAAACGTGTAATCTGAACAGAAACTTTGATAGTCGGCTGATGGTTTATACCCCATGGATAGGCATAGACATTTGGTTGATTAAACTTCTTTTGTAAAAAGCCAATGAGCCTAGAAGTCAACCCTTCATCTAAATCTTCACCCCATTGGGCATTACTTAGTAATTTTATCTGACTATTTGACTCTGCTATGGCGATGTCACGTTTATACAAGTAGCCAGGAACAGTCACTTTTTCTACACCTATGGTCATCTTTGATGATGGGTATACCTTTGCAGGTTGAGAGGCAACAGAAAGTACATAGTAGCTACTAGAGCCCGAGACACAACCATTAAGCCCAAAAAGTGCGATGAGTGGTAAAAGTATTTTAAAGTAGTACATTAGTTATCTCCAAATATAAGTGAATTAGGTTTACGATTAAGCATACGTAAGAAGACTTGCATCTCTTGTGAGGTTTTAGTCAATATCTCTAAGGTTTGAGATAACTGTTCTTTTACAAGAGAATTACTGTCATATCCTTTGACAACTTTTGAGGTAACTTTCAATGTCTTGGTCATTTCTCTTAATGCTTTGTTCAATTCATTTGGCATCACTTCAAATGATTTTTTACTTGTCATTGTATTAAGATTTTTTACTGTCTTTTGAAGGTCAACCAACAATGCATCTGCATGTTGCACAGGCTCATGCGCAGCATCTATCACTTTTTTCACAGAACCCACAAGCTCATCTAGTGGCAAGTTGTTTAATTTATCTAGTATCTGTGTCACAGAGTCCATAATACCTGAAGCACTCTGGCTTGTCATAGGAAGTCGTGCATATCTTTTCCCTTGAATAATAGTAGCTTCTCCATCATGATGCTTAAACGTTAGGTCAATGTATTGTGAACCTGTGATAGGGTCTAGTGCAGCTATTTTTGCACGTAAGCCCTCTTCTACTGCTGCATAAAAGTTCTCTTCACCTGTGCTGTTTTGATCATGGCTATCTTTAAAAACAGAAGTATCAATATTTATAAGTACGGCACCTATCATTTTATGTTTCTTTTTTTCATATGAGAGTTTTATTTTCGTTACTTTTCCTATGTCAAAACCTTCAAAACGTACCACAGAACCTTGACTTAAATTAGAGATGGAATCTTCAGTGAGAAGTAAAAATGTTTTATTGGTCTTCATCCCTGAGCCAATGGTATGGCTCTCTGCTTCTGTTTTACTTTTATGTAACGTAAATACATAATCAATGGAAAGAGGATGCGTATTCTTATTATTAGGAGAAGAAAAGACAATGCCTCCTCTGAGTAAGAAATTTAATGGGGCTATATCAATATCTAATTTTCCATGACTAAAATCTACAGTCATACTATTTTTCATCCAAAATTTTGAGTCATTTTGAATATATGATGCATAAGAATTTTCTACAAAAATAAGTACATCAACATGCTTGTCATCAAGAGATAAATATTTATAAGCAACTTCACCGACCTTAATATTTTTGTAGAAAACAGGCATACCAACAGAAATATTTTTTCCATCACTAGATGTAAGATGAAAATATGTCCCCTTACTCGTATCTTGGTAAGGTTGACTTAACCCAATATGCCTCTCTCTAAAAGTACCCCCTTCTTCAGAATATACATCAATATAGGTACCATAAAGTAAAGTGTCAAGCCCAGAAACACCAGAAAATCCAACCTCTGGCTTCACTATCCAAAATCTAGCTTTTTCTGTCATATAAGGTTTGGATGCTTTGGAGTTCATACGTACACGGACAATCACACCGTCGGTATCTTGAGTAATATAGATTTTAGTAACTTTTCCTATGGGAACATTTCTAAACTTAACAACACTCTGACCTGCTACAAGCCCTTCATTTTTAGGAAAGATAATCTCTATCTCCGGTCCTAGGTCATCAAAGTATTGGTAGGCTAACCATCCTGCAATCATCAATGCAATAAAGGGGACTATCCAAATAGAAGTAAAAAGGTTAAATTTACTGGATTCTTCTACTTTTGGTATGTGTGTGGGCATTTATTTATTTTCCTTAGTGTTTATATTATGATAACGCAAATGCAGCAAAGCTACATTTACTACGTTGACACTGTGTCCTCTTCAGCAGAGTGCTCTCGCAACTGGTTGCTCTTTTCATCATCGGTTTTCCTTAATAAGTGTTTATATTATAATAACGCAAATGCAGCAAAGCTACATTTACTACGTTGACACTGTGTCCTCTTCAGCAGAGTGCTCTCGCAACTGGTTGCTCTTTTCATCATCGGTTTTCCTTAATAAGTGTTTCATCAAAAGCATGTGCTGCCAAAAGTGTAAAAAAGACAGAGATGGCAAATGATGTCGCCGCCGTGCCTGCAACGATAGAGATATTTGAAAGATGTATAAGTGCAGCCAAGATAGCTACAACAAACACATCTATCATCGACCAAGGTCCTATCACTTCTGTCAGATAGTATAGTTTATGTTTATCTACTTTTTTATCTTTTCCTAAAGGGTATTTTACACTAATTAGCAGATAAAACAAAATAAGAAATTTGACCACAGGTATCATGATAGAAGCAAAAAATATCACCATTGCAATAGGGTATGAGCCGTGTTCCCATAACAAGATCACCCCACCCAAGATAGTACTGCCTTCATGGATACCAAAAGTATTGGTAATCAGCATAGGATAAAGGTTTGCAGGGATATATGCGATGATAGCTGTAATGAGAAATGCCCAAGATTTCTCTGTACTAAAACTTCTATGATGATAGATAGCAGACCCACAACGACGACAAGTGTTTTTTTTGCCTTTGTCTATGTTGACCGCCGAACATATAGGACAGGGAATGAGTTTGTTTTCATCTATCTCTATCATGCCTTCTCTCCATCAATAATAATACGCTTACGCAACATCCATATCTCTGAGAGATGTACACGTTTTACAATGTAAAGGTCTATCAGTACAAATACAATAAGTGACCAAAATGCCATTCCCATGTGTATTTGCGCATACCCTATCAGTTTTACCAATGCCACCAAGATACTGACTAGAAAAATGTCTGTCATACTCCATGGTGTAATATGTGCAAGCAATATAAGTAGCTCTTTCGTCCATTTTTCTCCTCGTCCTAGCTTTAAAAGAGAAAACAATACAAGGTTAATGACAAATATCATCAAAGGAAAGATAAAAATCAAAAAGGCACAAATAAGCCCTACGATATAAAAACCATTGTCAAATAAGGAAAAAATAGTTTTAGGAATGGTAATAAACTGTTCATGTCCCAATAGTTCTATCTGCACCAAAGGAAAAAAATTGGCTAAGACAAAAAAGATTAGCCCCGTAATACTCAGTGACAAACCATGGTCGATGAGTTTTGTATCATAGCGATACAATATACCTCCACACTCGGAACAACATGCTTTAGAGCCATCTTTAATGCGTGTCTTCAAATGCAAGGTATAACACTGGTGACAGATAATAAGGTTTTCTAAGGCATCTTCATTTTCAAGTTTCATGGTTATAATTATAACCAACTAACCTACAAGGACTATGATGAGAATTTTGAGTATCAATAAAGTCGTACATCATGATGGACTTTCCATTACCAACATTCAAGAATCAGAGTTGGTCTCACAGCCCAATATGGATGAATTTGACTATATTATCATTAATGGTGGAGATGGTACCATTAGGCGTGTAGTGAAAATATTGCACACCGTTGAACATCAAGCAAAGTTTATACTCAGCCCAACTGGTTCTTTTAATGTTGTAGCCAAGTTACACCGTGTACCTAAACTCGAAACTATACTGAATATGATTGCACAAGATAATGCAGTCCAAACACAAGAACATGCTTATTACGGTCTAAACGATGAAGTCTTTTTATTTTCAGCAGGAAATATGGGTGACCTGCAACACATCTTTCTCTCTGAGACCTTACGCTTTGGCATACTCAAACATGGCATAGCCAAATATATACTCGCAGTTATTTTTCTCTTTCCTGTCCACCTCATCATGACACCGTTTATGCTCCTAAGCAAAAGAAAGTTCTTCATCTTTACCCCTGCCTCATTCATCTCAAAATTTGGCTCTTTTTATGGGACAGTAACTGAAGAAATAAAAATAGATTTAGACAATGGATATAACCATATTGAGCTAGATGGGGATGTCGTGACGATTGCAGAGAGTACTATTCTCATTAAACCTTTAGGAAGTATAGAGATAGTCAGTTAGTCCGATAATACTCTATCACCCTTTCATCGACATGAATCACCCGTTCTAAGTATCTCGTCAAATCACCCTTAGAAAAATCTAACTTCAAATTTTTAGGATTCACCGCACGAGAGATAGCCACATAAAACTGGCTAGGCGCAAAGATATTGTCTACATTACACACAAGGTTGTCTATACTCATCCCTTGACTTTTATGTATCGTTACTGCATAGGCAAGCTTAAGAGGGAACTGAGAGAGTGTGGCAAGACTGACAGTCTCTATGGTACCATCTTCTTTGACGAGCATATCAACCAAATCAAACTCATGACGCTCTACACGTACATACTCTGCTTCTTTTTCTACTATGAGGTGGTCATCTTCTATCTTACGCAATATACCTCTTTCACCATTGACAAACTTACCCCATTTGTTTACAGTAAAGAGTATGGGTACACCCTCTTTGAGTGTCAGTTGTTCTGTGATGGGCAACATATTTTTCCAACTAGCCAGCTTCTTTTCATGCACAGAACCAAACATCTCAACATTGGCAAAGAGTATAGTCTCTTCACTCTCTAGTTCATTGAGCTTCACCCTGTTAGTCTGCTCTACTTCTAGGTTACGCCCATAGAGGTAAGTAGGCTCTTTTTCCATCTGCTCATTGTTCCAAAGCTTAGTCATGTAAGTAATGACCTCATCATCACAAACACCTTTACGTACTTTAGAGAGTATGTGTGTAAACTCACCGTCAGTAGTACGTTTCATCTCCGTTAACTCTATCACCATCAAGTCAAACCTATCCCAAGCCATTGACTCAAAGGCATAGAGTTTGCTTCCAAAGACATCGTTACGATTGGTATGTTTTACCACAGGAGGGAGCTGAAAAAAGTCACCCACAAAAAGCACTTTACCCAAGTACCCATAGTTGTTGAGTCTATAAGCTATCATATCGAGTAAATCAGTACTCACCATAGAAATTTCGTCGATGATAATCAGGTCTGTGGCTTTAAGTACCTTTTTTAAGTCCATCAAACGTTTTTTGGCACGTTTGTCACTCTGATTTAGCTCATCAAAATTAGAAGAGATACCAAAGACAAAAAAGCTATGCACCGTAAACCCACCGATGTTCACCGCACTCACACCCGTTGAACCTAAAGAAACCACCTGCTTAGCACGGTTACGATAGTCTTTTATAATCTCATTGGTAATATAACTCTTCCCCACTCCTGCACCACCTGTGAGGAATACGTTAGAGTGTTTGAGGGCTTCGAGTACGTCGGTTTTGTCCATTATCTACTAAATCCAGCCTTGTCTATGCGTCCGCCTTTACAACGACTATAGCTTTTTTTACCTCTTTTTAGGAGCGTACCTAAGTCAGAACTTCCAGAGCCAAGTTGTAACCAAAGTTCTGTAATCATCCCTTTTTTACACTGGAGTGTTAGCCTATCTCCTGCACCTTTGCCAAAAGTACGGTTAGCTATATTGCGTAGCTCTTTAAGTGTTACATACTTGCCAATATGCTGTGTGAAGTATTGACCTAAGACTGAAACATTTACTTGTTCTACCAGAGAGATAGCGTCTGCATAGTATCTATTTGCATCTATACCATAACATGTCCCATGCTTTACCCACTCATGTTTATGTAAATCCGATGCAAAACCAGGCATTATTTTTTCAAGTTTTGTCTCCACATCATCATCAAGTGCCAGACAAGGGATGTCTCTCCAGCGTTTGCGCTTATCTGCTTCTATAAACGCTCTGTCTACATTACAGTAGACTCTGTTTCTCGGCTGTGGCCAGAGACCATGAAGTACAAACTGCGTATCAGACTTTTTTTTCTTTAGCAAATCACGAAGCCCACGTTTACACTCTTTTTTATAGCGGTGCGTTTCACAAAAAGCATTATGCCAACTGAGAGCCAATAGATTTTGTTTTGACGTCACTTTACTTTTCGTATAGCTTTTTTGAGGTTTTTGAGCCATATGCTTGTCTGCTAAGGCTAATTCTTCATCTATAGTAACAGATTTTTTAGGCGTAGATTGTGTAGGCGTGGCATGCATCTTCTCATACACAGGTGTACCTCTAAGCGGTCTGAGACTCAAACAGTCATCATCTACCCAACGCTGAGGCGGTGTAGCACCCTCTACTTTGACTAGATACTGCTCTTTATGGTGTTTGAGCATTTCATAAGGTCTGTCAAGTTTGAGTACTTCATGCCCTCTGTTTTTAGTATGTTTAAGATTATTAAAAAGTTCACACTCTTTTTTAGGATAGATATCCATACTTGCGGTAGCCACAAAAGTAAGCAGTAAAGTTAGAAAGAAAAAACGCATTAAAGGCATCCTTGTTTTTAGAAGAATTATACCCAAAATCTAGAAATAGAATTCTTGCAATCCATGCAATGATTGTATGGAGTGTTGAATTTCTATTTCTAGATTTGGGTATACCCTTAATTTATAAATGATTGGCTATGATTTGACTATGATATTTGACACACTAGAAAACTTACCTACTACCTACGGCTTACAGAAAAAACAGCCATGTACCCACACACGAAAACGCTCCAACATGATGCTCAACCCTCTGCAACTCAAACATCTTAATCGTATAGACGAGAGTGAAGCAGATATGATAACGCTTAACCTTGAAGATGCCATAGCCCCCAGCCGTAAGAAAGAGGCACTACATAACATAGCCCTCTTTCTCTCTCATATGCAACACTCAAATAGCTTTATCATCGTTCGTGTGAACCCTTTAGATGAAGGTGGTGCTGAGGAGATAGCTTTTTTAAATGATTTTTCCTTTGATGCAGTACGTGTAGCAAAAATCAAAACCCAAACCCAAATAGCACAAGCCCTTACCCTGCTAAGTGAGGACAAAGAGTTACATATCTCCCTAGAGACAAAAGAGGCTTTTGAAAATCTTAGTAGCCTAGGCATAGACCCACGTCTCACTACGGCAAACTTAGGAATACTCGATTTACTCACCTCTCTTGGCTTACCACAATCCATCGTGACAGAAGGCAATCCTACCATTGACTATATACTCTCTAAGTTTTTGGTAGATGCAAAGACAGCAGGCATACACCCCATCAGCTTTATGTATCAAGAGTACAATGACACACAGAACTTTAAAAAATGGTGTGAACGAGAGAAGATAATGGGTTTTGAATCTAAAGCCTGTATGGGTCCCAAGCAAGTGGCTATTGCCAATGAAGTTTTTGGGGTAGATACTGCAGCACTTGAGCGAGCACAGCACATTAAAAAACGTTTTGAAGAAGAATCTGCACAAAACAATCATGGTTTTATGGATGAAAAATATGGCTTTATAGATGAGCCTATTTATAGAGATGCGCTATTGATACTGATGTAGGGTGCGTAGATACGCACCTTGAATATAAATTGGTGCGTGTCTACGCACCCTACAAGGATACACATTGAAAATAATAAAATTTTTACTACTTAGCTTTCTTCTAAGCACTTTACATGCAAATGATGACCGTCCACCTGTACCCTACAATTTTTTAGCCAAAAAAGAAGTCAAAAACTTTGTAAATATGATGGTAACAAAGTATCATTTTAAACGTGCGTATGTTACTTCTGTTTTAAAAAATGCCAAACTAGATAGAGATACTCTAGCACGATATACAGGAAAATTTAAAAAGAACAGTACTGTAGGCACATGGGAACGTTTTAAACTCCATGTGGTAAACCAAGAAACCTTTGAAGAAGCCAGAGCATTTAAAAAGAAACACTATAAGACACTCAAGCGTGCAGAGAACGTTTATAAAGTAGATATGAACTACATTGTAGGCTTTTTAGGAGTAGAGAGCCACTTTGGCAACTATACAGGTGATTATAATATCTTAGATGCCCTTGCTACTCTAGCCTTTCACCCTAACCGTATGCAAAAACTCTTTAAATCTGAGATAGAACATCTCTTTTTGTTCGCCAGAGAAAAGCACTATGACATCACAAAATTAGAAGGCTCTTTTGCTGGGGCTATGGGGTGTGTACAACAGCTTCCTTCTGTCGCAAGAAAGTTTAACCATGACTTTGATGGCGATGGTGCAAGTGTATGGGACATAGAAGACTGTATAGGAAGTATCGCTAAGTTTATGCATAAAAATGGCTGGCGTAATGGTAAAGTGGTTGCTGTACCTACCAACTTTAAAGGAAAACGCTTCAACAAACTCAAAACAACACATAGAAGAACCATAGCAACAAAAAGTATACGACACGCTGGCATTAAACCTTTAAAACCCTTCAATGAGCCTAGAGCCTATTTACTCAAATTAAGAAACACAACCCATGATGAAATCTGGATGGGTGGACGAAACTTTAGGGTACTAACGCGCTATAACAATGCTACTACCTATGGTATGGCTATCCATCTCATAGCAGAGCATGTTAAATAAGTTAATCTTCAAAAATAATAATATCATAAGAACTTTTTGTGACCAAAGCTTTACTTGAATGTACTGAGCCATTACGGTTGACTTTGGAGAGCTCTTCTCTGAGTTGGTCTATCTCTGTTTGCATGGCATCTATCTGTTCTTTCAGTTGCAGAACTATATCTACTCCTGCAAGATTCACACCCATCTGACGTGTGAGACGTAAAATAAGTTTCATACGTTCGATATCGCGTTGAGAGTAAAGACGCATACGTCCTTGTGTACGTGAAGGCTCAACGAGCCCTTCTCTTTCGTACTGTCTAAGGGTTTGAGGATGGATGTCTAACATTGTAGCCACAACAGAAATGAGATAAACAGGTTCATCAAAACTATGCATTATAAATCCTTTCTAACTCTTAAAGTTTTTCTTCTAATACTTTTTTCACGTCATCGTCTAGACTATCCACATCTGGGAGCACCACATTGGCTACCAAATACAAGTCACCCTTCATTGCTGTCTTTCTGTCAGGTACACCTTTTCCTTTTAGCCTAAATTTTTGACCATTTTTAGTGTTTTTAGGCACTTTGAGTGAAACCTCTTTTTCAGGTGTATCTACAGCGATTTTACCACCAAATAGTGCTTCTTTTAGTGGTACATCAAAAGTTTTATAAAGGTCTTGACCTTTTCTCTCATATTCTGGAGAATCAGCCACTTCTACTTTGATGAGTACATCACCTCTGTGTCCTTGGTAACTTTTTCCTTTACCACGCACACGAAGGGTCTCAGCACTTTTGATACCTGCAGGTATTTTGATATCAAAGCTTTCACCCTCTACATTGATACTATACGTTCCACCTTTTACCGCAGTCATAAACGGTACAGTAATACGTGCATGCACATCTAGATCTGGAGTACCAAAACCTCCACCGAAGCCTCCAAAGCCACCTTGTGCACCACCAGAGAAGCCACCACCTCCGCCACCAAACATTTGACGAAGTATCTCATCGAGGTCTACACCTCCACCTTGCCCTTGTGCAAAATCATGGAAATTTTGACCACCAAACATTTGGTCACCAAATTGGTCATATTGTGCTTTCTTCTCATTATCTGAAAGTACTTCATACGCAGCATTAATCTCTTTAAACTTATCAACCGCAGACTCATCTTTATTGATATCGGGGTGATACTTTCTTGCGAGTTTTCTATAAGCTTTTTTGATTTCATCAGCAGAGGCATTTTCGCTCACACCGAGTGTTTCATATAAACTTTTTGACATTGTTCTATCCTAAATCGTAATTTTCTTTTTTAAATCTAGGTGAATTATATCAAAAAGATTGAGTCAATGTCAATCAAGTTTGACATATTTTTTAAATATTATTGTTTATAAGGTACTGTTTTATAGCCATCATGTATCATTTTCATAATACCACCTTTGAGGTTTATCACCTTGTAGCCTAATTTCTCAGATAAAAACTCAGAAACCATACCCGTACGAGAACCTACTCTACATAACAGTGCAAACTGTTCATCCTTTTTTACTGCCATGTTCAGCTGCTTTAAAAAAGTTTCCACATTGAAGTTCCCTTTTTCATCAAAAAACATAATCGTATAAGAGCCTTTAACAATACCTGTCTCTTTCCATTCTGCTGGTGTACGAATATCTATAATTTTGATATTTTTATCTGCAAACTCTGGGGTAGCCCATACTTGCGTAAGTTCAGCCATTAAAGATGTTGCTAAAAGAAGAAGTGTAAATATGATTTTTTTCATCTAGTACCTTATATTAATTATTATATTTCTAACTATTGTAGCTAATTGAACCCAAATTATGCAATAGAATTGCCAAAATTAGCGATAGTGCTTGTGCTGTGGGTGTTTACAAAGAATTTGAGGTTAACCCTTAGGTTAATCGATGATTATTTGTAAATGCCCACAGTGCAATGACTTTTGCTAGTTTGGTGATTTCTATTACATATTTTGGGTTTCTGTAATATAATC
>Ga0256840_1003257_pt1 | contig 13307 bp, 5 predicted proteins | sample 355202metaG_FD_185969 | JGI IMG/M metagenome (GOLD analysis project Ga0256840, IMG submission 185969) | Hydrothermal vent microbial communities from Mid Atlantic Ridge, Atlantic Ocean - 355-202 | ecosystem: Environmental > Aquatic > Marine > Hydrothermal vents | place: Atlantic Ocean: Mid...
GAGGTTATTATCCTATACAAACCTGAAACTTAAAAAGTCCAATTATGTACCTGCATTAAATTCAGGAGAAAAGAATAATAAACTTGTTAAGAAGACAGGTTTATATATTGAAAAGGACAAATCGTTATTCAAGATTCCTAAATCTAGAAAAAGCTTTTTAGAGTTGAGAGTTTTTGAAGGGAAAGGAAATCAGGTATTGAAATTCATGAAAATGAATAAGTTATCAATCAAACGAAAAAGTGATTTAATTGAGGTATTAAAATTTTCAAGTGAATTAGAAGGTTAGTGTATTGTTTGGGAGGGATTTGGCATCTTCCTTTTACAGTTTTTCTTTGGAGAATGTGGATTGCAGACTCAGGCAATTTTATAAGGGAGATGAAGTTTGTTTGCAAAAAAATAGTTAGCTTTGTATTGTTGACTGTATTCTCGAACTAATCCTATATGAAATATATACTTTTACTTGCATTCTTCTTACCTTCTTGTCAATCATCTAAGAACACCAATTTAATTCAAAAAACTAGCTTTGAACAAGTGGTTCGTGAAAAATTTGAAGAAGACGTCAGCTTAGATTACAATTCTATAAAAAGTCATGTTGTTTGCATGGACTACCAAAATCCTAAACAACTACCTACTTATAAGGCAAAGAAATTTATGATTTATGATGTTGGTAAGAATGTAGTAGTTTACGAGGATAGTTTTATTGAAGGGCATGTAGAATGGCTGACTGATAATAAAATTAAAATAGTAAAGGGCTTGGGAAAAACCAGCCCTGAGTATCCAGACGGCTATATCACTTATATTTATAATCTGGACACAGGAATTCGAAAGGAAAAGACTTCCACTGAAAAATAACAAATAAACTGCAAAACCTTAATATATAATTTATATGAAAACTATACGTTTAACGCTTCTGTCAATAGTAATTTTATTATCTGGGTATCTAATTGTAAGTACTCAGAATAAATCTAACGGATTTTCAGAAAAGAAGAAAACTCTAAGTCAAGTCTGGGATGCTAGAATGCAGCACAAGAGACTGAAGTCCGCTGCTGGTATTGGTAAAGCTGATAATCCTAATGAATACGCAAAATTCCATCAATTAATTAGGACAAAAGATGGGGCAGATTTTCCTGCATATAAAATTGGTTATAAGACGGATGAATTAAATAGAGCAAAGTCATTATTTGCTAAGGAAAATATTAATCAAAGAAGGGAGGGTCTTACTTTTACGGAACGAGGACCCGGTAATGTGCCTGGGCGTACAAGAGCTTTGCTGATATTGCCAAATGATGCAAGTGGAAATACGTGGTTGGCTGGTTCTGCAAGTGGTGGAATTTGGAAAACAACTGATGCAGGTCAAAGTTGGGTGAACAAAACCGAAGATTTAGCTAATTTGGCAACTTCAACATTGGCTATGTCAGCATCCAATGCAAGCATAATATATGCAGGGACGGGAGAGCCTATTGGGGGCGGATCTGTTGAAGGTGATGGTATTTTTAAATCGACTAACGGTGGAGAAAGCTGGACGCAATTGTCTTCCACAAAGAATAATGAGAATTTTAGGAATATATATAGGATTATTGTAGATCCTGCAAACCCAAACATTGTTTTAGCGGCTACGCGAGGCACTTTATCTTTAGACTTTATGTCGAGCATATTTAGGTCTACTAATGGGGGAGCTTCATGGACAAAAGTATATACATCTAGCAGGTCTGTACAACAAATTATTGCTTCTCCTAACAGTTTTAATATTCAATATGCTACACTTAATGGGTTTGGTGCGATAAAATCAACTGATGCTGGCTTGACATGGCAAAATTCTAATTCTGGCATGATACCAAGTGGAAGGATTGAAATGGCAATTTCTCCTGTAGACAATTCTAGATTGTATGCTTCTGCAGAGGGATCTGTGAGCGGAAACGGACTAGATTTGTATATTTCTGATGATGCGGGCGCCACTTGGTTTGTTGCTGTTGAAGAAAATAATGGAACAAATATCGATTTTTTTGGTGGACAAGGTTGGTATGATAACGCAATTGTGGCACATCCATTTAACAAAGACATTGTTTATTTTGGTGGTGTTAACCTTGGGAAAGCAACTATGAAAGCAGGCGAGGAAACAGGATCCAAAACCGTTACGTCTGTAGAAGAAATAAATACAAGTTCATTTTTAGCTCTTACCAGTTTTGGAGCGGATTACTTTGGAGGAACAATTGATAATGGCAACATTCCAAATAATGACCATGTTTCAGTTGAAGTTAGGTTTGGCTCTGGTGTTAAACAAAAAGCGCATAGGTTTACTGTGGGGAATGAGGGTTCTGGAGTCCCTGCTACTGGTTATACGTATAGAGATTATGTGGAGATTCCTTTTGAAGTCTGGGATATTGATAATAACAAGCAATTAATGGTTTCTTTTAGAGACCAAAAGGAAGATGGGGTCTTTGACTTAATTCATAGTAATACTGATGGGGATGCTTCTTCACATAGTCGTGAATATGTTTATATTCATAATGTTGAATACTCAGATACTCCAGATAGCAATATAGCACAGAATGGTGGTACATCAACGGGTCATGAATATAAGTCTATGTATTTTTTCTGGCCAATATTAACTCAAGGAGCAGTGTGGAGCCCTAATGCATTGCCAACATCAACGCTTCGAATTAATTTTGAAGAAATCACAAAAAGACTACGTGAAACTGAGGTGGTAGCTGATGCATATAGTGCATTTGGTGGGATAAATTCATTCACTCAAACAATTGGGGCAACTACAACTGAGGGTCTCCATCCTGATCACCATGGACTCTTTGTGATTCCAGTGAATGTAGGGGAAAAGACGTTTAGAATTATTGATATTAGTGATGGTGGTATATATTATTCAGGAACGAGTGCCAATCCGGGCGTAACCGATGGTGATTGGACGTTTGCAGGAAATGGCTATAACACCAACCAGTTTTACGGTGCTGACAAAAAACCAGGAGCAGATGAATATGTAGGCGGCATGCAAGATAATGGTAGTTGGAGAACTCCAAAGGGAGAGGTGTCTTCTGCATCGACAGATTTTGTAAGACAGCGAGGAGGTGATGGATTTGAGGCTTTATGGCATAATGCTGATGCTAATAAAATCATTGTATCCTCTCAGTACAATTCCTTTGGAAGAACAAAAGATGGGGGTAGGACATGGCTTAGTGGAACGGTAGGGCTTACTGATACTGGTTCAGGAAAAGCACCATTTGTGAGTAAGATTTCAAATTCTAAAAGTAATCCTGATAGAGTTTTTGCGATGGGACAACAGGGAGTTTGGAAATCTAACGATTTCGCAGAAAATTGGACACTTACTAGGTTGATGAGTGATTTTACCCTAGCCTCAAATACGCAGGTGAAAGTAAGTATTGCAAATCCAGAAGTCGTATGGGCTGGTACAGGCATGACAGATGCAGATAAGCTTCATGTTTCAACTGACGGAGGAAGTTCATTCAAATCTGTAAATAATTTCACCGAGACTACTTTGGGAGGCATTACGGACTTGGCAACACACCCTATTGATGATCAAATTGCATATGCTATATTTTCTATAGCAGATGCTCCTAAAATTTTGAGAACTAGTGATCTGGGTGAGACATGGAGTGATATTACTGGGTTTATTGGAGGAGGAGGGGTTAGTACAAACGGATTTCCAGATGTGGCGGTTTATAGCTTATTGGTATTCCCACATGAACCCAACACAATATGGGCTGGGACAGAAATTGGCATTGTGGAGTCAAAAAATAACGGGGTAACGTGGTCGTTGCTAGGAGATAATTTGCCAAATGTTTCGGTTTGGGATATGAAGGTTCAGGACGACCAAATAGTATTAGCCACACATGGCCGAGGTATATGGACTGTAACAATACCAGAATTGCCTGAGCCAATTATTACGCCCAATATAAATAATATGGGAATAGCATTTAATCAAGACATATTGATTAATGCAGATTTACGATCGGACTATGATTCGACGGAAGTTCATATAGATGGTCAGAAAGTAGGAACGTTAGGAGTGTTTCCTATAGGAAATATTAACATTAAAGTTTTTGGGTTTTCTCAAACGGATGGGGTTGTAGAGTTGAAATTGATTTCTTATGTTGATGGAAATCAATATATTTCTACTGAGAAAGAATTGCTTCTATTTAAGGTAGATGAAACAAAGACTTCTTACGGAAGCGACTTTAATGATGTTAATACGGATTTTGTTGGAGATGGGTTTAAAGTAATAAGATCTTCAGGGTTCAGTAATGGTGCAATAAACTCATTACACCCTTATGCCGAAAAAACGCAATATATATATCAACTAAAGACTCCTATAATAGTTGCTGCCAGTGGTGCTACCATATTATATGATGATGTAGCGATTATTGAGACAGGGGATGCGGGTAAAAAATTCGGAGAAGCGGAGTTTTGGGATTATGTTGTTGTTGAAGGATCGAAGGATGGTATTGTGTGGCAAACTATGGCAGATGGTTATGATGCTAATAGTCATGGAAAATGGAAAACGGCATATGATCAAAGTAAAAATGGCACTCAAAGTATGTTCAAAGAAGAAAATATAAATATACTCGATACATTTAACCCTAAGGATACGATTTTTGTTCGATTTAGATTGTTTTCAGATGATTTAACTGTTGGGTGGGGTTGGGCAATTGATAATCTTTACATTCAAGAAGAACGACCAAGCGTTTTGGGAATTGCTGATGATATACTTAATGCACTTTCTATAGAAGTATACCCTAACCCAATTGTTGATAATAAGCTCAGTGTGAATTACTACCTTCCACAGGCAGATATAGTTACGTTTAAAATTATTAGCGCAGAGGGAAAAATTGCAAAGGTGATTCATTCGGCTGCGAGAATTCAAGGTAAAGAAAAGAAGATAATTGATCTAAAGGGTTTAGGAAAAGGGATTTATTTCCTAAGGATGGAAACAAGCACGGATTTGAAGACTAGAAAAATTGTTATAGAATAGGTATATATTTAGGTTAAAAAATCACCAATCTAATAAACTATTAGATTGGTGATTTTTTTGTATGCACATTCAGAAGTGAAAGGAATTTAGCATAGGAATCTACTTTTGCACAGTGAATCTACCACAATTTGGGGTATAGATCTGCATGGCGTATAATACAAATCTTTTTTTTTCTTTTTCTTGACAATTATTTAATGTAAGTTTACAGACTAATTTAAACTATTTTATAACTTTTAAACAAAAAATATGAAGAAGATTCTACTAATCACTTTCATGTTTGTGACTGCTTTGGTAACACAAAGTTGGGCGCAAGATCAGGTTATCTCAGGAAAGGTGACCTCTGCAGAGGATGGCTCTGCATTACCGGGTGTGAATGTTATCCTTAAGGGGACATCCACTGGAACAGCTACCGATATCGACGGTAACTATAAATTTAGTGCGCCAGCTAACGGGACATTGGTTTTCTCATTTATTGGATTGACTTCTAAGGAAGTAGCCATCGGCAATCAGTCTATTATAAATGTAGCAATGTCTGCTGATGCTAAGCAACTTTCAGAAGTTGTGGTAACGGCGCTAGGTGTTAAACGAGATGAGAAAGCATTAGGCTACTCAGTTCAGCAAGTTAACAGTGATGCGATTGTCAATTCTGGCGCTACTAGTGCAGTAGATGCTTTGGTTGGTAAGGCTGCGGGGGTTCAAATTACGCGATCTTCTGGCTCTGCTGGTGGTGGCTCACGAATTCTTATACGAGGAACATCCTCATTAGTTGGTGATAATCAACCGCTAATCGTAATTGATGGTGTTAGAACTAATAATGAGACGCTGAACCGCTCGGCCGATGAAACAAATGGGACGGCGCAATCAAACCGAATGATGGATTTAAATACGGACGATATTGAATCTATAAGTATTCTTAAAGGGGCAGCAGCAACCGCACTGTACGGTACTGCTGGTTCTACCGGTGTAATATTGATAACTACTAAGAAGGGAACCAAGAAGGATAAATTGCAAGTTAATTTTTCAACACAAGTTGCTGTTGATCAAATTACTAATACTATTAAGCTTCAGGATAAATATGCCCAAGGATGGGGAGGTGCTTATAATGATCCTTCAACAGGCTCTTCAACATCATGGGGTCCAAAAGTATCTGATTTAGAATATAGCAAAGATGCTGGACATGCAGATGCTCCTGGTGCAGGCGCATTTGATAGTGATGGAAATTATAAGTTTGATAAAAATGGTTTTTTAGTTCCCAAAGGAACTGGGAGCGGGAAGTTGGCAAATGTATATAACAATGTGGACCCATTTTTCCAAAAAGCCGTATCAACGACTAACGCTATTAGTATTTCTGGTGGTGGTGATGTTGCTACCTTTAGATTTTCTGTTTCTGACCATAGCTCAAATGGTATTGTACCAAATGAAGAGTACAAGCGTAAAACTTTCAAGTTAGCATCTAATTTAAAAGTATCAGAAAAATTAAGCTTTAGTGGTTCTGTTAACTATACAAGATCAGATTATCAGAGAGTTCAACAGGGTTCTAATACTTCAGGCTTACTTTTGGGAATGTACAGAACACCAGTAACATTTGATAATACAAATGGTCTTGGTGACGGAGCAATAAACGACCCATCTGCCTATTCTTTTACTGATGGAAGACAAAGAAACTACCGTGGTGGTGGTGGATATGACAATCCTTATTGGGCTATTAATAATTCTCTTAAAAATGAAGGAGTTGATCGTGTGTTTGGTAACATCAAGATTGATTATAAGTTTAGTGATTGGGCAAATATTGGAGTTAATATTGGAACAGATGTGTCTAGTGATGTAAGAAAACAACATTTTGAAATTAATTCAAGAACCCTTCCAGGAGGGGGAGTGTTCCATGATGAGTATTTGGTAAGGCAAACTGATGCTAACCTTATTTTCAGTGGAGCAGGTTCTTTGAACGAAGATTTTGCGATAAACTATTTAGCAGGAGCAAATATGTTTTCTTACAATAAGCATAATTTATATACACAAGGTAGAGATTTGGGATTCCCTGGTTTTGTACATATATCTAATGCTAGTAGTGTGACGGCAATTGAGAATAATGAGAGAAATAGAACATTGGGCTTCTTTGCCCAAGGAGAAATTAGTTGGAGAAATACATTGTTTGTGACTTTAGGGGCACGTACTGATTATGTGTCGAGCCTTGGTAATCCAACCAATTTTCAGCTTAGTGATGTTAACTTCACTTACCCTTCGGCATCTTTAGCCTTTATTTTTACGGAGCTTATGGAGAATTCAGGTCCTTTATCATTTGGTAAGATAAGAGTTTCATGGGCAAAAGTAGGAGCAGGACCGCCAAACCCTTATGCAACGCAGTCTGTTTTTGTGAGCCCACGAATTGGAGATGGATGGGGTGATAGAATTGATTTTCCAATTGCAGGGAAGGTTGGATTTGACCAATCATCTCTATTAGGTAACCCTGAGTTAACCCCAGAGTTTACTACTTCAACGGAATTTGGTTTGGACCTTAGGTTCTTTGAAGGTAGATTAGGACTGGATGTTGCGTATTACAATAGAAAAACAGTGGATGCTATCCTAAACGCCTCTCTTCCTTTGTCAACTGGCTATGCTAATGTGTGGTTAAATGCAGGGGAAATGACCTCTAATGGTGTGGAAATAACTTTAAATGCGGTGCCTGTGCAAACTGCAGATTTAAGATGGGATAGTCAAATTAATTTCACAAAATCGAAAAGTGTAGTTGATAAATTAGCCCCTGGTATTGATAAATTATTCTTAGCAGGATTTAGTAGCGCAGGAACATATCTTGTAGCGGGTAATGAATACGGTGTTATTTTTGGAGGAGCATATTTGCGTGAAGGATCAGGCGGAGCTAATGATGATGGTGTTAATATACCTGAAGGAGCGGTGGTAATAAATGATGACCCTACCTCTTCGGAATATGGTTATGAAGCGGTAGATCCGACGCAAAGAGCAATAGGTAATCCAAACCCTGACTTTATTGTAGGATGGAATAATACAGTAACATATAAAAACTTTTCTCTTGGATTTCTATTAGATTGGAGAGAAGGTGGTGACTTATGGAATGGTACTGCTTGGGCATTATCTTTCTTCGGTAGATCACAGTTAACTGCTGAAACAAGAGAAGAAACCCCATTTGTAATTGATGGTGTATTGTCAGACGGAACTCCAAACAATATAGAGATTGTCAGAGATCAAGACTATTGGACATCTTCTCTTGGGGGATTTGGTTCTGTTGGAGAGCAGTTTGTTCAAGATGGTGGATGGATTCGTTTACGTGAGTTGTCTCTTAGATATTCATTTCCAAAAAACCTGTTTGGACAAAATTTCATAAAAGGAGGTTCAATTGGAGTAACAGGACGTAACCTTTGGTTATCTACTGATTACGATGGAATTGATCCAGAGACAAGTTTAACAGGTACTGGTAATGGTCAAGGATTTGACTATTTTAACATGCCTGCCACTAAATCTCTTATTTTCAAACTTTCTTTAGACTTTTAAATTAGATATAAGATGAAACTTAAAAATATATTAAAAATAAATTTACTGGTCTTGTTATTATTGACCTTTACTGCTTGCGAAGATTTTGTAGGTGGGGATATCAATCAAGATCCAGATAATCCTGCTAGTGTGCCAGTTACGGCGCAAATGCCCGCTATACAAATAGCCATGGCCGATATGGTCGGTGGTGACTTTTCTAGATTTAATTGTATGCTAGTACAGCAGGTCGAAGGTGTTGCTAGACAATGGTCATCCTTTAATAAATATTCTGGGCTACAGCCAAATAGGTTTGATGCGGCATGGCAAAATACTTATGAGAGTATTCTCAACGAACTTAGCATTGCCAAAGCCAGTACTGTTGAAAATGGATTTAGTCATTATGAAGGTATCGTTAATATAATGACAGCATATACTTTGATGCAAGCAACTGACGTTTGGGATGATATGCCATATTCTGAGGCTTTTCAAGGATTAGGAAATACAAATCCTAAGTATGATACTCAGGCGGATATTTATTCTGAGATTTTCAAGTTATTGGACGAGTCTATAACACTATTAGGAGGAACTTCAGGAGCGGTTGCACCTGGTGGTGAGGACGTATTTTACGGTGGAAGTACAGGTAGTTGGATGCTAGCGGCACATGCCATTAAGGCTAGAGGATTTCTTCATCAAGGTAATTATCCATCTGCATTAATCGAAGCGCAAGCTGCATTTGCTTCTCGTGCGGATAATATGTCTTTTCAATATGAAGCAGGAAAGCCTGCGCCTTGGTATAGATTTAATCAGGGTAGAGAGGGAGATATTGAATTTCACCCTACTATGAGAGCTTTCATGACAGGACTTAATGATACGGATCGTCTAGGTGTGATGGATCAAATCTTTAATGCAGGGGATCACCCATACATGATTGAAGCACAGAACCAACAACTAATCTCGTATAGAGAAATTAAGTTTATAGAGGCAGAGGCTTTGCAAAGAACTGGAGGAAGTGCTGCAGACTTGCGTACAGCTTACCTTGCAGGTATTTCAGCGTCATTTGAGGAGTTAGGTCTTGAGTCTGCAGCATATGATACGTATGTTGCCCAAGCTACCGTAGATGCAGGTGAAGGCAATATTACTTTGGATGATATCATGATGCAAAAGTATTTTGCATTATTCTTGCAGCCAGAAACTTATAGCGATTGGAGAAGAACTAATATTCCGGCACTAACACCGGTATCTGGAAGTGATATTCCTGTACGTTGGTTCTATAGTACTGATGAGTATCTTTTCAATTCTAATTCTCCTACTGAGGCGGAAACTAATATTTACAAAAACAGAGTGGGTTGGAATAGATAATTCTTTATTCTAACAATTAAGAGGTGCTGAAATTTTTCAGTACCTCTTTTTTTTATTTAAAGTGTGAGTATATTCACTAATCAGTAGCTGCATATGAAATATTTAATAATTGTACTTTATTTTTTGTTCTATTCTGGGAATGTTCATGCTCAATCATTGTTTAATTTATTACCTGCGAAGAGTACACATATTAACTTTGAAAACACAATAGTTGATACAGACTCAGCTAATATTTTTTTTTATAGTGCTTTTTATAGTGGTAGTGGAGTGGCTGTTGGTGACATAAATAACGATGGTCTGCCGGACGTGTATTTTGGAGGGAATCAAGTTTCTGATGCTTTATACATTAATAAAGGAAACCTTAAATTTGAGAATATAACTAAAAAGGCAGGGATATTGGATAAAGGAGGGTGGACATCTGGGGTTAATATGGTTGATGTTAACCAAGATGGTAATATGGACATATATGTTTGCAAGACACTGTATGACGAATATCCGAATCTGAGAAAAAATGAATTATATATAAATGATGGTGATGGTACATTTACCGAAAGAGCTCATGAATATGGGTTAGCAGATATATGGAGAAGTCAGCAAGCTTCTTTTTTTGATTATGATAAGGACGGAGACCTTGATGTATACATTGTAAATCAGCCTCCAAATCCTGGTTTTCTTTCTTCTCTCAAACCGTATGACTGGCGGGATCCTACTTTAGCAGGGAAGCTAATGAGAAACGAGAATGGCTTCTTTGAAGATGTGACTAAAGCGGCAAACCTTTTTGACAAGGGCTATCCGTTAAGTGTCACAGTAGCTGATTATAATAATGATGGATGGTCAGATATTTATGTGACTCACGATTACAACTCTCCTGACAAACTATATATAAACCAAAGAAATGGCACTTTTAAAAATACGATAGATGCTAGCATGGGGCATATTTCTTATTTTGGGATGGGTGTAGATGCTGCGGATATTAATAACGATGGGCTGATGGACCATATAGTGGTTGACATGGTTGCAGAGGATAACTATAGAGTAAAAGCCAATATGAGTGGTATGAATCCTTTAGCATTCTGGAAAACCGTTGAGGAGGGAGGCCATTATCAATATATGTTAAATACTTTGCAGCTTAATCAAGGGACTGATGATAAAGGTATTGTTCGTTTTAGCGAAGTGTCTCAATTTTCTGGAGTAGCATATACAGATTGGAGTTGGAGTCCTTTATTAGCAGACTTTAATAATGACGGATTTAAAGATATAGTTATTACCAATGGGTTATTAAGGGATATACGGAATAATGATTCTTTTAAAAAGGCGATTGAATATTTAAATCCCTATAAATCATTGATAGATTCATTTGTAGAAAAACCTAAATCTATCAATTTATGGGATCACTTTTCCTTAGATAGTTTATTGAATCTTTATCCGACCGTACCGCTTACAAATTATATTTTCATGAACACAGGTGATTATGAATTTATGAATAAAACTACTGACTGGGGTCTTGATCAAAAAGGATTTACTGTCGGGTCAGCTTACGCAGATCTTGATTTGGATGGAGATTTGGATTTAGTATTCAATAATATAAATGCCCCTGCTTCTATCTATGAAAACAAGTCTACCGATATAAACGATAATAATTATTTGCCAATTGATATTATTACGCCAAAAGGAATTAGCATATTTGGAACGAAAATATTGATAAAAACAAAAGCTGAAACCTTATATTATGAACTTACAAATGCCAGAGGATTTTATTCAACCAGTGATTATAACCTTATTGTAGGTCTTGGAAATAAAGATAAAAAGGTCGATGTTAAAGTCATTTGGTCAGATGGAAATGAAACAAATCTTAAAAATATAAAAGTTAATAATAAGTTGCGTATTGACTATAGTTTGGTAAGTAAAGAGAAATATTCTAAAGTTGAAAGTATCAACAAATTTCTAACAAAATCTACTGTTCTTGATGGCGTTGGACATCGAGAGAATGTATTTAATGACTATGAGAGAGAGGTGCTTCTTCCTCATAAAATGTCTGAAACAGGATCAAAGGTGGCCTTTTCTGAAAAACACCAATTGTTATTTATTCCTGGAGCACTAGGATTTAGCGGTAAAGTATATTCAAAGAAATTAAAAGAGTTCTCCTTGCTTTATGAAACAGATTCCGAAAATGAAGAGGTTGCTGCTAACTTTGTAGATTTAGATAATGATGGTGACGAGGATTTGATTGTGGTTGTTGGAGGAAACGAAAAGGAGCTAAACGAAGATAATTACAAGAGCTTTATCTTACTAAATGAAAATGGGATATTTGTGAAATCTAATTTTGACTTTAAGAGTATCAGTGGTGCGATGGTCTTAACAACCGATTATGATAATGATGGAGATATAGATGTCTTAATTGGCGGGCGTCAGATTCCGGGAAAATATCCAGCGCCTGCTTCTACACATATCTATAAAAATCTTTTGACAGAAGATGGAGTGCTGGCATTTGAAGATGTAACTAAAATAGTATGCCCTGAATTAATTGATATTGGGTTGGTTACAGACGGAGTATGGCGGGATATAGACGGAGATAAAGATATTGATTTGATTTTGGTAGGTGAGTGGATGCCTATAAAAGTTTTTAAGAATGAAAAGGGACTATTAATCAATAAGTCAAGGGAAATGGGATTAATAGGCACTAATGGCTGGTGGAACACGATTAAGTCTTTTGATTTGGACAACGATGGTGATATTGATTATATACTTGGAAATCTAGGGACTAACTATAAGTATAAAGCGAGTAAAGAGGAGCCCTTTAAACTTTTCTATAATGACTATGATACTGATGGGTCAAAGGATATTGTTCTGAGTTTTTATGAAGATGGGGAGGAATTTCCAGTAAGGGGTAGAGAATGCTCCTCTCAGCAAGTACCTGAAATAAAAAGTGAGTTCAAAGATTATAATAGTTTTGCTTCTTCTAATGTTTATGATATATATGGTATTGGTAAAATTAATGAGTCATATAAATTAGAGGTAACTATGTTTGAATCCGTTGTCATGGAGAATATTAACAATAACCATTTTACATTAAATAGTTTACCGACAGAGACACAATTTTCGTCAATTAATACCCTAGAACTATATGATTTTGATAGGAATGGTTATGTTGATGTCATATATGGCGGTAACAAATATGGTTCTGAAATAGAGACGCCTAGAGCCGATGCGAGTGTTGGTGGCATGTTACTAAACTATGGAAAGATGAATTTCAAATACGTGCCACCTAACAAATCTGGTTTGTACTTGAGCGGCGAAATAAAAGATATTAAAATCATTGAGTGGGATAAAGAAAAGTATTTGTTTGCTTTTCCTAATAATTCAGAAGTTGTTCATTATACAATTAAAGGATTCAATAAGAAGTAATTTCTGAGAAAGGGAGTATTTAAATATTGTATTATTG
>Ga0256840_1003258_pt1 | contig 13305 bp, 13 predicted proteins | sample 355202metaG_FD_185969 | JGI IMG/M metagenome (GOLD analysis project Ga0256840, IMG submission 185969) | Hydrothermal vent microbial communities from Mid Atlantic Ridge, Atlantic Ocean - 355-202 | ecosystem: Environmental > Aquatic > Marine > Hydrothermal vents | place: Atlantic Ocean: Mid...
GTTATTACGATTGAGGATGCCGCCGAGCTTCAGTTGCAGCAAGAGCACGTTGTGAGTTTGGAGACCAAACCCGCCAACCTTGAAGGAAAAGGCGCGATCGAAATTCGAGATCTCGTGAAAAACGCTCTGCGTATGCGTCCTGATCGAATCATTGTAGGGGAGTGTCGTGGCGGCGAAGCGCTCGATATGTTGCAGGCGATGAACACAGGTCACGATGGTTCGATGACCACGGTTCACTCCAACTCTCCGATCGAGGCGATTTCTCGACTGGAAACTCTCGTTCTCATGTCTGGAATGGATCTTCCTACACGTGCTATTCGTCAACAAATTGCCAATTCGGTGGATGTTATTGTTCAGCAATCCCGCTTCGCAGATGGAAGCAGAAGGATTTCCTATATCACCGAAGTTGTTGGTATTGACGATGATGGCATTATCAATCTGGAAGATATCTATCGCTATCGGCAGACGGGGACCGACGAAGATAACAAGGTGCAAGGGTATTACCTTGCGACGGGATACTTGCCTACCTTTTTGAACGAATTTATCATTAAAGGGTTTGCTCGCCTTGAGGACTTTTTCTAAGTCTGAGACGCTTGCGCCAACGCATTCAAGAGTTATAGTAAAGATCTAAGAGAGGTCGAAGATTGTCTGACATATCAAATGATTTTGTATTAATTATTGCGGGTATACTCGTTTTTGTCGCAGGCGCTTTAGCTGTCTACGGCGGTGGTGAATGGACCGCAAAACGCTTCACTTCAAACCGAGGTATTTACGAACAACTTGTCGGAAAAGAACTCTATCGACTCTTTCTAAAAGTGACGCCCCAAGAGTTTTTCATCTACCATGTCTTTTTTGTTTTCGTCGCGGTGGGAATGTCAGGGCTCATGCTAGAAAATTGGATTACCGGCACACTTTTGGGCTTAGTTGTTGGTGTTTTTGGTCCTCGCCTTTGGTTGAAGAGCCAATGGGGAAAGCGCATTGACAACCTGAATTCGCAAGTTGAAGAGGCGATGATTTATATGTCGAACTCTTTCAAAGCCAACCCTGCTTTACCAGACGCCATGCAAGATGTGGTGAATTCGATGGGACCTCCTCTCACCCAAGAATTTAGTGTCATGCTCAAAGAATATAAACTCGGAACGCCGCTCGATAACGCACTTATTAATATGCAACGCCGCGTACCGGCTAGAAACCTTCAGCTTGCTATCGCAGCCTTGCTCATCGGTCGTACGGTGGGTGGAAACATACCGAAAATTCTGGAAGATATCGCGGGCACTATCCGTGAGAGCTATCGACTTGAACGTGTGATTGATACCCAAACGGCGCAAGGAAAGATGCAAGCTTGGGTGATGGGATTGATGCCTGCCGCTGTTATCGGATTGTTCTACTTAATGGATCCAGAGCTTATCACTCCTCTTTTTGAAACCTTTGCGGGTTTCATTATTCTCTCCGTTGCAGCCTTGTTTAACATTATTGGCGTGATCTTCATCTTAAAGATCGTTCGGATACAGGTATAGATCGTGGATACTACTTTACTGCTCGTTGCTGCACTCATTCTGATGTTCGGTGCATTTTTTCTTCTCGTTTATGGCTTCGTTCCTGAAGAGGTTAACGAGGATGAAATATACGGATATCGCTTAACAAAGCGTAAACGTCTGATTGCGGAAAATAGCATCTACGCGATGGTTCTTCCTGTTGTGCAGATTTTTGCGCACTACTTTTCGACTTATTTACCCGATCATAAGTGGGCAAGACTGGCTAATATTAGAGCCGATCTTCGAGAAAAACTAATGCGCTCGGGCTTCATGGGAGCCTATACGCCGAACGAATTCCTTGGGTTAAGTTGCGTTGCGGGTGTGGGAATGTTCCTCGCGGGAATGACAATCAGTACCTTGCTTTTCGATTCGCCAAAAATTGGTTTGGCAATTGTACTGGGAGGGGTGGGGACCTACATGCCGACCTTGCAACTTAGTTCGGCGATCAATGATCGGTTGGTCGAGATTGACCGAAAACTACCTTATACGGTCGATTTGCTCGTTCTTTCAATGCGGGCAGGTCTGGATTTCATGACCGCGCTCGATCGTGTTGTGATGCGTGGCCTGGAACAGAACCCCGATGATGCCATCGTCCAAGAACTGGGTGTGGTTCTCCAGGAGATGAGAGTTGGTACCGCGCGGTCCGATGCTCTTATCAATCTTTGTGAACGTGTGAAGTCTGAGTATCTACAATCGATGGTGGGAGCGATTCTTCAGTCGGAAAAACGTGGTAGTCCGCTCGCCTTGGTTTTAGAAGTACAGATCGGTACGATTCGTACAAAACGTACTCAAAAAGTAGAAAAGTTGGCGAGCCAGGCGGCCGTTAAGATTCTTCTGCCTCTCATGTTTATCTTCGCCGCAGTTCTGGTTGTCGTTATCGGCGCAATGGTTCTCAAAGTGAAAAATCAGTAGGATTAAAATGATTTTCAAACTCGAATATCTGGTCGATGGTCAGCGGATGGAGCAGCCTTTTAACCGAAATCAGATTACGATTGGTCGAGACGCCTCGGTGGATTTCGTGCTTAATAGCAATACGGTTTCTCGACAACACGCTGTTATTACTGTGGATCAAAATGGGGCGCGCCTGACGGTGTTATCACGAGGCGGTCTAACAGCTGTCAACGGACGTCAAGTCTCCGGTGAAGTTCCTTTGGTGGATGGATGTCAAATTCATTTTGGTCAGCTGGCGTTTACATTTCGCAGCGAACATAGCCCGGCTCCGCAACAGTGGAACCCTCAAGCCGCTCCCCAGCTCGAGCCGGCAGTTGTGGCTCCGCCGGTTGAAAAAACCAAGCCCAAACCTGAACTCACAGACGAAAATACAGGTGGAATCCGTTCTTGGGATGATATCGCAGCGGGGGCAGATGAGGAAGATGAAGACCTCGACCAGGTTGACGATATTGCATCAAATTTTCAGAAGCTTCAAAAAGCGGCCGCCAAAGCGGACAAATCCTCAAAAGGTACCAATCCCGTTGTGGTTATTATTGGACTTTTGGCAGCCGTTGCGATGTTGGCCTTCACTTTTTACCAACCCGATCAAAGGGCGGCTGTTGTGAAAAAGGCCAAAGGGGATACGCCCGTGATCGAGTGGCAGGAAAAAGACATTATCTGTACCGTTCCCGCGGATTGTCGTTCAAAAGCGATAAAGGACTACCTCTACGCGGTTGAAACTTTTGAAAAGCGGGAAGTTGATATTATCAACTTATACGAATCCTATAAGAGTATGGATCACGCTAAGAAACTTCTTGAGCGGGGAGAAATCACCGAAGATGTTCCTGAAATGAAGGGGATGGCTGAACTAAAAGCTAAGGCCTTGAAAATCATGGAACGCAAATTCGTGACCGCGCGTCAGGCTTTCCATCGCCATTCTCAAAGAAACGAAAATAGAAAGATGGCTGCAGTTCTTAATGAAATACAACGTTATTTTCCCGATAAAAGATGTAAATATTACCGCTGGGCGACTGTTCAGGAACGATCGATGCGAGATAAAGGAATCTATATACAAGGAAGCGAATGAAGTCGTTTTTAGGAGGAAAAGAATGAAGTTTTTTCTCTTCATCCTCCTCCTCGTTCTATCCTCATGCGTGAGCGATAAACAACTTGGAGACCGAGAGTTTTCCTTAACCAACTACAAAAAAGCCCTGGAGTTCTACGAGCTTGAGATGTCGGCCGATACCCAGGATCCAGAGGTCTTCGCGCAAGCCGCGCGCGCGTCTGTTCAACTAGGAAGTTTTGGAACTGCCGAACGTTTTTACGGGAAAGCGGTCGCTAAAGGAGCCGGTATTGAAGTCGTTCGAGAACTCGCCAAGTTTTATGTCAGAACCTCCAATTATGGTAGCGCTATCAGGGTCTACAAATACTTGCTCAATTTGGAGGAGGATAAACAACCCGTATATAACAACTTGGGAACCGCCTATCTTTACTCAGGCTCTCCCTTTGACGCCGAATCCTATCTTCTCATCGCGCAGCAGCTCCGACCCTCCGATCCTTTCCCTTATCTAAACTTGGGTCTTCTTTACGATCAAAATCTGAAGAAACGTTCTCGTGCGATTGGCTTCTATAAATGTTTTCTCGAACTCGCTCCCCGACACAACAGTCGCGCAAGTGTTAGCCAGCGTTTGGACGAAATGTTAGCAAAATCAAAAACGGAAGAGACCATTGATTGTACGATTCCTTATCGTGAACCCAGTCGTCATGTGAGCATCGAAGATTTCCGTCAGAAAATGAAGGAGATTGATGGTGCGGCAACAAATGAAAAAGCGGTCCAAAAAGTAAAAATCGAAAATATCAATAACGCGCTCGCAACCTCATTTTCAAATCCAAATACGTTGACCAAAGCCGCGTCACTTCTCTATCTCAAGGAAGATTTTAAAGGCGCCGAGGCGGAGTTTGAAAAACTGCCATTCAAAGCCTTTGACGCAGATTCGGCCCTTGCTTACGGCGATACCTTAACGCGTCTTTTCAAATTTTCCGAGGCCGTCACATGGCTTCAAATATCGGAGCGCTCGCGTCCAACCCCCAATGCTGTAAAGTTGCTCATCAATGCTTTGAGAAACACAAACAGAACATCGGAGATAGAACTTTGGTGCGAAAAATATAAAATACAAAGCCAGTATAAAGAAGCGACGCGCCAGTGCCCTATTTCCTTAGAAAAGGATGCAGTGAAGACAGACGAAAAACAAACCCTTCCCGAGTCAAAAACGAAGCCCACTAACCCTGTCAAAAAGGAATCCAAAGCTGGGGATCCAAAATGAACATGAATAGACGCTCCCCATTTTCCCGGCCGCTGCGCGACCCCAAGAATCGTATAGGTGCAACTGCGGTTGAGTACATGATTATGCTCATTCTCGTCGCGCTCTTTGTGATGGGAATCGTTCGGGTATTTGGCAACGCGATTTCTGAAAAAGTTTCGCATGCAAATTCGGGCATCGAAACGATGGCCGATCGACCAAGCGGTAGTGGTGAGGGTGTTGGCGGCGAGGCTTCAGGTTCAGCGTCGGGCGGATCTGGTTCAAAGAGCGGTGGAAGTGAGAGTAAATCAGGCTCGGGTTCGGCGCAAGGTAGCGCGTCGAAAAGCGGCGAAGGATCTAAAAAAGGTGGCGCGAATTCGGGTGGGAAAGGTAACAAAAACGCCAAGGGCAGTGCTAAAGCGGGATCCAATAAAAAAGGAAAGCGTATAAAAGGTAGCGCTTCGCGCTCAGAAAAAGAAGAAAAAGAAGACGATTCGGGCGCGGGTATTAATCCGCTCGTCTTGCTCATCGCCTTGGTTTTGGTTGGTCTCCTCATCTATGTGATGGTTGGAAAGAAGACATGAAGCCCTCGATCCCGCTTTCGAGTGTATGGATCAGCCTAAGCATTATGGGGAGTCTCCTCGTCGCATTTGTCGGTGGCGTCGGTCCCCACGATTATTGGTGGCACCTGGCAATGGGGCGGCGTTTTTCACAAAGCGGACACATTCCCGATACCAATCTTTTCCTTTATACCCGCCCCTTAGACGAACCTTTCTTCAACCAACCCTGGTTGGGTCAATGGCTGATGTATCAAATGCACGAGTGGGGCGGGCCGATTATCGGCTTGATCTTCTTGAGTCTGAGTTGCCTCATTTTTGCGCTCATTCTTTTGAAGACCTTCAAAGATGTGAAATTAGATCCGCGTTTGGCAAGCGTGATTACCTTTTTAGCGCTCACGGTTTGTAAACCGATTTTCTCCGTGCGAACGAGAATGTTTGCTATCTTGCCGATGCTTCTTATCACCCATCTCCTTTTCAAATATCAACGTGGGAAAAGTACGGCCAAATCGTTATTTTGGATTCCCCCTCTCATCGTATTCTGGGCGAATACGCACGGTAGTTTTGTGGTCGGTGTGATGATGACCTGGCTGCTTTTCGCTGACCGTCTTCTCTTAACCTTTGGCGTTGGAGTTCGTGAAGAATTAGAGACGAGAGCCTCTCTCAAACATGTGACCCTGTTGGCGATCGCAAGTACGCTAGCTGGGTGTGTGCACCCCTATGGAATAAAGGTATATACCTACGTTTTGGAATTGGCGATCTTCTCCAATGTCGCAACGACCGTTACAGAGTGGCGACCGCCCTCGATCCAGGAAGGTATTGGTGTATTCGTTCTGATTCTTGTTCTTCTCTGTCTCGCTCTTTTGTTTCGCTTCCGCAAAGCCTTATCCATTTTCACCGTTTTAATGTGTGCCTTAGGTATTTATCTGGGCGTTTCCGCTCAACGAAGTTTACTTTTTTTTGGCATTATTCTCCCTTTTGCTCTCGCTCCATTTTTGGGGGAACTCGTTCCCAAGAAAGAAGAGGAACGTGCGACGACGGTCGAAAGTTTCATTAATGGAACCCTGATTCTTGGACTTACGGTGATGTTATTTCTTTCTTTTCCGCTTTTTCGGCCTCAAACTCTGATCGATTTTTTTCCGCCGACGCGAAGAGGCGCGCCAGGTGCCGGTGTTTTTTCCGACGGAAATATTTCTCCTACTATCGTCGCTCGCTCGAAACGGGTTTTTCATGCGCAAGGGATTGGTGGACAAATAGAATGGATTTTTGACGGACCCGCGGCCTTTGTGGACCAAAGAATGGAGTACATTCCCCAGAGTGTATGGGATGAGTATTACGTTGTGTCGAAAGCAAAAAAGGGATGGTCAAAGGTTTTGGAAAAGTATGAAATCGATACGTTAATACTTCTTAAAAAAGAACACGCAAATCTCGTGAAAGCCTTGCTCGATAGTAAGCAATATTACCATGACCATGCTCAGGATGAGGGACCTTACGTGGTCTTTCGTTCATTCGATCGCTTCGAGAACCCACTTAAATAGGCTGATCGAGAGGGCAAGAAAAACCACATCCACGGCAAATAGAACTTTTAAGTAACTGAATAGGTTAAAATGCGGATCGCCCAGGAAGATATTTTTCGTGACGACCAAACAGCCGATCATGAGGGGAATGATGAGGGGATAGAGGAGGATTGGAATCATGACATCACGTAAACGGCTGTTGACCATCATCGCCGATACCAAGGTCGCAAGGGCGGCATACCCGATGGTTCCCGCAGCGATGACTGCAAAATAAGCCCCCGCATGAGACAAGATGGGGACGTCGAATAGGAGTGCAATCAGTGGAACGAGGACAACTTCGAATGCGGCGATATAAAGCAAATTCAGAATGAATTTTGCGATGAAAATACTATGCCCTGCGCCGGGTACCAAGGCGAGTGCGCGCAGACAACCTTCTTCTTGTTCCTGGGCGAAGGTACGTCCGATGGCAATTGTTGCGCTAAATATGATCGATATCCAAAGTACGCCCGGAAAGACAACAGCTTTAGGGTCGATACTTCTTTGTATATCTTGTAGGGCTAGAAATTCCGCAAATTTTTGATAGAGGAGGGGATCGTCGGGAACATAAAAACCGAAGGTGAAAATGATAAGAAGTACGACTGAGAACGCCAGGGTCGATATTGTGACTTCTTTGGTTCTCCACTCACGTAAGAGGTCCTTGGCGACGATCGTCTTGATTTGTCGAAGGGTTCTACGTGCGCTCATTAAGTAAATTCAGTGACAATATCTGTAAGAGTCGATTTGCCGTCGTACACAATTTTTCCGGCCTTGAGCATGAGTACACGATCAAAATATTCCTCGCCGATGGAAACATCATGCGTGATCATGATGAGGATCTTCCCTTCCTTTTTTAGCTTGTTGAAAATTTTCAACATGTTTTTTCGGGATTGAGGATCGAGGCCGGTGAGAGGTTCATCCAAAAGAACGATAGATGGATTTTGAATCATAGCTCGTGCGATGGAGATACGTTGACGCATTCCCCTTGAGTAGCTTGCCACGCGATCGTTGGACGCTTTTTCCAAATCGACACGTTTGAGCCATTCATCAACGACTTTGGGATCGACACCGTACATTGTTGCAAAAAATACTAAATTCTCTCGACCGCTGAGATCGTTATAGAGAAGTGCATCGTGGCTTACCCAGCCAATTTCATTTCGATGTTTTTTCGCAAATTTGGCGAATGGAATCTTATCGTAGGTGATTTTACCACTTGTTGGACGGTCGACCGTGGCTAGGATATTCATGAGAGTGGTTTTCCCTGCGCCGTTGTGTCCGAGTAGCACGCTAAGTTCGCCAGATTTAAATTCCGTATTGATACGATGAAGGGCAAAGGAGCGCCCATAGACACGTGAAAGATTTTCAAGACGAATCGTTTTCATTTCTAGGCGTCGTTGGCACTCATTTTTTTCAGGATTAGCGCAAGACGTTCTCTTGTGATGAAAGTTTCATTCTCGTATTCGCTTTGGGTGATGGTTTTATCTCGTCGTTCTTGATCGAGGAGAATGAGTTCATCAAGTAGTGTGCGTTTCTCACCTTCGAGGGTGCTCGCGATTTCTTTCGATGAGGGACGTTGAGCGGATACTTTTGTAGTGAAAAAGAACGCGAATATGGCGCAGGTTATCCCGACGAGAAGAACATAATATGGAACCATCGGTCGATGGAATGGTAAACCCTTCAACTGAAAAGTGTATTCTTTTCCGGCCTCAACTTCCAACCCTCTCGCGCCGATAAAATCAATATCGGCTCTTAAACCAAAAATGCCGCCGCCTCGTTCTGTCTCTTTGAAGCCTGGCGGAAAAAGTTGAAGATTGGAAAGACGAGGTACTTTTTTGAACTTCGTTTGGAGAGGCAGAATGACTTCAACGTTTTCGGTTTTATAGTCCATTTTCTGTTTGTAAACATAGGTCTGGGTCTTGACCGGAATAGAATAATGAACCTGAATTTGGGCTGTTCTTCCTGGTAATAAAACGCCTCGCCAGTAGATTGTACTGTTAACAACGAGGTTGGATCCGGAACCGAAAGCACGAATACCCTGGGCTTTTATTGGCACCGTGATCGGTAATCCTTTTTCAAATTGTTTCCCTGGCAGCATCGTCGTATCGATGGCAAATTCTGAGCGATTCACGATAGAATAGGTTTGCCGAAACACGAGATAGCTTTCCCAAATTTCGACAAGAGAGCGCAGATTAGAGATGACGATTTTATTGAGGTTGACCGATCGTTCGTAAATTTTTAAGGGGATAATACGATTTGCTGACGGAATTTCCGGAGGAGAATCGAAAACGATGCCACCGTGGGAAACGATGGCGTGTAAACGCAGGCCTTGTTCCGCAAGATTTTTGGGAATGGCAGGAAAGGTGGCGATCCCTTGTGAATCACTGAGTGCGGTCCACTCAAATTTCGGTTTTGGCGCTGTGGGCTCAAAAGGACCACGGGCTCGAGCAGCGCGTAAAAATACGGGCTTCCCCGCCCCTTCGTTCGCAAGAGAAGCATGGCTAACGTGGACCTGGATGGTCATTGCATCTGCGGGCTTAACTTGAGGGGTTGTCGTTGTAAGGGGTTCAGGAGGCAAACGCAGGGGAATATTGGTTTCCGGCGCATAGCTTTGAACTTGGGCGAAAAGGGGAAGGGTGATGCATAGAAATAGCGAAAGAACGCTGAATCTCATCAAGTTCAAGGTTGCCGTTTTAGGGGGGGGAGTCTGGTTCATTCTTCTTCGCCTTCGTCGGACATCTGAAAATATTCGGGATAGCTCTCAAGGAGGAGTGCGTCAATGCGTTCGTCCCAACCTCGACCACCGTGTATTATATCTAATTTTTTCATAACACCGATGGCTCGGTTTTCAACGCGTTTTCGATATACTTTATAATCGCTTTCTACAATTTTTTCGCTTTGATATTCTAATTCAAGATCGCGCAAGGCGTTAACTAGCACGTACTTTTCGGCGCTCAAGAGTTCGACTTGTTGAATCTCAGAGTCGAGAAACTCAAAGCGCCAGTTGCTTAAAGATGAACTGAGGAAGGGCGAAATCGTCATATAGATCGCTACGATGGTGAAGATGACGCTGATTAATCCAACAAAAAGGGAAACGCTCATTCTGCGATTTCTCCTCGCATTAACATGTGTTTTTCAATTCGTTTCGCGTTTCCCCAGTTACTATTGGCTTCAAACATCATGATGCCTAAGGGCGCAAACGTTAAAAGGAGTACGGCGGTCACGACAGCAATTTTTGCCATTTTTCCAAATATGTTTTTGGACGGAGCCTGGTTTTCCCGCGTGGGCCACATCGTGATAAGCGTCCCAAAAACCAAGACGAGCCCGCCGAACCAAAACCACCAAGTGAAAGGGCCAATAAAAACCTTTAAAGCGACCGTATTCCCGCTGGCGTCGTGATTGACTAGCGCTACATAAAGATCTTCAAGTGGCGAAGATTTGATATCAATTTCACTGGTAGGTGACATGGGGGATGCGTAAAATTTCGCTTTTCCGGGATACATTTTGTAAATCTCTTTACCATTTTGCTCCACCGAAATATTAGCCATAACTAATAATTTTTCCGGATCGTTACGTTCGGTCAAGCCAAGATAGTGCAAGGTATAATCACCAATGACAACAGATTCACCGCGTTTTAAAGAAACATCGGTTTCAATTTTCATCGCATTTCCGGCGAAAGCCAAATAGGCACATAGCATTCCAAGATGAATGACATAACCTCCGTAACGCCGGCGTTGTTTCATTGTTAAACGAACAATTGCCTCCGTGAGGGTTTCATCGTGCATTTTTCGTCGCGCATTTACGCCTCGAAAGGTCTCCTCGAAGATGACAGCAGTAGCGAAAATGATGAGCACGACGGCTGTGATAGAGTAGGCCATATCGTTAGGCGAGGGAATGATACCTAGAAACTGTCCTCGAAAATGCCAGTAGGACCAAATGAGGCTCGGTGATGCGACTAGTGTAAAGAGAATCGGTTTGACAAAGTTCTTTTTGAAATTTTTCATCGTTGCTTTACGCCACGCAATTGCCGTTCCGACTCCCATTAAAGCAAGAAGAATAAGCCCCATCGGCACCATCCATCGGTTGAACCACATCGGTCCAATGGCGACTTCTTGGTCCCAAAAAAATTCTTTTGCGCGCGGCCATAGGGTTCCGAAAAATACAATAGCGGTCATGGTTATAAACAACCAATTATTGAAAATAAAAGCCGCTTCACGACTCACCGGGGAATCTAATTTCCTAGCTGATTTCATAGAAGGCCAACGCCAGACGAATAATCCCAAACTTGTAATGGAGAAGAACATCAAAAAGGCCAGGAAGTAGTTTCCTATGCCTGATTGAGCAAAGGTGTGGACCGATTGAATGAGCCCACTTCGGGTAATATAGGTTCCAAAAACGGTGAGCAAAAAGGAGAAAATCATCAGTGCAACATTCCAACGTTTGAGCATCGAACGCCGTTCTTGAATCATGAGAGAGTGAATCAATGCGGTGACCATCATCCACGGCATGAACGCTGCATTTTCGACGGCATCCCACGCCCAATATCCTCCCCATCCGAGTTCTTCGTACGCCCACATTCCACCCAACATATTTCCGATAGAAAGGAAGAACCATGGAACAAGAATCCATGAACGTGCGGCGATAACCCATGCATTAGAGAAGTTTTTCGTGATCAATGCCGCGATTGCAAATCCAAAAGGAATCGTCATTGAGGCTAAACCTGCGAGCAGGCTCGGGGGATGAATCACCATTTTGGGGGTTTGGAGTAGGGGGTTGAGACCCTTTCCTATGGTCGGATCGTCGATGATATGGAAGGCCTCAAAGGGGTTTGAGACGAAGACCAAAATAAAGAGCAATCCCAACATGACGGATAAACTGGTCACCGCCACCCATGGCATTAGATCTTGATATCTATTTTTGTTGGCGTTTAAACATAAGGTCAAGGTGACGGAGATGACGGCGACCCAGAACAATAGGGAGCCCGCTTGACCGCCCCAAAAGGCGCCGATTAAGTAAAAGAGGGGCATGGATTTATCAGAAAAGCTGGCCACGTATTGGATGCTGAAATCATGCGTTAGCAATGCGTGAAGTAAGATGGCAGAGGCCGTGAAAACGAATCCCGACGCAGCAAAAGACGCAAAACGGCCAGAGTTTACGAGACGTTTGGTCCCTGACCTACCCGCTGCAATGTTCAAAGAAATAGCGATGACTGTTGTCCACATCGCAGCGTAAAGAGCAATTGTTCCAAGTAAACCCAAGGCAAACTCCTATAGTATCGTTCCAAAAAGTATCGTTCCAAAAAGATGGAAGTCTGTGAATCCTAACCTGCGTTAACTCGAACGGAAATTCAAGTTTAAAACGGCTTATTCACATGGACGAAGTGTATAGGCAAATGGAATGGATGTACAGCGTTCCAAAAATAAAAGGGTTAGCCTTTTAGAACGATCGAATTTGCAAATAGAGAGCAAGTCTTAATACCTTCCAGATCTGTCTTGACAGTTGGATAACAGCCTTTATTTATTAGCTACCTCTTTATTGGGGTTAACTTTTTAAAATATGTCTGGTCAATCGGCCAGCTAAGGAGACGCAACATGAGTGAATTTGACAATCTAATGGAAAAGTACAAATCCGAAAATGAACGACTTGAGCTTGGTCTTTCTGAAGACCTTCTTACTAAAGTTGCAAAAGGACTTGGACCTTCAATTTACAATCTTGATGCATCTTTGGTTTCCGGTGGAGATCCAGAGGAGCTTGCAACAGTTAAGAAAAACTACTTGATCAAGAAACTTGGTCTTGAAGATAGTGACGCTCTTGATACCGCTATCGCTGACGTTGTTGAAAAATTAGGAAAATCTAACCGTAACAAACATCGCGTCCTTTTCTACGCGCTTCTTTGCAAGCACTTCGACAAAGAGTCGGTTTACGCCTAGGCCCTTTTAATTTATAGAAGGTTCAGCGGGCTTTGCCCGCTTTTTTTGCGCTCGCCTAGTAATCGTCGTCTTCGAAGCAAGCGTCCTCGTCGATTTCATCCTCGAAATCCTCGGGGACGTTTTTCTTTCCTGTGGAAATTTCCTCAAAAATAACACAAAGAGGATCGGCTGATAAAAGTTTATCGTTGTTGATATAGGGCTGCCCCACGATAACGCGAAGGTCATCATGTTCTCCCGCTTTATACAGATCCATCATCGAAAACATAAATTTTTCATAAAGTTGAAAATCAAAGGAGCCTTGACCGCCATCAGGGAAGAGGAAGAAAGAAATACCAGAATGCCCAAACGACAAGTTGCCCCATGCATCAATGTCAATCCCATGCATCATCAATGTCAATATAGGGAGCGTCACTATAGATCGTTACGCTACTAACCTTTTGTTTCTGGATAATCTCGACGAGCTCCTCTTCCGTGCTCACTTTCACCACGCTCTTATCTTCCAA
>Ga0256840_1003259_pt1 | contig 13303 bp, 11 predicted proteins | sample 355202metaG_FD_185969 | JGI IMG/M metagenome (GOLD analysis project Ga0256840, IMG submission 185969) | Hydrothermal vent microbial communities from Mid Atlantic Ridge, Atlantic Ocean - 355-202 | ecosystem: Environmental > Aquatic > Marine > Hydrothermal vents | place: Atlantic Ocean: Mid...
CGCGTTTTCTCTTGATTCATTTTTATCGCGATTGGAGGATCATTGCCGTCGCGTTGTTCCAAACTATAGAAAATATTTGGAGATTCGTCGCAAGATTTCTGACGACACACGCCGCGAATTAAGACTGGAAGAATTTAAGCCCAAGCCCTTAAGTTCCTTCGTCCGAAACCGTCTCATTAACGAATCCTACCTTCCCATCATCGGCGATAACCTGGCCAAACAAATCGGCACGGTGGGGGATAGCAAGCGCTCAGATCTCAACGGTTTGCTGATGATGATATCGCCGCCCGGTTACGGAAAAACGACTCTGATGGAATACGTTGCCAGCCGTTTGGGACTCACCTTTATGAAAATCAACTGTCCGGTTTTGGGGCACGATGTGATTTCTCTGGACCCGGCCAACGCGCCCAATGCGACGGCAAAACAAGAACTCGAAAAGCTCAATCTTGCGTTGCAGATGGGCGATAATGTGATGCTTTATCTTGATGATATTCAACATACGAACTCAGAATTTTTGCAGAAATTTATTTCTCTTTGTGATTCCACGCGACGTATTGAAGGGGTCTGGAAAGGGCAAACGCGCACCTATGATTTACGAGGAAGAAAATTCTGTGTGGTCATGGCAGGCAACCCCTACACGGAATCGGGGGAGATGTTTCGCGTTCCGGACATGCTCGCCAACCGTGCCGATATTTATAATTTAGGTGATGTGTTGAGCGGAAAGGAGGAACAATTTTCCTTGAGTTATATCGAAAATTGTTTGACCTCAAACGCGGTATTGGCGCCTCTTGCCACGCGCGAAATGTCAGACGTTTATAAATTGATTGATATGGCCAAGGGCCGTGAGGTCGCAACCACCGATCTTTCCCACACCTATAGTAGTGCCGAAATCACGGAAATCACGCGCGTTTTCGAGCGCCTTTTTGTCATCCAAGACACGATTCTAAAGGTCAACCAACAGTATATTGCCTCCGCCGCTCAAGCGGATATGTACAGAAGCGAACCCTCATTTTTATTGCAAGGGTCTTATCGTAATATGAACAAAATGGCGGAGAAAATTTCATCGGTCATGAACGAAGAAGAGCTCGATAATTTGATAACGGATCACTACCGCGGCGAGGCCCAATTGTTAACGCAAGGAACCGAGGCAAACCTTCTCAAACTTGCCGACCTACGTGGTAAACTTGACAACAAAGGCAAGGCGCGCTGGGAAAAAATCTGCAAAGATTTCCAGCGCATTAAATCCATGGGAGGCGAGGACGCCGATTCTGGTCAACGCATCGCCAACCAAATCGCCGAGCTCGTCGGCGCCATCAACGACCAAACCAACGCCGTCCCGGAAGACAAATCAGGCGAGCGCATCGCCGACCAAATCGCCCAACTCGTCGGCGCGATTTCTAAGAAAAATACTTCTAAAATACCGGTCCCAAAAACCCACACGAATGCCGCGCAAAACATCGCCAACCAAATCGCGTTATTGATTAATGCGGTAAACAAACAAAGCAATCCTATCTCGATCACCAACGCCCCGTCGAAAGCTTTTGACGATGTGTTAGAGATTTTGAACGGAACCATTACCCACACACTTATTCCCTTGGTCCGGCGAATGGACAACCGCATCGCCCAAGACGCGGAGGCTCACCAGATGATTGAGAAGTTGCGATCCGATGTTCGTAAGTTGAAAGCGCGTGATAAAAAATAAGTTGAAGAATTATCAATGCCGAAACCTTTTGAAGGTTAATGTAGATGGAGAAGATGTTTGCTTGTCATTGCGAGTTCCTCGGTCATCTTTACGGTCCTTTTATCGAGGATAGAAAACGAAACAAAAGCCGATAAAGCCGGATACGACCATATTCGAAACACTAAGTTTGCGTTTCTTCGTTTAATCAAACCTGGATAATTTAAAGGTTGTTCGAGTACGGCGATTGCATTTTTGACTTCTTCAATATTCATTCAAAATTTCAAAAAGGGGCATTACCTCATCCCTTACCACTAACATCTTAGGTTTGAAATGTCGGCTAAACCGTGGACCGAGGCAAAATATGTCCGAGGTCACAAAGACAAGAAAACATGCCGAAACGTAAATATACCTACGATGTAAAGGACTGAAATATTGTACCGTCTGATGAGATTTGATTCTTGAGATTTTCAATTTCTTGTCTCAAGAGGGCGGGCACCTTCACAAGACTAAGCACCACTAAAGACAGCGGGGCCTTCATGATAAATGATAATAGTATGTTGTTTTACTTGTTGGGTGTTGAGTTATCTCTAGGCAAGTGGGGGATCGCTACTACCGAGCACGGCACACTTGACCAAAAAGTATTGCCAGGAAACATTGCCTCAGAACCTTTTCGAAACCCCTCAAGCCCTTCGAATTTACGACACTTTCTTAACCGTCTTAAATACCTCGGACTCATCCCAACGCCGGCGCGATTGCATGCCATTTCTCTTCTCACGGATCGTTTCCTCGAATTTGATTATTTGCTACCGCATTTTAAGCGGCACTAAGCCAATCCTTGATTAGGCGACACGCTCGGTCGCTCTCAACGAAGAGGACCTAAGTCTAACTCCGTAATTCGAAGCGGAGTACGTAGCTGGTGCATTTCAATCGCCGGTCGCAGAAGTGCCTGCATAATTGCGTGTACACTTGATAGCCGCTATCCTCGCACCGGAGAAAACCCATGAGCATTGAAAAAGAAACCGAAGCCGCACCGCGAATCTCAACATTCGCAGAATTTTATTTGTATTATCTGCGAGAGCATTCGGACCCTCTTTGTCGTCGCCTCCATTATATAGGCACAACACTGACGCTGATTATTTATGCTATGGCGATTTTTGTGACGCCATGGTGTTTGCTTGCAGCTCCTGTCGCGGGGTACGGTTTTGCTTGGTACGCACATTTCTTTATTGAAAAAAATAGACCTGCTACTTTCACCTACCCTCTATGGTCATTGGTCAGTGATTACGTAATGTTTTTTAGTTGGCTATCGGGCAAATTACCTGCCCAACTAAATAAAGCGGGCGTGACGGGGTTCCCCAAACAGGACCGGGAGAATGGTGGACCTTAAATATGTCCGAGGGTCTGGCCATTGTGGAACGGCGAGTGAGGTGCACGATTTGATTTGGAAAATGTCGGTTTGGACGCGTCCTTGTTCCCCCTTTGGTAATAACGGTTACTATGTTCTTTATCGGGCCAAGAAGGATTTGATTGTCGGAAAGGGCCGGTTTTAGTTCAGCAAACGCGAGAAGATGCTAATTTTGGAGTTCAAGTTCCCTTTCCCGGTGTTCTCCTTCAGCCTAAGGGAACATGGAATGATGGCTGGATACGACAGGGCCAAAAAAATTTCTCAATACGCCGATTGCGCAAGCGAAGCTTCTGGGCCGAAATAACGTTAGAAAACTACTCTTCGCCCTTTGCACGCTGGACGAAAAGTTGTTCCGCCATCGCCTTTTCAACATATTCTTCTTGGCTCCACCCACAAACGATGGTGAGCTGTTCCCAATTTCGTACCGAGAGAAAAGTCTGAGGACCGAGCAGGGATCGAGGTTATGCAGGTTCTCAATCGTGAGATCTTAAAGTCAAAAACGGCGGTTTTTCTGTTTGGAAATATTCCATTGTCGACGGGTTTGGCTATCTACGCCTACGTTGTCGGCCCGCGTTCCTTCGGCGTATGGTTGGCGTTGGGCGCCTTGAGTTACCTTGTGTTTGTTCTATTCGTCTCTTACGCGGTCAACGTACCAATGAATGAAGAACTGGATCCAATGGACAAGGATAGCATGGGGAGCGCAATCTATTGGAAGCAAGCTACGTTAAACCCTGGGTTTTTTGGAATTGGATTCCTACCTTTGGGCGGTAGCGACATCGCTTTGCTTTTTGGTGGCGAGCCTGCGAATGATCTAGGAGGCACCCGAGGGAGGATTTAGTTTATCGGCTAAGAAATCGGAAAGGGCCGTTTTTAGTTCAGAGGGCATTTCTTTCTGAAGGATCGTCTTACAGACGGGACCTGTTGACTTGTAGGACTCGATAAAAGCCAAGCAAGCCGGACAAATCTCAAGATGGAGTTCCAGATCGTCCCGTTGCGCTTTGTCCAAATCGCCTTCCAAGTAGTCTACGAGGAGGTTAACGATTCTTGGGCATTGATAGATGTAGGCCATATTTTAAACCTTAAATTATTCAGTCATAAGATGATAATTTTCGCGTTAAGTTTCAACTTAATCCATGTATTTGTCTAAAATGATCCCGAGATTTTCTTTTGTCCAGGTCGGAATCTTTTCAGGTCGAGTCATTATCGCGTTTTTTAGGGCAAAGGACGCGTCACATTCGGCTTCTTTTTCTAAAGGAATGGCAGGGATCAAGGCCGCCAAGATACGTTTTACATTTGAAACGTTCGCCATAAGGGTTTCAATAACCTTGCTGACGTCGACATGATCGTCTTCGTGCCAAACGTCATAATCGGTAGGCAGAGCGATTGTCGCGTAGCACATCTCACATTCTCGGGCGAGGCGGGCTTCAGGCATCGCCGTCATACCAATTAGACTGGCTCCCCATGAGCGATGGAGATTGCTCTCCGCAATGGTGCTAAAAGCTGGGCCTTCCATACACACGTAGGTTCCGCCATCATGAACGGTGATTCCCCCATCTTTTTTGATAACATCTAAAAGAACCTCTCGTAACATTGGATGAAAGGGGTAGCTCAGACCAGCGTGAACCGCGATTTCGTCGAACATCGTGTTCGCACGCTTGACCGTTTTATCGATGATTTGATCGGGGACGACGAAATGACCGGGTACAATTTCTTCTTTCAGCGAACCTGTAGCTGAGACGGTGACCAACCAAAAAACACCCAAGGATTTCAGAGCCCACATGTTGGCGCGATAGGGAACTGTAGACGGATTGTACTCGTGAAATTTACCATGACGAGGAATGAAGGCGACCTTTCTCCCATCCAATTCTCCGATGGTGATAGGCGCGCTTGGATCCCCAAAAGGCGTTTCGATTTTTCTCTCTTCAAGGATTTCAATCCCGTCAATATCGTAAACTCCACTTCCACCTATTATTCCGATAGGAACTCTTGAATCGCTCATTACTCATCTCCGAAAGGGTTGAATGGCGAATATACGTTTTCCTGAGAGAAAAGAAATGAGAAAAAGGAGGCAAATAAAAAACCTCTCAACGTTGAGAGGTTTCAAAGAAAGTCAAACTTCAAAGATTAGCCACCGACGCAAACGCCAACTGTTCCGCTACCGTTTTCTGAGCAGATCTGGCTACAACAATCGTTGTTTTCTAAGCAGGTCTTACCCAAGGGGCGACATGGAGGACCACAAGTGCCGTCGTCGCGACAATTACCATTGCAGCAATCGCCATCGGTTGCACAGGATTGTCCGTCGAAGACGCAATCTGGGCATCCTTCATCAATTTGTCCATCGTTGTCGTTGTCGACGCCGTCTCCACAAATTTCGCCAGCACATTCTGGTTCGATATTATTATCAATGAATCCGTCACAATCGTTGTCTTGGTAATCACAGACCTCAGGCGTTGGCATACATGGTGTAGCGCAGCCTAGGGTGATTTTTAGCGGCTCAGGGTTCGCAGGTGGAACGGCACGAAGGTCGTCACACAGCGTTCCGTTCAAGGTTAGAATACCCGTTGCGGCGTCATATTCCCAACCATTAGCTCCACCGCGAGTAGCAGCCATTTGTGCGACTTCTACCCAAATCTTGTTGGCATCTTGAGGTGTAGGATTGTTGAGTGTGTAAGAACACGCGATGGCATTGGTTGCGATATTTTGAAGCGCTGCAGTAAGAGCCGCTGTTCCGTTTGCCGGAGTGAAAGGCGCTGTTCCGCCAGCCGTTGCGATTTGGTTGAGTTGACCGGGATTAATGCCGTCGCCTAGTCCAATCACGTAAACTGGGACACCAGCCGCGGCAAGAGCCCCAGCTGCATTCACGGAATTACCGATGCTCGAAGGAACACCGTCGGTCACGAGAATGACAACTTTTTGTCGAAGCATGTCTTTCACGTCGCCTGGATCTGAATAACGTTGCTGCGTAAGAATCGCAGTAAGGGTCGCCGCGATGGGCGTTCCGCCTCCAGTATCAAGAGGAGCCCACGCAGCCTTTAGTGCAGCTGCGGTATGGGAACCCATATTGAGAATGTGGTTGAGGCCGTTTCCAAATTGTCCGGAGAATTCGCCGAATCCAAAACGCGCATCCCCAAAGAGGTTATCGGCAACAGAGTTCAATGCTGCTTTCGCCTGGGTGATACCGTTACCGCCCATCGAACCTGAGGTATCTAAGGTAATGTAAATGTTGGGTTTGAGGATTTCGAAATCACTTTTTTGCTCGCCGCAAACCATTCCGGCTGGAATCGGAGAACACGCATCGCCAGTTCCATTTCCGGCGGAATCGGTTTGATCAATATTGGCCGCATTCGGGCAATTATCACAGGCATCGCCAATTGAATCGTTATCGGCATCGGCCTGATCCATGTTGGCTACATTTCGGCAATTGTCCGTTTTAGAAGGAACGCCATCGCCGTCTTCGTCTAATTCTGGATCGTATCCAACGCCATCTTCGCACTCATCACCGGTGCCATCGCCGTCGTCATCAAGTTGGTCAAGATTGGGGATGTCGATGCAATTATCACACGCATCACCCACGCCATCGGCGTCTTGATCAAGCTGGTCTTGGTTAGATACGCCGACACAATTATCGAAGCGATCCAAGAATCCGTCCATATCGTCATCGGCGAAGGGCGGAATGGTCATTCCGTTATTATCACCGTTATTAGAGCCTCCGTTATTACTTCCGTTATTTTCACCGTTGTTAATCGGCGTGACTGTATTGTTGTCTTCAGTAAGGCATTGCTTGCCAACAAGTTCAGAACCCGTTGGGCAAGTGAGTTTCTTTCCCGTATCGTCGGTACATGAGATCCCTCCCAACACGACTGATATAACCAATATATTAAGAAAATTACGCATTAATGCTTCTCCGGTTGCGGCAGATTTCAGGCAATTAGGTCCTTACTGCTCAAAATAATTGTATAAAATTGTTACGTACACGTGTAAGGTACCAGAAGGTGTCGTACAATTCGACCATCTCGGTTGATTTTTTATGACGATTTTATGCAAGTTTGAATGAATTAGAACATCTTGAAAAAGAGTGGACAGAGTTCCGAACTCCCGAGGACAACACCATGTATTGGATCATGCCTATGGCATTATTCTACTCAGGTTTTTTCGCAGGTCCTTTCTTCACCCTCATCATCGCCGCTTTGGCCACAAAACTGAAACTTGAGGCGAGGTTGGGGCTTTTCCTCATCGGCGCCGCCGGGACAACCTGGTGTATTTTGCAAGCCATTACTGTCCTCTATAGCTCAACCTCCCTCCCGATGACCATTCATATCGCAAGAAGTGTACTCAATCTCGTCTTTGGTGCGATCAGTTTTAGAATCGTTCAGCAATGGGGTCAAAAAGAAGGATACTTCAGCGGAAAGAAAACCCACATTATTACAATCTGCGTGGGGGTGATTTCGGGAATCCTTTTTCTCTTTCCACCGTCGAAAATAATGATGGCCATTGGACGCTGAGTTTAGTAGGAAGCATCCGATATATTTATTGTTCCATTCTTGTAAGGAGAAGAGATGAAAACCATCTTTACTATTATTCTTGTTTCTTTGTTCGCCTCCTGTGAAGCCCAAACCCCTCCCAAAAAATCTGGAGACAAAGTCACCGTTGAGAAAAAAGCAGCCTCACCCGGCGAGAAAGCCAAAGCTATGGTCAAAGCTGGTGCAATCTTGCTCGACGTGAGAACCCCCGGCGAGTTTCAGTCAGGCTCGCTGCCTGGCGCAATAAATATTCCGGTTCAAAATCTCACCGAGGGGATGGCCAAACTCGATAAATCCAAAGACATCGTCGTATTCTGCGCCAGCGGTGCAAGAAGTGGACGTGCAAAAGGAATGCTCGAAAAAGCCGGATTCAAAATGGTTTTTAACATGGGCGGAAAAAGCGCCTGGGAATAAATCCTCGCGATATTCCCTCGAAGGTTTCGTTCTTCATTCAAAGGTTAAAAGTTGAAAAAAATACTACTCATTCTTACATTCGTTTCTGCATGCAGTTCCTCGCCAGCCATTCCCGATGATACCGAGGCGCGAAATTACCGCTCCACTTATACCGGCGGCGAGAAAGAAAAGGTGAAAGCCAAAGAAGAAATTCCTCCTCCCGTGAATGAAGAAAATATACTCCCCAAGGCCATTGGTCCGGTGGCTATGGTAGACGGAAAACCCGTTCCAGCGTTGGCCTTCAATACCGAAATGAAGCGGCTTCAGAAAACCGGAACCCCCATCAACATGATTCGCAAATTGCAACAACAACTCACCATGAAATTGGTGGATCAGCAATTGATTGAAAACGCGATTCTTGCCTCTAAGATTGTCGTGAGTAAGGAAAAAATCGATGCAAAAATGGAGCAAGTACGCCAGGAATTTCAAACCATGAGAGGCAAGTCTGGCGAAACGCTAACGCTTGAAATGATGACCAAACAGATCGGAATAAGCGCGGCTGAACTGCGAAAATCCATCAAGCAATCGGTAGCCTTGGAGACCTTGCTCGCCCAAGAGGGATTGAAATTTGATGAAGCTAGCGTGAAAGCATTTTACGATGAAAACCCAGATAATTTCGCGCGCCCGGATCAAATTCGTGCCAGCCATATTCTTCTCAAAGTTGAAAAATCGGCATCGGAAAATGACTGGAAAGCGGTCGAGGAGAAAATTAAAAAACTTCATAAAGTAGCCATGAAAAAGAAAACCGATTTTTCAAAGCTCGCAGAAGTCAACTCCGAAGACACCCTCTCTGCCAAACGTGGTGGCGAACTTGGTGGCTTCTTCCCCAAAGGCGTCATGGTTCCAGAATTTGAGGAGTCCGCCTTCGCGCTAAAAAGGGGCGAGATTTCAAAACCCATCAGAACCCAATACGGCTGGCATATTATCAAATTATTGGAGAAGAGAGCGGCCGGTCCCGTGCCCTTTGACGAAGTAAAAGATAAGTTAAAAGCCCAACTAAAAGCCAATGGGATGCAACAATATTTGGGAAGCTATGTTACCAAATTGCGTCAAGGCGCCGATATTAAATTGCTTCCAGATAATATTAAGTAGTCGCGTTTTTAGTAAGCTTGTTTATCAATTCAAGGTATTCTAAGGCTAGCGTTTCGCGGTTAAAATCAGTTAAAACAACATCGCGCAAATGATAATAACTTTCCGTCGATTGGTTAAGTTCTCGCGCTGCGTCTACCAGACCTTGAGCATGCTCAGGTTGAACGTAAATACCAGCATTATATTTTTGAATGAGTGCTTTAGCATCTCCGGCGATCGCACAAAGTGTCGGGACGTTCATCGACATATAATCGAAAATTTTATTGGGATAGACTTTTTTAAAAGTGGCGTTGCGTTGAAGGATGGCCAAACCCGCATTTGACGCTCCTAGAATTTTAAAGGTTTCTTCTTTTGGAATCGGATCTTGCCAGGAAATATTATCCAACCCCCGTCGTTTGGATTCAGCCATCCAGTCCTTTTTTTGGGGACCTTCACCGATAGAAACGAAACGAAAATGAGGCTCATCGCGAAGGATTGAAGCTGCCTCGATCATCAAAGATAAATTGTTCGCGATGCCATGTGCACCAACATAAAGCATCACAAATTCGTGCTTGGCCCAACCGAGTTTCTCACGCATGTTCTCCCGATTAAAGCGAACCAAGGAATCCGGATGAACGCCATTGGGAATGAAGTGAATCTCCTTTTCCGGAAAACGTGTTGAAATTTCTTTTGCAATTCCCGGACTCAAGGCGACAACGGCATCACATTCTTCATAGGCCAATTCTTCAAGGGCAAAGCCGGATTGGGCGACCAAACTCGACGCGTTGATGACACCAGTGGAAATCGCTGACTCGGGCCAAAGATCGCGTACTTCGAAAATAAAAGGAATATTCCATTTTCGTTTCGCAACGAAGGCTGGCACGACGACTGGAAGGGAAGGCGAAGAGGCGATGACAATATCGTGCTTTTCTTTGAGTTTTCGAACCCGCCTCGATGCGCGAAAAGCGAATTGCGCATAGGATTTTATACGGGCATTTTTTTGGTGGCCGCGATAGGACAAGGTCGGGATTCTAATAACGGAAATGTTTTGATGGTGCTCATCGCGAGCGTGACTATCGTCTCCACTTTGGTAGTGGGTTGCGTCTGCAATCACCGTGATGTGATGGCCACTTTCTGCCCAAACGCGACACATATCGTTAAAGCGGCTTCCGCCTGCTTCGCCCTTGGCTAGGAAAAATTGGTGGATTAAGAGGATTCGCACAGTCTGAACACGCTATGAATATGGAAGGCTGATTGACTAGATGTTTTGATTTCAAATTGAATCGCCGGTAATTTTTCGCGATAATTTGGAGAGTGATAAGTTGGCGAAACTTCACAATAAATGCTCGCGCCATAAGAGATAACATCCAATGCATGTTTTGAGTTCATCTGAATAGTAAACCCATCATCTATTCTCTCGATAGAAGAGGCATCGATACCTTGATCGCTTTCATTTTCGAGTGGCCAAATCCAACGGATTGTAAAATGTCGAAGCTCCACTTCGCTTTCAGAAAGCGCAGTGGGTTTAAGAGAGTCGATAACGCGAACTTCATCCACGCCACATTGAACTTTTCTCTTCGCGATCCAATCATCGGCGACCTGGAATTGACTCAACAATAAAGCGTGATGTTGTTCCATGAGAACGCGTTTAAAGGGCTCTTCTTCAACCCAAGAAAAACGTCCCAAAGGCGCGCGCTTCCGCGTTTGATCGGATACGATTTTACAATGGTGCATCGCTCCCATCAGCGGGTCTCTATCTTGGTTACTGCCTTCGCTAAGGCGTGCTAAGGGAGAACAATATAAAAAGGACCCCGAATCGATGGTGAGGTTTTCGCCCTGCATCCAGATATCGCAGTGTCCAAAATCATCGTGACCGCTTTGCATTGGCGCGATGGTGGTTCTCAAAAAAGCGGAGGTGTTTTGATGATGAATTGCCGCTATGCCAGACTTTTCAAAATGAACGCTTCGAACGCCTCGCGCGCCCTCTTTGGCTCTCGCAAAGGTATCGCCAAACAAAAGAATGCCTAAATAATGGGAGCGTCCCTGGCCAGCATGCCCCGATTCGCCAATACGCTTGAAGTGGAGTTGGGTACCATGGGTTCTGAATTCCAGGGCGTTTAGAAAAGGGCGATAATCACGCAAACGACTCAAGTTGGAGATGCCAAACATTGCGCTATCGTTCTGTCCGAAGTTTGCCAATTCGCCGTGCGGATATTGGATTAGAGATTTAAAATAGAAAAGAGAGCGCGTGAAAATAGCGTCGTAATGGCCTAAATTCAGACCCAGACATTCAAAGTATAAAAGCGAGCTAAGAACAAAACGATGATAATTGTGAGAGTGTTGGACGTACCCACCGTCGTCAGAAAATTGGTCTCGGTGTTTATCTAAGGCGCTCATCCCTCGGTCGACCCATTCCGCGGATTTTTCCCAGGTTGGAAAATAGAGACCCAGCAAAGCCAAACATCCCGCTTCGATGATCGCATGATTATTTTTTAGAGACAGGTCAGCGAATTCGAAATGGGTGCGAACATATCGGCCGTGCCAGAATAGAAAATCGGCAGCAAGGCGAAACTCCGCCTCTTCAACGCTATCCCCGAAAACGCGAAGGGCTATCAAGACTTGTATCGCCCTTAAGGCCACTTCTTGACCGTTCGTCCAATGTACGCCCTCCCCAACGGGATTGTCGCGCACGAAAGAGCGTAGTATCGAAAAGTAGTGGAGACGCCATTGGGGATCGCCGTCGAGCATGAATGCGTTGAGAAGGGGACTAAGCCAATTTAATCTGCCGAGTTCCCAAATACTACGAAAGTCTCCAGGTGCTTTGGTTCGAACCCGCGTGTAGTGAATCCGCGGCCAGATCGTTTCGTCAAAAGGATCTTTATGCCAGTCCAGGAAATCACCATAGTAAACTTCTTTACCAAAACATTGAATCGCTCCCATGCGAACAAGTTCGGCCCTGGCAAGAACAAGCTCAGCCTCAAAATCAGGCATGGACGAAAAATAATGACGAACAGCCGTTCTTTGAAACGCGTCATTGGAGCACACATGCTTTGCACGTTTACTAAATAGTTCGAAAATAGGTTGCTCAAAAGGCGTCGAATAAGCGTGGGGACGTTCTAAAAATGCGCGAATTCCGGACTGATCTTCAAAGCGTTGAACGGCCCGAATCGTTAACGCTTCTGGCCCCATCTTCATTACGCTTTTTAACCAGTTTTTCATTTCATGCCTTCTGCCATTGTATCGCGATACGATGGGTTTCCATCAATGACGAGAATGGTATGGGATTCTCGCTACTTGTTCTAATAGCATGAATGAAGGCCCCGAGAAGTTCTTTATGCCCTTTGCCGCGCAATGTTTGCGTGCGTCGTTTCAATCTATTCAACAGACTTTGATTGTTAGATGATATACTAATTTTAGTCGCGTTGTCGATCTTAATAGTAGACTGGTTTACAAATATCTTCAGTTCCTCTTTTGTTTCCAAGTCGCTGCCCCGTGTGGTGTAGATAATCGTACCGAGATCTCCGTTATCGTATTTGAGGTGAAGGGAACCCGAACTTTCATCACTGCGGATGCACTGATACTGGATGACCTTGGAAGAGGAAAGAAATCCAAGGAGGTCGATAAAGTGACAAGCCTCGCCAATAAAAGCACCGCCTCCTCGCAAAGGGTCAAGCAACCAATGGTCAGCCGGAAGCTTTGGGGCGTTGATTGTATAGAGAAAACTTCTTGGCCCGACATTGTCGATGAGCGATTTGGCGTGAACGAGGGCTGGGGCAAAACGGCGATTAAAACCTACACAAAAAATAAGATTCTTCTGAAGTTTTTCCCGCGCCGCGAGAAAGGCATTTTCTACTTCAACCAATTCCTCTTCATGGAGCGCCATCGGTTTTTCAACAAAAAGATGTTTGCCGGATTGAAGTATTTGCACTGCGTAGTCAGCGTGATCTTGGTGCTGGGTCGCTAGAATAATCGCATCACAAGGCGAGGAAATTAGGGCCGTCGTATCCGCGCTAGCGAAGCGAAAATTATATTTTTTAGAAAAAACTTTTGCGCTCAAGCCTCGTAAAGAGACCACCCCTTCTCGCCGAATATCAAGACCGTCTAGAGCGGGACCAAGGGTGGAAAAGACGAAATTTCCAGCGCCGATTATCGAAAGGCTTGGCCGATGTGAGGGTT
>Ga0256840_1003260_pt1 | contig 13302 bp, 13 predicted proteins | sample 355202metaG_FD_185969 | JGI IMG/M metagenome (GOLD analysis project Ga0256840, IMG submission 185969) | Hydrothermal vent microbial communities from Mid Atlantic Ridge, Atlantic Ocean - 355-202 | ecosystem: Environmental > Aquatic > Marine > Hydrothermal vents | place: Atlantic Ocean: Mid...
CTTCAGTGACCAAAGAGAGTGCGGTTTTACTCCCACGACTAGAGATAGGAATGACGCCAAAAAAGTCTAAAAAAGGTTTGATGTACCACTTCTCATAGTAGCTTCGCTCCATCACAAAACGTATCTGCTTTGGGTATGCCATTTGGAGGATTGCCCAGTCTAAAAAAGAGACATGATTCCCTAATAACAGTACCCCTTTGTCTGCTTCTATGTTTCTTAGACCATCGACATGTAAACGGTACTTAAACCCTATAATCATACGTACCACATAACGGATGAGTGACTGAGGCAACTTGATAAAGGTGTACCCCATACCCAAAAACGCGATGGTTGCGATGATATAAAAAAGCCCTACAGCCCCTAAGTCAAAGTAGCCAAAGAGTGCGGTGAGTATGAGAAAAAGAAACATACTCACGTTTTGCATAAAGTTGTTTCCTGCGAGTACTTTTCCTAGTATCTTTGAAGGGGTGGAGAACTGTATCATGGCATTGAGTGGTACCATGAAAAGTCCTGCTGAAAAGCCAAAAACAAACAATGCCACACCCAAACTACCCAAACTCGTAAGACTTGGCATAAGATAAAGTGCTATGGTCACACCCAATGCACCCAAAGGGATGATGCCTGTCTCGATGTAGTTTTTACTCACACGCCCTACAAATAGTGACCCTGCAATCATCCCCACACCTGAAAGTGCTAGTAGGCCTTGTGCTGTTACTGTGTCCGTCACAGCCATAGTACTTTTTAGGTGTTCTCCAAAGATGGCTAAAACCACTTGTGAAACACCCCACAAGATACTAAGTCCCAAGATGCTTAGCCATACCACATCATTTTCTTTGATGACTTTGAGGTTGGCTTTTAGATAGTGTAGGTTTTGGTACTCTTTTGGCTCAAAAGTCATACTCTCATCTATGGCTACAGGTTTAAATGTTTTCACCAAACGCCGTGCCAACAGATACTCTAGCATACTTGCTCCTATAAGCAAAAACCCTACAGGTGCAATGTAGGTCAAAATAGTTGAGGGGTCTATGCTTCTGTCTTGAAGTAAAAACTCAAAAAATATGGAATAGACCACAGCTCCAAGTAAAATAGACACGATGGTCACAGACTGCACCAAAGCATTGGCAGGTGCTAAGTTTTCACTACCTGTCATCTCTTTTATGAGACCATACTTAGCAGGCGAGTAGATAGCAGACTGAGCCGCCAAAACAAAGGTAAGCCCAAATGCTACCCAAAACCACCCCATGAGGTAAGAAAAGAGTATCAGCGTGGTGATGCCTATGGCAGCAGCTGAGGCATACTCCACCACTTTTACCTTGGGGTACTTGTCAGAGATAAACCCAGCAGGGGAAAATAGAAAAATAAAGGGTAGTAAAATAAGTGCATTGACAATGGCTGTAAGTACAATGAGTTCAGAACCATCATAGGCTTTAAAAATCGTGTTTTGTAAGATTATTTTATGACCCAAGTCAGTCATGGCATTCAGAAAGATGATGAAGATGTACGGGGTAAACCCTGCTATGCGAAAGAGTGCTTTCATTTGTTGTCCTTTGTGATGTTGTCTTGGTGGGCTTGCACGGTGTGCATGTTAAAGATGTAGGGTTTGAGTGTCAGTACCAAATCAAAGAGAAGTTCATAGCGTGCATCATGTGAGGCATCATCGTCTTGAAGTAGTTTTGAGCCTACTTCATTTTCTTTTTGTGCTAAAACTTTTGCATCACTTACATAGGCATCTAACAAGGCACAGTCTAAGCCTAGTGACTCTGCACGTTGGAGTATCTGTGCGACTTCCACTTCTTTACTTGAAAAGCCTTTGGCACGCTCAAAGAGATAGCCCTTGCTTTGATAAGTGCTTAATGTTGCCTCATCCATACCAAGGTGAGAAAGAAACTCTTCTTTACTGTACCACTTACTGTCACGCCCACCAGATATGAGTTCCAAAGAACTTACCATCATTTCAAAGCTACCATCAAAGTCAAAATTGTTGTCTTGAAAAATAGATTTTATCTCTGCTATAGAGTACGAAAAATTGTGCTGTAGATATTTGATAAATTTAAGTATCTGTACACAAGACTCATCATAGAGGTGTACATTTGGTTTAGGTTTTTGAGGTTCTGGGAGTATGCCCTCTTTGATGTAAAAGAGTATGGTCGATTTACTCTCATCGCTTTGTGCCATGAGTTCTTTCATTTTAAGTGCCATCACTAGTCCTTTTTATTTAACTAGTGACAGTATAGTGTTTTTAACCTTAAAGTGTAAAGTGATGCTTTACACTTTTTACTGTTTCTACTCTTCTATCTCTTTTTCATCAACTGCTAGTGATTCACCAAAACCTAAAGCCTCTTTTACCTTAGCATCTATCTCCGCCATCATCTCTGGGTTTTCTTTTATGGTTATTTTTGCATTTTCTTTACCTTGCCCTAGTTTATGAGCTCCATACGAGAACCATGCACCAGACTTGTCTACGATGTCCATCTTGATACCATAGTCTATAAGCTCTCCAACATATGAGATCCCCTCACCGAACATGATGTCAAACTCTGCTTGTCTAAATGGAGGAGCCACTTTGTTTTTCACCACCTTTGCTTTGACACGGTTACCGATGCTAGACTCCCCTTGCTTCAGTGTTGCGATACGTCTTACATCTATACGCACAGAACAGTAAAACTTCAAGGCATTACCACCAGTAGTAGTCTCAGGAGAGCCATAGCCCATAGTTCCTATCTTCATACGAATTTGGTTGATGAAAATCACCGTCGTGTTTGTCTTATGAAGTACTGCTGTGAGTTTACGAAGAGCTTGCGACATAAGTCTTGCTTGCAGTCCAACGTGTGTGTCTCCCATGTCACCTTCTATCTCCGTTTTAGGGGTAAGTGCTGCTACAGAATCGACTACTATCAAGTCTACTGCACCTGAACGTGCGAGTGTTTCAAGCACATCTAGTGCCTGCTCACCAAAGTCAGGTTGAGACACTAGTAGGTTGTCTGTGTCTACACCAAGGTTTTTAGCATACACCACATCTAGAGCATGTTCTGCATCTATAAATGCACAGACCATCTCTTTTTTCTGAGCTGAGGCTATAGTCTGTAGTGCCAAAGTCGTTTTACCAGAAGACTCAGGCCCATATATTTCTACAATACGTCCTTGAGGTATACCACCAATCCCTAGTGCCATGTCAAGCCCAAGTGACCCCGTAGAGATACACTCGATAGGTTCAAACTCTTTGTCCCCGAGTCTCATAAGTGTACCCTTACCAAACGTTTTGTCTATTTGTTTGATAGCCATATCTAATGCTTTTTGTTTTTGTGCGTCCATTGCCATTGTCATATCCTTAACCTTTTTATTGAAGTTAGTTTATCTAAATAAAGTATTTTTATTTAGTCTTGTTGGCAGTTTAATGTAATTTTGAAAAAAAAGGCAAAAACATTGCAAATTGACATATTTTTGCTAAAAAATCGTAAAAATCGTACCTAAATCCAAACAATGCTAAAATACTCCGATACTAAAACAAGGTCACACCATGCCAAAAAACATCCAACTAGCCCACTCTCCAGATGCAGATGATATCTTTATGTACTTTGCCATCAAGTTTGGATGGGTCGATACCAAAGGGTATGACTTTTCTAACATAGGGTTAGACATTGAAACACTTAACGTTGAAGCGATGAAAGGGACCTATGATGTAAGTGCCATTAGCTTTGGGATGTATCCACTCATAAAAGAGGAGTATGCACTGCTACGTACGGCTGTGAGTTTTGGTGAAGGGTATGGACCTAAGCTCATTCGTCGTAAAGACAAGAAGTTAAAACGTAACTTCAAAGTGGCACTCTCAGGCAAGTACACCACCAATGCCATGCTTTTTCGTATCTACTACCCAGACGCACGTCCTGTTTACATGGACTTTCTTGAGATAGAAGAGGCCGTAGTAAGTGGCAAAGTAGATGCAGGGGTACTCATACATGAGTCCATACTCGACTTTGACGATAGCCTAGAAGTAGAAAAAGAACTTTGGGACATTTGGGTAGAACTAGCAGGAGAGGGATTGCCTTTACCACTTGGTGGTATGGCAGTACGTAGAAGCCTACCACTGAATCGTGCCATAGACATCGAGAACATCCTTATAGACGGTGTTAAAGTAGCAAATGATAGAAAAGAAGAACTCTGTGCCAAGCTTGAAAATGACAACCTTGTACGTATTTCTAGTGACATGTTAAAAAAATATTTAGATATGTATGCTTCAGACGAGTCCGTAGAACTCAGTGAACTTCAACTTAAAGCACTTGATACCTTATATGAAATAGGCTTTAAACATGGTCTGTGGGATACTCTTATCAAAACAGAGGACTACCTCATCCCAAAAGAGTATGAAGCTTTACGGAATAGCTAAAGAGCTTCAAATATTATTTAATACTTGCATACTAGTACAAAAAATGATATAATCATCCTAGTTTACAAGGATAAAAATGAAAGAGACGTTTAAAAAACTTATTACAAACTTTCAAGAACGAAGTTTTGGCACTATTGTTCCTAGGGATTATGACATCCCTACAGAAACCAAAAAGATAGTCTCTCTCATAGGTGTGAGACGTTGCGGGAAGACTTATATTCTTTTTTCACTTATTGAAAAACTACGAAAAAGCATAGATACTACTAATATCATTTATATCAATTTTGAAGATGACAGACTTTTTCCCATTGTGTTAAAAGATTTAAATTCACTTTTAGAGGCTTATTATGAACTCTACCCTCATAAACGAGAGGAAAAAGTTTATCTTTTTTTAGATGAAGTTCAAAACATAGAGGGGTGGGAAAAGTATGTACGTCGCATTTACGATACTGAAAATGTACAGCTCTTTGTGACAGGTTCTTCTTCAAAACTACTCTCTAGTGAGATAGCTACTTCTTTAAGAGGTAGAACCATCTCTTATGAGATATTCCCCTTTTCATTTAAAGAGTACTTGGGTTACAAAAATATAGAGATAAATCTCTACTCTTCAAAATCTGTCTCTTACATAAAAAATGCTTTTGATGCCTATCTTGTAGATGGTGGATTTGCAGAGACTTTTGATGAGAGTATCGATGTGCAAAAACGTATACTCAAGGACTATCTTGATCTCATCGTCTACAAAGACATCGTAGAACGCTACCACATAAAAAACCAAAGCCTTCTCAAACACCTCATCAAATATATGTTTGTCAACATGGGTACGCTCATCTCTGTCAACAGGCTTTACAACGATTACAAATCACAAGGCTACAAAGTGGGCAAGGACACACTACAAGACTACCTGTCTTACTTACAAGAAGCCTACACACTTTTTACAGTGCCTATACACAGAAACTCTGTAAAAGAAGAGCAAAGAAACCCTAAAAAACTCTATGCCATAGACAATGGATTTAAAAAACTGTTTACTATTTCTATAAGTAATGACTACTCAAAACTCTATGAAAACTTAGCATTTTTACATTTACGTAGAAGTACCGATGAAGTATACTACTTTAAACAAACACAAGAGGTAGACTTATACATCAAAACTGACAAAGAGTACCTTGTCAACGTAGCCTACCAAATAGACGACGAAAAAACACTCCAAAGAGAGATAGGTGCCTTAGTAGAAGGCATGAAGTATTTTAATCTTACAAAAAGCTATTTGGTTACTTCTGAAAAAGAAGAGACTATAGAAGTCGATGAGGGAAGTATAGAGGTGATACCTATGTGGAAGTGGTTATTAGGGGAGGGGAATGATGAGTAATAAAAAACAAATAGAAGCGTCTTTAAAAAGGTTAATCCTTGATGATGATAGAGAATTTGTTGCTATGCTTTCTGGTGAGTGGGGGATTGGGAAGACTTATTTTTGGAAAGAATTTACTACAAAGCATTTAAAAGAAAAAAATGTTGCCTATATTTCCTTGTTTGGAAAAAATTCTTTAGCCGATATAGAAACTGAAGTTGTCACCAAATTATATAGGTACAATAAGGGTTTAAAAAAATACTCTAAACACTTAAACACCGTTAGTAATATGGTTTCAAAAGCAATAGGCTTGCCCATAAATGTTTCTGCTGGTTCTCTTCTGTCCCTGTTTAGTCCTAGTGATTTTAAAAATATTATTATCTGTTTTGATGACTTTGAACGATTATCGGACAAGGTGGCATTAAAAGACGTCATGGGTCTCATCTCTCAATTTAACGAACAAAAAGAGTGTAAAGTCATTATGATACTCAATAAAAAAGAGCTAGATAAACTTTCAGGGATTGATGGCAAGAAGCACGATGAAATATTTGCACTTTATAAAGAAAAAGTGGTAGATTATACTTTTCACTACAAACCAAACCAAAAAGAATTGTTTGAAGCCATCAAAGAAGATATAGAAAAGATAGCATGGTGTGAGCCACAAACCATTTATGACTTCTTTGAAAAAATTGAATTGAAAAATATTCGCATAATGAAGCAGGCACTTTATCAGTTGAATTATTTTTCTTTTATTGGGAGTGAGAACTACGATAACAAGGTTCTCAATGAGTTTGTGGAAGTTGCTTTGAATCTTTTAGTTTTTAAGGCTAAGAGTAATCATACTTATACTGAAGTTCAAAATATGCAAAAGGTTGAGGCAGAAGATGCAACGATAGTCGTAAACGAAAACCCAATACATCAACACACTAAATTATATTATTTTCCTCTACCCTATTTTCACCAAAAAGAAGAATTAGAAGAAATTATTGATATATATATAGATACACATCTTTTATATCAAGAAGAACTACTTACTATTCTTAAAGCATATAATGACAAACTAGATAACAATAGCATTAGAGATCAAATATTTACAATATATAACGAAGCAAGATTTTCTTTTTCATCTAACCTAAGTCAGTGTGCTAAAAAGATTTTTAATCTTTTAAAAAACAATAAGACTACAATCCCATATATTTTTGCACCTATGAATCTCGAACTATATCTTAACTTTATCGTAGAGCATAATAGCTCGATTATGACTAAAGAGTTTAGAGACGGACTGATAAAACTATATATTGACTTCAAGCCTGATGGCGAACGGAATAGGTTTTCTCTTATTGATTATGAAAAATTTATTGAAAAATTTTATCCACACTTAATGACTTATCTAGAAGATGCTATTGAAGAGGAGACAAAAGAACAAATTAATATAAATGATATACAAGCTAAATTAGACAAGTTTTCCTCACACACTTCTTACAATAATCAAGATATTAAATTTTTGAATTCTCTATCTTCAGCTATCTATAAACAACATATAGAAGAATCTGAAGATTTTTATAATGAAGTGACCGCTTTTCTTTCTATACGTATATCTACAGAACTTAATAAAACTACTAAAAATCTAAAAAAGGCTTTATTAGAACTAAGCAAAGAAAACAAAGACAATGCATGGCGAATATCTATGTTTACACAAGAAGCGAATATAAATTTAGAGGTTGAAGAATAATGAACTTCCATATCCTCGAATACACCTCAAAGAACATAGACTTACAATGGACTTACAGTACTCTTATACAAAAAAACCAACTCAATATCTTCACAAAAAGAGTAAACAATGTACACTAAAACCATCGACTTCTCCAAATACTCCAGTATTAAGGTTGGTCAACCCACAGAGGTACTGATGATAGAAAAAGAAGATGTGCTACCTAACGATAGATACCTTATTGGTGGAGCAAATAACTTACTCATCTCACCCACTCCTCCCCCTCTTATGATGTTAAGCAAAGACTTTGCCTATATAGTAGAAAAAGATGGCTTTTTAGAGATAGGTGCAGCCATGCCTACAGGTCGCATGGTCTCTTATGCAAAGAAACATAACCTAGCAGGCTTTGAGTTTTGTTCTAAACTACCTGGTACGCTAGGTGGTATGCTTGCTATGAATGCGGGCGTCAAAGAGTATGAGATTTTTAACATCTTGCACAGTATATGCATAGATGGTTCATGGGTATATGTTCAAGATATAGCTCACGGTTACCGTTTTGCAAAGCTATCAGGCGTGGCCACAGCGGCTCGTTTTGTCAAATTAGAAGGCTTTTCTCAAGACTTACTAGACACACTCCTCAACCTACGCTCAAACCAGCCCCATACCCCCTCAGCAGGCTCAGCATTTAAAAACCCTGAGGGTGACTATGCGGGTAGGCTCATAGAAGCCGTAGGATTAAAAGGTTTACGTAAAGGTGATATGCAATGGTCTGATGTCCATGCAAATTTTTTGGTAAATTTAGGTGAGGGTACATTTAAAGATGCGAAGTATCTTATAGACTTAGCGAAAGAAAAGATTTTAAAAGAATATGGCGTTACGCTGATAGAGGAAATAAAAATCCTCTAAAAGTTGTTACTACTTAGCGTGCACGTACACATCTGATAAAATTGGATTGTTGTTTTGAACGTGCATATCTTATCGCATCAGCAGGGAATACTACATAGTATTTATTTTCGACTGTAGGTGTTGATGACCAAAAATCATTGTCTCTAAAGTATGAAAATACCTGTCCTTTCTTGGAATGCACATGGGTAAGTTCATCTGAAGTTGGCAATCTCCAGTCTGAAAAGCCTGCATAGTTTAGGCGCTGACAATACTTAACAGCATGCCTATACGAACCTGCCTTGCCTATAGACCTTTGTCTCTTATATGCACCGTATTCAGATTCTGTATAAGCTTTATCTTGCCACATAAGTTGCACATCTTTCTCTATATAAGTTTGATTTTCTTGATATGTTTTTGCTGGTATTTTCGCCACTGTAGATAGCTTAGTCGAAACATTACCCCCTGCCATTAAAAGTGAAGTTGTGAGGAATACCCCTAATAATGCGCTCATTTTTTTCATGATTTTCTCCTTTGAAATCCCAATATTATTCAATATGATAAACTAATATACATCAAATATAGCTAAAATTTTATTATTGTCATATATTATGCATGAATATCTATTTGAACTCCGTTGTCAACTGCTTGCCAAAGTTTATCCATTGCGGCATTAGGGACGGCTAAACAGCCTTCTGTCCAATCTTGAGAGAGGGTATAGTCATCTCCATTACCATTGGCATTCCATTTGGGTTGTCCATGAATAGTAATGTACCCTCCGGGGCTCACACCTCTCTTAGCCGCTCGTGCTTTATCTTTTGCATTAGGGTATGAAATCATGAGTGATTTATAGAGCCTATTGTCACATTTTTTACGTACTATTTTGTAAGATCCTTCTGGTGTTCTATAGTCTCCCGCCCTCACTTTGTTACCTTTATCTCCATTTTTACCTAGGGAGAAGCGAAACTCATACATCAACTCTCCATTAGCATACGCATACATCGTTCTTTTTTTCTTGTATGCAACAATTTTATCTATCGAGGGACCTTTAAGTTCTGTACCACGAGAAAGCTCTTTTAGACACTCTTTTGTGGCATACGGGGTATTATCAATTTTACCATAGGCGACAGGTTGCTCCCCACATGCAGTGAACAAGAGGACTCCAATAGCTGAGACTATTAATAGTTTTATTTTCATCTTTTTTCCTTTAGTCATTAAATTAACCCCAGTCTTCATTTTGGCGTTTAGCTTTATGTTTATCTTTTTTATAAGAAGTGCCATTTTTAAGTTTTTGCAAACGATTAAGATTACTCATTTCAGCATCACGTATATCATTAAATACTTTATCATTAAAATCTTCACTCAAACACGTCGCACCATGTAGTCTAACAATGTAGATTTTTAGCTGCTGATGGTACTCTGAATCCAGGTGTATTTCTACACGTTCATCAAACTTTTTTTTCAACTGCTCAAATTTTAGCACAAAATCTTTAGAATCTACATTGTCATCTCTTAACATGCGAAAAAGGTTTTTACTTATTTTTTCCAATTCAGTAATATACTTCTGACGGTTGAATTTATCTATTTGTTTTTGTGTAAATGCCATCTTTTACCTTATTGTAATAGGTACACCTTCACGTACCGCATACCAAAGTTCTTTCATCGCTTCATTTGTGACTGCAATACAACCTTGCGTCCAATTTCTCGCAAGCGTGTAACTGTCACTCTTACCATCTGCATTCCATTTAGGTTGTGCATGAATGGTGATGTCACCCCCAGGGTTCACCCCTCTTGCCACTGCACTAGCTTTGTCTGAAGGTCTTGGGTATGAAATACATAAAGAACGATAGTACTTAGGTGAACAAAGTTTTCTGTGAATGAAATACTCCCCTTCAGGGGTACGGAAATCTCCTTTTTCTTGCTTATGCCCTAAAGGGTTTTTACCTAAAGAGACAGGGATAGTCTGTTGCACTTTTCCTTCTTTATAGAGATACATCTTTCTCTCTTTCTTCACCACGACGATACGGTCAATACCTCCGTCTTGGGCATAATCTTTTGCATCTAAAAGTTCAGCTTTGCACTCTTCAAGAGAGTATCTGTCTTTAGAAACATCAGGTTCACATGCCGTAAAAAAAAGTGTGGGAAATACTAAAAAGGCTATGAGTAAAAAATGTTTGTATGTTTGCATAAGATGATTGTAACAAAAAGTATGTAAAAAAGAGGGAGTGTCGTGTAAATAAAAAAGTTTAAAACCCAAAAGGGTTTCAAACAAACTATACTGCTGCTTTTGCTGCTGCAATCGCTTCATCATAGTTAGGTTCAGTTGTGATTTCAGGAACTGTTTGCTTGTATGCAATTTTTCCGTCTTTCCCAACAACGAAGATAACTCTAGCAGTTACACCAGCCAAAGGACCATCTGCAAGAAGTACACCATATGCGTTAGCAAAGTCTTTGTTTCTGAAGTCAGAACATACTTTAAGATTTTCAATGCCCGCTGCTCCACACCATCTTGCTGCTGCAAATGGAAGGTCCATAGATACTGTGATGACTTCAACACCATCAAGCCCTGCAGCCTCTGTGTTAAATCTTCTAGTCTCTGCGTCACATACACCAGTGTCAAGTGAAGGTACTGCAATTACAAGTTGAACTTTACCTTCTCCACCGATTTGCTCATCTTGAAGCATAGGGTCACAGTTTACTACTGTTACTACTGGTGCTGTATCACCTACGTTTACTTCTGTTCCGCCTAGGTTACACACGATGTCGTTTTTAAATGTTACTGTTGCCATTTTTAATTCCTTAAAATAATTTGTAAAGCATTATGGCTTAAATAGGATAAATTTAGTCTTAATTACAATTACATCCCCGGAATTCGAGGAATTCTACCTAGTTTTGAGTGACGGCAATACCAACCCCACATTTTTTTCATCCAGTGTCCTACGAGTGGCATAGGTATCATTTTACCAGCTTTTTCGCTTCGGTATACAAAGGCTGCACCATTTCCTGTGTCCATAACACATAAAATATTGAGATGTTCCATATAACTGTATTTTGAGTCTATGCCTTGCATATGGGCGTTGATGTTATAGGCGACATTTTTTGCCATGACCTCAGCCACGTGCCCTTGTTTTGCTCTCCACTCTGGGCCCATGAGTGAAGCAGAGTCTCCTATGGCATACATGCCCTCAAAACCTTCTATTTCGTTATATTCATTTGTAAGGACAAAATTTGCATCACTTAATGGTAACCCTGCATTGCTAAGTATGTTGTGTCCTGTCCCTGCTGAGATAAACATGGTCAAGTCAGAGTCTATTTTACTACCATCTTCAAAGACGATGCCATCTTCTACAAATTCGGATATCTTGATGCCAACTTGTTTTTTGATACCTAGGCTCTTAAACATCTTATCCATCATGAGAAGTGCTTTTTCTCCCATCTTTTGTCCAGGTTTTTCCATAGGAGCAAAAAAGGTCAATTCAAAGTCTTTACGGACACCTTTTTTCTTGAGGTAGTTATGCACGTTAAAAAGTACTTCAAACGCAGGGCCACCACGCACTGCAGAAGTGTCTTTGGGGTTGCCACCAAAGCCCATGGCTATCTTACCACTACCTTTACGTACAAGCTCATCTAACTTTTCGTACAAAGCCACTGCTTCTTCTGGCTTACCACAGATGGATAAGGTATTCTCCATGCCTTTATGCACTAACTTGTCTTGTCCTAAGGCAAGTACCACATAGTTAAAGTCTTTCAATGTACGTCCACTTTTTAGTGTGACTTCTTTGGACTTGGCATCTACTTTTTGCACGGGGTCAACTATGAGTTGAAAGCCATGTTTCATCGCAAGTTTGTCAAGAGGCACTGAGACATCCTCTTTTGTCACTTCGCCTGTGGGTATCCATATAGATGTGGGGTAAATGTAGAAATAATCCCTATCACTGACTAACGTGACCTCTATCTGTTGTTTACGCAGATAAATGGCAGCTTCAACACCTGCAAAACCACCACCTAAAACCAAAACTCTACTCATGCACGCCCCTTAGTACTTAACTATTCCCGTTTGCTCTTTGTCTACTATGACATCAGAGACACTCGTGTTTGATGCAATAATGCCATAAATAGCCCCAATTAATAGCCCTGAAAGTATCACAATGTACACTGTAAGGCGTTTTTCATTACTTTCTGTACCATTATAGTCTCCTATTTGTTCTAAACTTGGTTCAGTCTGATTCATAACTCACTCCTATTTTTTTAACTTATCTATACTTGGGTACATAAAAACTGCTTGTCTGTCTATGATGATTTTTTCTTTGTCATCAACTGCAAAGGCTTTTATCTTGACAGGGATGGGTGTGTCTTTATGTGCGTTGTTCCCCAGTGCTTCACTTACTTCAAGTACCACTACTTTTTTCTTTTTCTTTCCTGCACCTATTTTAAATGGCTCAGAAGGGCGTTTGATTTTTATCTTGTCATTTCCAACTATCTCAAAGTAGTAGGTATGCTCTTTGCTGTCTGTGTTGGCAAACATAAAGATGTAGTCATTTTGTACCACACCTGCATCTAGTAGCTTATACAGTCTTGGTGATTTGTTGATGTCAAGAAGCATATGCTCTTTTTTACTTCCCATCACAAACAATGCAATAAGTACGATAGACAACACCGTAAAGTACGCGATGACTTTTCCCCTGAAGTAGTTTGTCTTCCCTTCATGTCTCAGTGTCTCTTTTTCAGAAGACCACTGTACGAGTGATGGCTTGCCCAATGCACCCATAACTGAAGTACAAGCATCCACACACTCAAGACAGTTGATACACTCAAGCTGAAGCCCTTTACGGATGTCTATGTGTGTAGGACAAACTGTCACACAAGACTCACAAGTCGTACACTCTGCAGAGACATCTACTTTGAGTAACTCTTTTTGTTTAGTAAACTGTTTTTCTCTCTCATATCCATGCCCTTCATAAATGTCCCCACCACGTATAG
>Ga0256840_1003261_pt1 | contig 13300 bp, 7 predicted proteins | sample 355202metaG_FD_185969 | JGI IMG/M metagenome (GOLD analysis project Ga0256840, IMG submission 185969) | Hydrothermal vent microbial communities from Mid Atlantic Ridge, Atlantic Ocean - 355-202 | ecosystem: Environmental > Aquatic > Marine > Hydrothermal vents | place: Atlantic Ocean: Mid...
GTATTCCGAAGCCATTGCTATAGATGAAAGTATTCAACTCTCAGACTATAATATACCAAAACACATCACCATATTAGACCTAAACAATACCTCTCAAATCATAGCGTGGATAGATACACACGCAAAATCTGTATAATCAAAGGAAACGTCATGAACACCATATTTAAAACCATAAAAACCATAGCACTAGAGATAGACCACGCTATCAAAACAGCTGATTTAGGATACTCCGATTCAGAAAACTCCTCTGGAGAGGATCAGCTCAAACTCGATGTACAGTCTGATCTTATTATAGAAAAAGCCTTTGCGCCTATTACTGTAGTCAAAAACCTAGTCAGCGAAGAGAAAGAAGGGGTATTAGAACTCAATACAGAGGGGAAATATACTATCTGTTATGACCCACTAGATGGCTCTAGCCTTGTAGATGTCAATCTCTCTGTGGGTTCTATCTTTGGCATCTACGAAGGTGCACTCGAAGCCAAAAATCTCGTGGCATCTGCCTATGTAGTCTATGGACCACGTATTGAGCTAGTCGTAGCAGAGCATGGTAAGGCTCCCATGCTTTCACGTGTAATAGATGGCAACTTCCAAGAGATAGGTACCATAGAGATGCAAGAAAAAGGCAAACTCAATGCCCCAGGTGGCACACAGCAAAACTGGTGTGATTACCACAAAACATTTATTGATGATCTTTTCGCAGAGGGATACAGACTGCGTTACTCTGGAGGTATGGTACCAGACCTGCACCAAATCATGCTCAAAGGTGGAGGAATATTCTCTTACCCTGGTACCTCGGACAAATCACACGGTAAACTGCGTCAACTTTTTGAGGTCATCCCTTTTGCCTTTATGTATGAACAAGCAGGCGGACAAGCTATTAATCATAAAGGTATGAGACTTATGGAATTAATACCAAATCATCCACATGACACAAGCCCATGCTTTTTTGGCTCTAACTACGAGATAGAAGCGATGAAAAAAGCCTACGGAATCCAAGCCTAATGAGCGAACAAACCCTAGACGAGTGGCAGATACTACTGCTACAAAAAAAAGCTGAACTAGAAGCCTGTCAAACAGAACACCACGTCACCTCTTGTCTAAAATGTGACAAACTGCTAGAGTGTGAAACCAGAGACAGCTATATCAAAGCAGTCTATGATTCTATGAGTAAAGGCAAAGGTGGAGGGTTTGAGTTTTAGCCCCCCCAATCAAAGACATATATCAATACCTATGCACAAATGATTAACTCAATAAAATTAGAAGTTCACATAAACTAGAAAGTGAGATTAAACGTAATGTAGAGATGATGTGGTTGTGTGCAGGATTAGCACCTAGCTATAAAACGATAGCAGACTTCAGAAAAGAGAACGCAAAGCCTCTAAAAAAAGTATTTAGAGAGTTTGTCTTGTTGTGCAAAGAGTTAGCACTCATAACAGGAGAACTAGTAGCCGTAGATGGAGCATTTCTAAGAGCCAATGCTTCAAAGAACCAACTTATTACTAAAAGAACTGTGATAGCAGACTTGAAAGAGATAGATGCAAAAATAGATACATACCTAGGGAAGTTGAGCTTTGCAGATAATGAAGAGAAAAAAGAAAAAAAACTTATGCTTCCTGTCAATAAACTTTCAGATATGAAAATTAGAAAGGCTAAACTAGATAAAGATTTAGCCTTACTAGAAGAAAAAGGACTCACGCAATACAACCGAACAGACCCTGATGCAAAACTGATGATAAAGCCAGCCCATAATCTTATGGCATACAATACACAGATAGTAGTAGATAATAGCTATAAGTTTATTGTGGCAACAGAAAGTGAGTTCAGATAACAATGATAAAGCTAAACTTTAGTAGTTGATTGTTTTTGGGTATCTTAGTCTTGTTGACTTAAATACAGCAATCAATTTTTAGTTAGGGTATTCTCTTGGTATGCGAATTCGCCTGATATTAATTTTAGGGCACTTTTATTATATATCTTGGGAAAGGTTTTATTGAGAGTTGACAAATTTATGTTGTACAAATCCGCCATTTTATATTTGGGTTGATTATTATAGAGCTATAAAACTTCTACAGAAATATCATCAAACCAAATCAACTATCACTCCCCCCTAAAAAAAACCGTTTTTTTTAGGGGGGGGGAGAAAGTTTTTTCAATATTTGATTTCTCTTGTAAAGGTGTTAACTTGCTTATTTTTTTGGATAAAGAACAACGCTAACATATCCTAAATCTTTTGAACCATTATAGCTACTAATTCTTGCAACTGCTTTAGTAAACCCTGCAGGAAGCTTAAAGACCTTACTTGTTCCTGTGGGATAACCTACATAAACTTTTTGGTATCTCCCACTCCCACTCACGAGATAGGAAATCTCCAGATAGTTTTTGGTAGCCCCATGGTTTTCCCATCTGAGGGTGATATCTGTATCGGCAGGTACTTTTGCATTATTAGCTGGAGAAGTAATGATAGATTTGCTTACTACTCCACCTGCTTTTTGTGTTTTAAATGTTTTACTTGTACCTGCGGATTGACCTGCACTGCTGTAGGCTTTGACTGTGTAGGTATAACTTGTATCTGGAGTGAGTCCTATGACTGTAGTGCTGTGTACATTGACCCCTACTGTTTTTACTAGCGTTGCGCCTTTGTAAATCTTGAAGCCTGTCTCATTGTTACTGTTGTCACTCCATGTGAGGGTGGCGGTATTCCTTGTGATATTGATGGCGTTTAGGTTGCTTGGGGCAGTTGGTTTGATTGGTTTGACATCATATTTTTTTGTAGCAATAACATCGTGCATATCGTGAAGATCATCAAATAATCCACCAATTTCCGTAAATGAACTAACACTTATCCTCAACCTCGAACCATCTTCTGGTAAATTTCTAATGACCTTAGATGTTCCTGTTACATATTCACTATATAAGGTCTTATTTGATGTAAGATTATAAACTGAAAGTTGTACTTTACCAGCATCATTTCTTTGCCATTTTACATTTAATGTTGTGCTTGTTAATTGTTGATTTTTTTTTAGATTAGTTATGCGTGCTTTTTTAAATGGAACAAACTTTTTAGGTGCTTTTACATAGATTCTCTCACTTCCTGCATCCTGTCCATATTTATCAAATGAAAGTAGAGTTATACGCAACTTCGAACCATCTTCTGGTAAATTTCCAATAGTCATAGATGTTTCTCCAGCTAAATATGATACAAAATATAAGAACTTTTTTAAACTATAACTATATACAGACAAAGCTATTCTAGAGGAATCATTATTTTGCCATTTTATATATAACTTTGATCGTATTAATTGTTGGTTTTCTTTTAGATTAGTTATGTGTGCTCTTTTAAATGGAGTTTTAGGTGCTTTTACATAGAAATCCTCTCTTCCTTTACTGTGCCCATTTCTATCATATGAAGTAAGAGTTATTTTCAACTTCGAACTATCTTCTGGTAAATTTTTAATAACTTTAGATGTTCCTGCTACATATTCTGAAAATATACTTTTATTTAAACTATAACTATAAACTTCAAGTTTTACGCTAGCGGCATCTTTTCTATGCCATTTTACATTTAATGTTGTGCTTGTTAATTGTTGATTTTCTTTTGGGTTTGTTATGCGTGCGCTCTCAAAAGGATTAGATATTTTAGGTACTTTTACAATCAATTCATCTTTTCCTTTAAAATTACCATACTTATCGCGTGAAACAAGACGTATATACAACTCCTTGCCATCTGCTGGTAAATTTCTAATGACTTTCGTTGTTCCTGCTACTTTATATGCTGAAAATAAGTACTTACCTTGATAATTATAAACTTCAAGTCCAACACTATATGCACTATTCATGCTCCACTCTATATTTAATGTTGTGCTTGTTAATTGTTGATTTTCTTTTGGGTTTGTTATACGTGCTTTTTCAAAAGCTTTTGTTGTTACAATTACATTTTCACTACCTATAGATTGAGCAAGCGAATCATACGAATCGAGACTTATTTTCAACTTAGAATGACCTGCTGGCAAATTTCTAATGACTTTGGATGTTCCTGTTACATATCCTTCAAATAACTTCTTGCCAGAATTTGTAATTAGTAGTTTTACTTTAGCTGCACCATTTCTTTTCCATTTTACTGTCATAGTATTGCTATTGAGTTTTTGATTACTTTTGGGTGAAATTAAGCTGGCATTTTTTAAAAAAACATCTTTTGCTATTACATCTCTCTCATCAGCGCCTATTATTTGTTGACCATGCTTATCATATGAACTAAGAAGTATAGATAACCTCGAACCATCTTCTCGTAAATTTCTAATGACTTTCGTTGTTCCTGTTACATATCCTTCAAATAACTTCTTGCCAGAATTTGTAATTAGAAGTTTTACTTTTTCTACACCATTTCTTTTCCATTTTACTGTCATAGTATTGCTATTGAGTTTTTGATTATTTTTGGGTGAAATTAAGAGAGCCTTTTTAATAAAAATAGACTTCTTGTCTGGCTCTATATTAAAAATTGCAGTAAAATTTTTGTTGTATGCACTAGAACTTAGTGTATACCATCCAAAATTATCATCTGCGTTACCAAAATTAAAATGGTAAAGTTTATTCTTTCCTGTAAAATCATATCCATCGCAAACAAATGCATGTCCACCTCTACCGCTAAAAGCAGTAAGATATACGGGTCTATTATTATCTATATCTCTTTTTAATAGAGTGTTCCATTTAGCACTATTGGCATCAGTTTTTTTCACAGTTGATCCAATCTTGTATCTAAAAAATTGACTTATTTGAGAGGGGAAAGAACTAGTTAGACTCTCTCCTATTCCATAATTCATAAATAAAGCAATACCAATATGATAAGATATTTTTGATTTATCATCAAAACTCATATTGGTCCAATTGTAAGTAGTATCAAAATTGGCACTTAAAGTTCTACCTTTCCAGCTATAACTATTGCTACCTCGACCACGAGTTGGCCACTTATGATAAGCAAAGAGTTGTGCCCAAGCGGTTGCAGCACATCCAACGGAAGTAGCTCTTCCATAAACTTTTGGTGTATATTTAGTATATCCTTGATGCCATTTTGTATCTACAAAAAGAGGACCTTTTTTGCCACCAGAAGTTTTCAAGATTGCCCTAGTAGAGTATAAAAGCTTCTCTTTAAAAATAGCTGGTTCTTTTATCAAGCTATTCCACTCTTTTAAGCTATCTCTATCAATTAAATTTTTACTCTTTAAAGATTCCATTTCCTTATCAATACCATCCAGCAACTCTTTAAATTGAATTGGTAAATTTTTAGCAACAATTTTACCTTTGTCGGAATAGCCCAATATTGGTGTAGACACATCATCTGTAGCAACAATAACCCATCCCTCTGGTTTAAGATTGACCACTTTATAGTTTTTAGTATTAATACTAGAACTGTATAATAAATTTTCTGTTGAAACTATATCTATACTATAATTAACCTGTGGGTTTTTCTTGGTTAACAAGTTGATAGCAACATTATTTATATCACTCTCTGTTCTAACCTTTGCTTCTAACAAATTACCAAATAAAAATAACATTGATATTAATATACCATATACCTTAAACAACTTTAACATTTTAATTCTCTCTTAAGTAATAAATTTATAAAATTATTACATCCAAAGGTGTAGAAATTTTATGATTTTATCATATCATAAAAGCATTACCTAAGTATTACCTGCTAGTTAGCCAAGGATATCCCAAAAAAAGGGTCAGTCGCTACTTAAAATAAAATATAACAATGATGCCAAAAGCAATAAAAAGTACTCTAACTTATTGACTCAATGAAAAATACAGGTACTTGAATTATTCTCTTTTCTGACTTAATAGATAATCATCAACCATTTTTAGCTTCAACGATTTTGTAAATCCATTATGTAGTTTTTTCATAGGAGAGAAGACTCCACAATCTAAAGAATTGGTAGTATTCTGTATAAGTAAATGTTATTACGACTATACAGTGTTTTGATGCTCTTTTCAAGCATCCATTTTTTTCATTAAATCGAACGAGATATATTACTTCATGTAGTGGATTAGAAAACTCACCTTACGAATTCATCACCAACGCCAATTTCTCCTCCCTACGCATCTTTTTTACCACATACTCTCTTTTACTCGCAGAGCTTCTATCACTATGTTCTTCACTATAGACCAATACTACAGGGCGTCTGTTTCGTGTGTATTTAGCGCCCTTGGGTGAGGTGTTGTGTTCTTCTATGCGTTTGGTAAGGTCTTTGGCTATGCCTGTATAGAGGGTATCATCCGCACAGCGGATGATATAGAGGTAATACATGCTGTTTATAAATCTTGTTCTATCGTACGGGCAAAGGTATTGAAGTAGATATCTTTTACTTTAGCAAGTGGGAGTTGTACATCATTAACTTTGACTACATCCCCACCTACTGTACCGATAATATTTGTAGTAAGCCCTAGCTCTTTTGCCATAGCCACTACACTATCCATATCTTTTTTGTTTACTTCCAACAGAGCACGTGACTGTGACTCATCGAAGATATCTCTACTCTCATCCATACAGATATCTGTAACTACACCTTTATTTGCTACGGCTGCCATTTTAGAAAGAGCGATAGCTAGTCCCCCTACATTCACATCTTTGGCAGATTTGAGTAGACCTTTTTTATTGGCTTCTATTACAAGTTCCCAGAGTGCTAGCTCTTGTTTGTAGTCAAAGCTAGGTAGTGTACCTGCTGTTTCACCATGGAGTGCTTTGATATATAACGAACCACCAAACTCACCTTTGGTCTCTCCTACTAGAAGTACCTGACTCCCCTCTTCTTGAAATGCTGAAGACAGTACTTTATTCTCATCATCATTGAGTCCTACCATCGCGATGGCAGGTGTAGGGAAGACAGAGACACCATTGGTTTCGTTATACAGTGATACATTACCTGAGACTACAGGTGTATTGAGTGCCAAACACGCCTCTTTTATCCCTTCACATCCCTCTGCAAATTGCCACATTACTTCTGGATTTTCTGGATTACCGTAGTTTAGACAATCCGTAATAGACAATGGTCTGGCACCTGACATCGCTACGTTACGTCCAGACTCTACCACAGCGAGTGCCGCACCCTTACGTGGGTCTATGTAACAGTAACGTGGGTTACAATCAGAAGAGAGAGAGAGTGCTTTACCATTCTCTTTGATACGGATAGAAGAGGCATCTAGACTTCCTGGGTGTTTGGTTGTGTTGGTTTGTACCATAGAGTCATATTGGTTATAGACCCATGCTTTGTCGGAGACTTCTATATTTGAAAGCAGTGTCTCATAGGCTTCTTGGTCATTCACCGCTTTAAAACTATCTACATTTTTTGCATGCACTGCATCGAGGTATGCTGGACGCGCTGTTGGTCTGTCTAGTACAGGTGCTTCTTCGCTCACAGGGGCTATTGGCATATCGGCACATTTTTCACCATGCCACATAAGCTCCATACGTGCAGTGTCGGTTACCTCACCAATGACAGCAACATCGAGTCCCCATTTTTCAAAAATGTCGATGATGGCTTGCTCGCTCCCTTGTTTGGCACAGATAAGCATACGCTCTTGAGACTCAGAAAGCATAAAGTCATACGGTGTCATACCCTCCTCGCGAGCAGGTACTTTGTCTAGGTGCATGATGAGCCCTGCACCTGTTTTACCTGCCATCTCAAAAGCAGAGGATGTTAGCCCCGCTGCTCCCATATCTTGGATACCTACAATGAGATCTGTTTTAAAAAGTTCTAAACACGCTTCAAGAAGAAGCTTCTCTGTAAATGGGTCACCCACTTGTACCGTGGGACGAAGTGATTTTGACTCTTCGGTAAAGGAGTCAGAACTCATCACCGCACCACCTAGACCATCACGACCTGTCTTAGAACCTACATACATTACTGGGTTACCCAAACCTGATGCCACACCCAAAAAGATTTCATCTGTTTTTACAAGCCCTAACGAAAAGGCATTTACCAATATGTTTCCATTATAAGACTCATCAAAACTCACTTCTCCACCGATGGTAGGCACACCCATACAGTTACCGTAAGAGCCGATACCATCTACCACACCACGAACGAGGTGTCTTTGGTATTTCGCAGTCTCTGAGTCACCTTTAACGGTACCAAAACGTAAGGCATTCATATTCGCCACTGGTCGTGCACCCATCGTAAAGATATCACGGAGTATCCCACCTACACCTGTCGCAGCCCCTTGAAAAGGCTCGATAAATGACGGGTGGTTGTGTGATTCCATTTTAAATACAGCAGCGATACCATCACCTACATCTATCACCCCTGCATTTTCACCTGGTCCTTGAATGACCCATGGTGCGGTGGTAGGAAAACCTCTAAGATATTTGGTACTTGACTTATATGAACAGTGCTCAGACCACATCGCAGAAAAGATACCTATCTCCACCAAATTTGGGTGACGACCGTCTAATATACGTAAAATATCTTGGTACTCTTCTTTGCTAAGTTTATGATTTTTTAAAACTTCATCTAAATCTTCTATAGGTTTATTGGCTTGTGACATAGCTGTGTCCTTATTTGTAGGAGGATAATAAAGCTGTATTTTACTCTAAAAGTACTAAATTACTCATAAATAAGTATCTATAACATCTTTGACATATTTTGACTTTTTTTAGACTATAATTTGAACATAAAATGTTTGAAAAAGCCAAACCCGTTGCGAAGCGGGGACGGAAAGTCATGGGTCTCTCGTAGATCGCCAGACTGCCAAATACTTCAAAGTATCACTTTTTCCTCATTTTAAATTTAATATATACGTCTATAGACATGAAGTTGTCTGTGCACCTATAGGTTTGAATTTAAATAGATAATTCTACTCTATACACAGGTGTACCTTTCTGCTTTTTTGTCTGTAGGCAACAAAAGGATTTAAAAATGTACACAAAATTACTAAGCCTACTACTTATCTCTTCTCTTTTTACTTTCAGTGGATGTAAAGATCCGTTCGAAAAAACCACTGAGAATCAAAACCAAACTACTACAACTAGTGATACTAGCACTTCTTATGCAAAAAGCAAAACACCAGTAAACACTGCAAATCTAAAACAAATTAATGTATTGGTTGTTGTTGATTCTAACGATGGTGGTACAAAAAGTGGTGCCACACAAACAAAAATAGACCACTTTATGTCTGTAACCAATCAAGTACTTCAAAACAGTACTGTTCCTGCCAAAGTCAATGTAGTCAAAGTACAGCCTTTTGCATTCGGACAACAAGATTCCAAAAGTGCTCTCTCTACAATCTACCATAACAACAAGATTGCCTCAATCAGAAATAGTGTTAATGCTGATTTGGTTGTCATCTATAGAAATAATGCAAATGACGGGTTGTGTGGTATTGCATATCTTAACCAAGCCCTCAACAGTAATATTGCCTATGCACATGTTTCCCTCAATTGTCCAAGCACAACAACTGCTCACGAGATAGGACATACTATGGGATTACAACACTCCAGTAAAAAAACTGCCAGAAATGGTCACACATCTTATGGTCGTGGATATGGTGTCAATGGTGAATTTGCAACGATTATGGCATACAGATCTACATACAATACAGGTCTTCGTGTATTTAACTACTCTAGCCCTAGTATTGAGTGTCAAGGTTATACATGTGGTGTTCCAAATGCAGCAGATTCTGTCACTGCTCTCAAAAACTCTATTGCCACTGTAGCTAGCTTTAGATAACACCCCCTCAAGAGGAGCAACTATGAAAAATTTAATCATCCTAGCTATGGTCTTTTTTTTGTATGCCTTAGGGTATGCATGGAATACCTATGCATCAAAAGAAGAGTCTCGTGACACAAGTGAACACACTAAGCATATATCCAATAGCGTGTCTAAGAAAAATATCCAAGTAGAGAGAAAAAATAAAAATAGAGAGAAGAAACTAAATCATTCTATTGAAACCCAAAAACCTAATAAAGAAGAGAATTCTCAATCAAAGCAATCACAAACATTCTCACCTTTTGGTGACGCATATATGGATGATGTCAAACTTGCTATCAAACCCTTAGAGGGTGTAAAACCTATAAGTGCGGTCCATTTAGAACAAGGCGTCATCAAACAGGCTCAAGTAGGTGACATTATTCTCCTACCAGCTATAGATGGTACCAATTACGAATTAGAAGTGACACAACGTAGCATCTCTAACAATGGCAATATTAGTATCAATGGTATGTTTGAAGAGAATGGTATTACCTATCACTCTATTATCACAGAAGGGGGAAATACTGCACTTCTTTCATTTAATGCCCCTACTGGTAGCTATGAAGTTGAATTAGAAAATGGGTTAGGATATATGTATCTTAGCAAAGATATAGAAAATGAAAGAATTGACTATTCCAAGTCAGATGTGATAGAAGGTATTGAAGCACATCAAGAGGAGATATCCTCTTAGTGTGCAAAAGGTAAATTTATATATTTGCCTCTTCTTCTTTACCGATAAAGTAGAGTCCTAAGCTAGCAAACATAAACAACAATGTTACAAGTCCAATATTGCTGAGTGCATCAACAGTATCAGAACTCTCTGGACAACATGCGATACAGATATAAACCTTGGCAGTAGCATGTGCACCTGTAACAGTGGTCAATCTATATGTAAAGTGCTCTTCCATAATTGCGTCTATGGTCAATGTCTCAGGGAATGGTGTATAGGTAAATACACCCTCTTTATTCATCGTCACACTACCATACTCAAGTCTAAGTGTTTGACCTACAGTCATTATAGCACCTGTTTCTGGGTTTAAGATATTAAATGTCCCACCAGGGTTAGGTGTATCATTTGCGGCTGCATTAAACACAAGAGATGTACCTTCACAGAATGTTGCATTATCATCATTTGCAAAAGGCTCATCCCCTTCGGTAAGTGGCTCAGTTATAGGTTTTGCAGTTCCTCCTCCACCTGTATTTATATATACAGGATAAGGGTTATTCACAACTTGTGTATTATTGTTCTCAACATGAGTAGAATAAACAATCGTGATAGTAGCTGGTTTCAAAGTATGTCCTGTGTTATCTTGTGCTGTATAGGTAATAGGTGTTGGGTTACCTCTAAAGGTTGTATCTGGGACAAAGGTTACTGTACCATTCTTATCTACAGTCCATACACCTTCACCTGGTACGGCAATCTTATCATTATATCCATCACCATTTGTATCAGTAGATGTTGAATCAGTAGGACCTTTAAGCGAAATTGTACTTGCTACAACACTATCATCATTTTTTAGGATATTCATAGTCACTGTTGGATAAACCTTTGCATTTAGAGCAACATCTATTCCTATTGAATCATCATGCAGCTGTTGTAATACATTTACATTGATATCAGCAGCATTCGAAACACTTCCGTCGCCATCTTGTATCGTATATTGGATTGGTGTAGGGTCAGCTGTAAATCCATTGTCAGGTATAAATGTAACAACACCAGCATCGTCTACACTCCATGTACCCTCATTTGGTACTACTATCAAGTCTATATCGCCATCACCATCTGTATCGTTACCATCTATACCACTTGGTGGTATCAAGTCTACAGTTGATGCATTCAAATCATTTTCCTTATCCGTATCATTATTCAATAGATTGATCGTAGCTGGATCTCCCACTTCTGTAGTCGTATTGTCATCTCCTGCTGCAGGTACATTACTTGGATACGTTACTGTAACAGTCGCTTGATTAGAGAGGTCCCCTGCTATATCCTGCACTGTATATTTGATTGGTGTAGGATTTCCTGTAAATCCAGCTTCTGGTACAAAAGTAATCTTACCATTGGTAGCAACAATCCATTTACCCTGACCTGGTACTACAAGCTCATCTACTGGGTTACCAGTTTTTGGATCAATGATTTTTACTGTTGACGGATCTAGTGGAGCGTCATGGGTATCATTAGCCAAAACATCTATCGTCACAGACTCACCTGTTTCTCCCTGTGCATTATCATCAAGAGCTTTTACTTCAGGTGTTGGATATGTTACTGTTACTTTTGCTGGTTTAGACTCATTGCCTGCTGTGTCTTTTACTGTATATTCTACTGGTGTTGGGTTACCTACAAATCCACTGTTAGGTGTAAATGTAATTTTACCTGTAGTAGTATTAACATCCCATGTCCCCTCACCAGGTACTTCCAATTTCGTTACTGGCTTATTCGTTATAGGGTCAACCAAACGTACCGATGAAGCGTTTAAGTCATTACCATCATTGCTTAGTACATCTATCGTTACAGGGTCTCCTGTCTGTCCTGATGCATTATCGTCTACAGCATCAACATCATTGTCCAAGATTATACCTGTACCAACTACTGTTGTGTTACTTACTGTACCACTGCTTACTGTACCATTGAGCGTAAGATTTTCTTCATAATCCACTTCATCAATAAGGTCATCTATCGTTACTACTGTAAATGTCGTGCCTGTTGTTTCTGCATCAATTGTCACAGTTCCTGTAGTTGCGTTATAATCTTCACCACTGATAGCTGTACCATTAAGTGTAGAAAGGTCTATCACGATATCTTCGGTTGTAGGATTAGAAAGGTTAATATCAAATACAAGAGGTGTACCCTCTACAACTTTTGCATCTCCTCCATTTGGTCCTGTAATAGTCACACTTGGTACCGTATCATTATCAGTAATCGTACCTGTACCACTTGGATCCGTATTTTGTGTATTGCCTGATGTCACATTACCTTTAAGATTAAAAGTCTCTGGTGTTGGTTCATAGACAGTATCATCGATACTCTTTACAGTTACTTGGGCACCTCTTTGTCCTGCAGGGATAGTCACAGTTGTATTAACTGCTACATAATCTTTCCCAGCAGTTGCTGTATTATCTTCTGTAGTAATCTCAATAATAGTAGGGAAATTACTTACTTCAGAAATATTCACATCAAAGACAAGATCTGCACCTTCCACAACCGTCACATCCGAAATAGTTACTACTGGTTTTCCACCCACGGTAATTGTCTCATTTAAATCATCTCCATCAGGAGTTGTATCATTAGCATCTGGTGTGCTTGCCGCAGTTGTGATGTTTACAATACTTTGACCTGATGTCCCACTGTTTACTGTAGCTGTTATGTTTAATGTAGCATCCGTTCCATGTGCCAATGATGGGATAGTCCAAATACCCGTTGAAGCAACATATGTACCATCACCAGTATGACTTACATAAGTCACACCTGCTGGAAGTTTGTCTGTTAAGCTTACATTAGTTGCATCAGATGGTCCGTTGTTAGTTACTTTTAAAGTATAAACAATTGTTGCACCCTC
>Ga0256840_1003262_pt1 | contig 13298 bp, 13 predicted proteins | sample 355202metaG_FD_185969 | JGI IMG/M metagenome (GOLD analysis project Ga0256840, IMG submission 185969) | Hydrothermal vent microbial communities from Mid Atlantic Ridge, Atlantic Ocean - 355-202 | ecosystem: Environmental > Aquatic > Marine > Hydrothermal vents | place: Atlantic Ocean: Mid...
TGATTCTAAGCAGTCAAACACTTATCCTTGTTTATGGATTGATCATTTTGGGTATTACCCTGCTCTCCGGTTACCAGTATGCTGCAGCAGCTCTCCCCGGTCTGTTACAGGCCGGACTGAAGGCTGTTGGCAGCCTGACGCTATCAGTAGCTCCTCCGTTGATGGCCCTTGTTCTGCTGCCAACAGCAGGAACAGGTGAAAAATTATGGGTAGCTCTGATCCTTGCAGTTGAGTTTGCGGTTCAGGGGCTGGATATGTGGGCAGGTTCTCAAGGGAGAATGGATATCTCCATGCTCAAGAGAATGGTTCTTGCTCCCATAGTGCTGTTATTTATGTCGGGTGGGCTGCTGGGTTTTCTGGATGTCTCCATGGTGTTGAGAGGATATGCTGCTCTCATGTCCCTCTATCTTTTTCTGGATATCTATCTGCACAGGGCCCTGTTTCTCGGAAGGGAAGGGGGTAAATAAGAGAGGGCTATGACTCTTGCCGGGCCGGATTTCAGGCAAGTTGTCTTCTCTGTCAGGCTCTGTCTTGCCTGTAGCCGCTATTCCAGTTATAACCTTTAGCATATGTGTGATCAGACCATGTTTAAACACATTGATGAAACCCTGACAGTGAGGCAGGAGATAGAGTTGAGGGAGAGAATGACCCTGAGCCCTCATGCCTGTCTCAGTGAAAAGACCAGGGGCAGGAGGTTTAACGCCCCTGAATGCCACATCAGGACATCTTTTCAGCGGGACAGGGACCGGATAGTCTATTCCAAGGCGTTCAGGAGGCTGAAGCATAAGACCCAGGTGTTCCTGTCGCCAATGGGTGACCATTACCGGACCAGGCTTACCCACACCCTGGAGGTGTCGGAGATTGCCCGTACCATAGCCAGGGCATTGAAACTCAATGAAGATCTGGTAGAAGCTGTAGCCCTTGGACATGACCTGGGGCATACCCCTTTTGGCCATGCCGGAGAGTCTGTGCTGAATGAGATTGTGCCTGGAGGGTTTGCCCACTGCAGGCAGAGCCTTCGTGTAGTGGATCTCCTGGAAAATGGCGGCAAGGGGTTGAACCTCACCTGGGAGGTGAGGGATGGCATCCTGAAGCACTCAAAAGGGTTTGGTGATATCATTCCCATGGTGTCTGGCGAGCGTGCCCGTACTGTGGAGGGGCAGGTTGTAAGGATTGCTGATATCATAGCATATCTGAGCCATGACCTGGATGATGCCATAAGGAGCGGGGTGATAAAGGGGCAGCAGGTTCCTCCTGAAATAACCAGGGTGCTTGGAGATTCACATGGCCAGAGGATCTCGGCCATGCTCAAGGATGTGATACGGTCCACGCAGGTCACGCCTGAAAAGATGGAATTGGCCATAAGCGGGGAGATGATGGAGACCATGCTGGCTCTCAGGGCATTCCTGTATGAAAATGTCTATAGGGCTCCAAGGGTGCACAGCGAGTTTGAAAAGGCCAGAAAGATCCTTCTGGACCTGTTTGAATATTTCATGAAGCATAAGGAGGCCTTTTATCAGGAGCGTTTCAAACTGTTTGAGGAGCAGGTATCATCATCTGAAAGCTCCGTCCCCTATGAGAGGCATGTAAGTGATTTTATCGCCGGGATGACCGACAGGTATGCGCAGAACCTCTATGAAAAGATATTCATGCCATCATCTCTGGTCTGATCAGCATCTCTTTGCAGATGCCAGGCCCAAACCTATGGAGGGCAAGGTCTGCCCTGGCAGGCAGTTTCTTGCTGAACTCCTCTCTCTTTGTCTTATGATCCTTGCCGTCCTTTTTGCTCCCTGCCTGTCCCTGGCATCTTCTTCCGATCCTCCCTGGCAGATCGAGGCGGACCAGTTGGCATTCTATCACGACGCCCAGGTAGTGATTGGAACCGGCAATGTCCGGGCTGAAAAGGGAAAACTCAGGGTGTTCGCAGACAGGATAGTCTTCGACAGGTTGAAAAACCGGATTCAGGCCTATGGGAATCTGGTTATCCACATGGATCAGGACCTGCTCCGTGGTTCCAAGGGCACAATAGATCTCACAACCAAGACAGGCAGTGTGGAGGATGCCTATCTCTTCCTGAAAAGAAACAATATATATGTCACAGCCAAGAGGATAGAAAAGGTGGGCGTTGAGGAGTACAGGGCTGAAGATGCAACACTTAGCACCTGTCCCCTTCCGAAACAGGCATGGAGGTTCTGGTGCCGCAACCTCAAGCTGAACATCTCCGGAGATGCCTGGGCAAAACATGCCACGTTCGATCTGAGGACAGTGCCTCTTCTCTACTCTCCTGTCATGTATGTGCCAATAAACAGGTACAGGAAGACCGGCCTCCTCCTGCCTGAATACACCAATTCCGATCGTCAGGGATTTGGGATAAGTGTCCCTTTCTTTCTTGTGCTTAACGACAGCCAGGATATGACCTTCACTGGCCATTACATGTCCAAGAGGGGCTGGCTGCAGGGGGTGGAGTACCGGCACCGTTTCACCCAGGAGAACCGGGCAATACTGCAGTACAGCTTTCTCAATGATGAAAAGGCCGATGACGATTACAACGATGATGGCCAGATAAGGGAACGCAGATACAGATGGTGGCTCCGGGGCAAGATGGACCAGGAGCTTCCAATGGATTTCAAGGCAAAGCTTGATGTAGATCTGGTGAGCGACCGGGACTTCATTACCGAGTTTGATTCTGGCGGCATGAGCTTTGCCAAGAGCAATGCCGGAATGAAAGGCTTTTTTGGCCGCTCCCTTGCTGAGGCATCCAACGATATCAGGCCCAGTCATGCCCAGATCTACAGGAACGGCCAGGACAGTTTTCTATCATTTTACGGCAGGTTCAACGATAACCATATTGCAGGGGAGAGGTCTGCCACAGTACAGACCTTGCCAAGCCTCTTTTTTCAGGGTCTTACCAGCAGGCTCCTGAATACCCCTCTATATTATGATTTTTCAATTGACTATGTGGATTACTGGAGGGACTCCGGTACCAAGGAGAGAAGAGTTGTTGCCCAGCCATCTCTCTCTCTTCCGGTTGACCTCCTGGGCTGGGGTGATCTGGTTCTGAAGGGCGGGGTAGAGGATTCCCTCTATTACTCCTACGGTGATGATCTGAATGGTCAGATCAGTGACAGTGCCAACAAGTTTCGTGTGAATCTGGGGGCAGATCTGAGCAAGACCTTTGCCCGGGTATATGGGAGGGGTGATGACGGTCATGGAAGATGGAGGCACTCCATCATGCCCAGGATACGCTATCTCTACAGATCCAACAGCAGTATGGATGACATCCCCAAAATAGACCGGCAGGATCTTGTTGATAACGCCCACTGGATAAATATATCGCTGCTATCCTTTGTAAGCAGCAGAAATGAAGATGAACCCGGCCATATCCGGTTCCGGGATATCTTCAGGTTTAACATATCCCAAAACTATTTCATCAAGAGGCAGCCATCCTATGAGATGGCGCTGGATCTGCCTGCAAGGCATTGGTCAGACCTGTTTGGTGAGATTGAATTTGAGCCCATAAAGAACTTTCTGCTGCGTTATGATACAGCCTATGATCACTATGATCACCGTTTTCGCAAACACAATTTTCATGGGGATATGATCTTTGATTTTTTGAACAACAGCAGGCTCTATTTCGATTATCGCTACAGCAGGCTGACGGATGTTGAGACCGGCAATATCGGTGTAGAGGCCCGGGTGACCGATGCAATAACCCTCTACTACAACCAGTCGCAAAACTTCCAAACTAATGATGAGGTTCAGTCCAGGTATGGTATAAGATATCAATCCTCCTGCTGGTCTGTAACAGGAATGGTCACCAACAACGATGATGATACATCCTTCATGGTCTATCTGGAACTTCTCGGGATAGGCGGATGGAGTCCCCCGACAAAGTGATCTCTCATATCCCCATGTTTTTCTGATTTTCAGCCCCTTATTCGTGTATAATTCTCCGTGGCTTTATCTATCCAACTGTTGTAAAATATGGACTGAAAAGATTATGAAGAACTGCTCCCGCAGGGTCTCTGTTTTCAGGACAGGGGCAACTCTTTGTGGGTATGGAGTAAGATATGGGAAAAATAGTCAATTTTGCCAAGGGGGCCAGATCAAGAAACAGGCGGCCCAGAAAACTTGAGGCAATCAAAGAGGAGTTGTTGAAGTATCACGGTATTGATCTGGATCAGTTGATCGCATCTGAACCTGCCACTACCCTGACCCTTGAGGAGTTCGAGCTCCTGACTGACCGGATATTGGAGTCCATAGATCTCTTCTGTGAGGAGCATCCCTCTGCTACTGTGCACGATGTGCTCTATACCCTGGAGAATGTCAGGGAGATCATAAAGGATACAGTGGAGCCTGACTGATCTGTAGCTCAGCCATTTTACTGATCCACTCTCTCTACCTCTATCTGTTGAGCCTCTTCATGCCGCAGGCTGATATGGTATCCCTTAACCATATATTCAACAGGGTCTTTCAGCGGAGCATACTTTACCACCTCCACCTCGGCTCCCTGTATAAATCCCATCTCCAGCAGCCTCTTTTTGAAGGGGCCTGAAGCTGTTATCCTTACCACCCGTCCCTTATCTCCTCTTTTCAGATCGTCCAGTGTCATGGATCCCTGCCTGTCTTTTATTTCTGTTTTTTATGAGCCCTCAGAGTAACAGATCAGGGGAGAATATCACAGTTGGATTATAAGCTCAAAACCGATGAGGCCCATCAATTTGAGTCCGGAGCTAACAGTTTTTCGATTATTTCGGTTCGTTTCAAGTTATTCTTTCCCAATAGGTGGCGCTGATAAACTCCCTTATCCCACGGGATTGCTGTTGATCTACATTGAAGAACATTATACCGATCCTATACTTCAGCCTCTCCCTCCTGCACCAGACCACTTTGCCCCTTACCTTTGCCGGCGGGTTGGATGGTATGATCAGGGTTATGGGGGTGTTGGGTTCCACCTTTTTGGGGATCTCGAGCCCTGCTCCTCCAAGGCTGAGGTTGAGCAGTCTGTCAGTAAAGAAGCGGGTGCCATCGCTGAACTCACATTCTATCTCCAAGGGGACACGTTCATGTCTTCTCCAGTATTTTCGCTTGGGGGATTCACCACTCATTTGCACTGTTCTCTCCTGAAATCTCACGATTAGCCCTGGTCCATTGGATTAGGATTCCTCTCGAGCCCTCTCCCTACATATCGGTAGATGGGCGTCAGAGGTTCAGGAAGGATGTTCAATTCAATGGAAAGAATGGAAGGAAACAATTTTTTCTGGGCTATCCCGCTGTTTTTTCTGGGCATCAGCTTTCTGGATAAAACGCTAACAGAATTATCATTTTTTTTTAACTTTTTTTTAACATTCATCAGGTAAATAATGCGCAACTCAACGGATCATTGAGGCTGGAAATAGAAATAGAGAATAAGGTGATCTGTTGCCAAAGGAAGCTGCAGATAATGTAACTATTAGGAAAGTAAAACCCGATTCTAAAACCTATCTAACAAACGGGTGTTATTTTAAAAGGCATCTCAGCATCATTCATCATTATTGAGGCAGAGAAAGTTACGGGCAAAGATTGTTAAGTTAAAAAAAGTCACTGATGAGCTAAATCTGTCCCGCAGGTTGAGCCTTGCTGGGCTGCAGGGGTAAATGAACAGGAGATGTAGTCAGGGTTTGGAAGTTGAGGCATAACTCTCAATCCTGACCATGGGAGATAGATGTCTCAAGAGCGGAGCACTCAACAGCAGGATGCGAGGCAGGAGAAGCTGGAAGATGTGATACGGTTTCTCCGGGAGGCAAGGGAGAAGAGGTTCACCGGATATATCAAGATCAATTTCAGCCAGGGAGGGGTTGGCAGGGTGGAGAGGTTTGAGGAGGTTCAGTTCCGCAGGAAAAACCATTGACCCAGCAATCACTGTCGGATCCGGCCTGTAATCTGCTGACAGGAACAGCTTATTTCTGATTAAAACAAGAGATCAATGGGGACCTTGCTGGCCTGTTTGGAGGTACCAGGAGGCCCTGGTTGCTATATGCCTTGGATTGAGGGGCAGGTTTACCAGCCGCCTGTGCGGTAATGGAGGTGTGATCTTTGGAATGGCACAGGGGAAAGGAGGTGAGGAGAAGAGACTGTAGCTGACTGTAGCTCAATTTAAGCAGCAATTAGGGTCGTGGCAGCTTAGCAAAGGTTGCCTCTGGCTTCAGAAAAGGCCAAAATCCGGGTAACCGGATGACGGAAAGCCACGGGTCCTCAGGTGGCGGCAGTGCAGTAGATGACAACTTAAGGCAGCGGGAAGAGGCACGTTCACATAAAATGGGCAGGGTTGCCGGACCAACCGGTTGAGCTGCTGGAACAGCAGCACGGAATGTCAGGCCCATGAAAAGGAGTAGTGCCACAACACTGTGTGAAACCGTGTAAGATCGCCTTTAATGGTCAAACCTATGGAGACTGCTCATCTGCAAACCCCAGGACAGCCGGGCTGCCTGAAGCAAAGTACGCTTGGGAGTTAACGATTTTTTTAGTGAATTCTTTGAGTCAAATATTTATCCAAAAACTTTGTTTCAGGAGGATAAGATAAAATGAAAGCGATCAGAAACCTTTTTCTTGCTCTGATAATGGCAGCGGTGGTAATGCCTGCTTCTGCCCAGGCCTATGATTATTGGTATACTGGTTCATCAAATCCTAATTTCCAGCACATCACATTTCACATCTATGAGGAGGGTGATACTGCCACAAAAGAGGTTGGTATCGACCTGGGGATCAGCCCCTATGATCTGGTGAACCTGCGCAATGAGACCCTCTGGGACGGTTCCGGTCACCGTGCCCCGGATGGCAGTTGGACCAGTGAGAACCATCAGGCCATCACACCATCCATCTTCAACCAAAACTATGATTCCTGGGATGACAACGATGGTTCATGGCCCAGGAACGGCCTCTGGGCTGGTATCTGGTGGAGCCAGTTTGAGACCTACGAGAGGGGCTTTGCCGTTACTGAAGACAGGGATCAGACCGCCAGTCTTGCATCTTTCCTGAATATGAACTCCGGTTACCGTTCCACCGTAAGTGAAAACAGCAGGGTCAATGGCGGCGACGGCGGCATTCACCCTATAGATATCCCCTGGGGAGTGATAAACGTCAAGGCCCCCACCAACTCCTATGATGTTACAGCAAACTCCAACAGCAACGCCCCTGGCTACTATGGTGGCTTCAACAACCTGGCTGGACCCTACGATGAAGGGCGTATGGCAGACCTGGAGGATCCAAACAAGGGGTATGTGGATATGTACTTCTACTGGTTCTATGTTGATCCTCAGAACCCGACCTTGGGACTCCAGAGGATGAACACCCCTACCTCCAGCAGGGATGACGGCTTTGATTATGACACCTACTGGAGCTCTGTAATCCGTATCACCAAGGATAACAGTGGCAACCTGGTGATCATTGCCAACCCCTCTGACCTGGTGCCTGTACCTGTCCCAGCCAGTGTACTCCTTCTCGGGATCGGTCTGGTGGGCCTGGTGGCCATGGGAAGAAGGACCAGGGCATAGTTTTAGAGAATTGTTGACCAGCAGTTTGATTGATTCATAAAGAGGAGAGCCCCCCATTCATGGGGGGCATTTAAAGAGAGTAAAAAAACAAATAAAAACAGGAGGAAGAGTACCATGTTTGGAAAAATTGTCAAGAAGGCGGTGAAGGCCGCAGTGATCGGAGGCGCCCTGCTGGGGCTGGTTGGTGCAGCACAGGCTGCCACCTATGAGGTGAATATCTACGGCGCATCTGCCCAGTACAAGTTCTGGAGGGATGCTGCCCCTGAGTTCCTGAAATCCATGGGGTGCAGTGAGTCAGACATCTATGCAGCCAAAGGCGAGGTCAGTAACAGGGACAACGGAATAGCAGTCTGTGCAGGCAGTGACGTTGCCGGCATGGGGATCTCTGCAGGAGGCGGATTCAACGGTGATGGAAACACCTATATCATCCGCTACTCCACCAATGCCTCCTATGACGGGATCAGGTCTGTGCAGGATCTCAACCCGGACAATGTTGATCCGGTCTGTACCAGTGCCGGTGATGGTTTCAGGCTCATGGCCGATGAGACCAACACCGCCTTTGCCCCCTACTTCACCCAGGGTTACGGCACTGTAAACGGCACCGCTTGCAAGGATATCACCATTGGCGCCTCTGACGTGGCTGCAGAGACCTTCAACCAGAGTTCTCAGGGCGCCCTGCTGGGACCTGGCGGCGGTGACTGGACTGAGAGGAATATAGGCGGACTCTCCATAGATGCCTCACACTACGTGAGCTACAGGCCTGTTGTGGTCCCCTTTGCCTTCTTTGCCAACGCCAACCCTGCACACCCTGTGCCCTTTGACAACATGTCCAGGCTCATGGCTGTAACCATCTTCAGCGGCCAGGTCCCCAACTGGAACAAGTTCAATCCTGACCTGGACGGTGACGGCACCCCCAATGAGCCAGGCCTCTACACAGTGGATCCTGCCACTGGACAGCCCACTGCAAACTCTGGTGACAGCCTCCCCATGATCGTCTGTCTCAGGCATGCAGGTTCCGGGACCCATGCCACCCTGGATGCAGCAGTGATGAGAAAGGATGCAGGGCTTCTGCAGCAGGAAACCACAGTTGATAATTTTATGTATCAGTTTGGCATGGCTCCAGCAGTATACTTCAACAAGGGTTCCTCTGATGAGATGCGCTGTGTTGGCGGTTACTTCAACGGCTATGATGATACCATCAACCTTGGCCAGCCATCCTGGGCTGCTGTAGGATATGCTGATGCTGACAAGAACGAGGGAGAGCCTGTGGTCGGTGGCGAGTATGGTGACATCAAGAGGATGACCTTTCAGGGTGTTGCCCCTGTGAAGGTGGCTATCACCAATGGCCAGTATGACTTCTGGTCAGCCCAGTGGCTCTACAGGGCTGCCAGCGAGCCCCAGGAGATTGCTGCCCTCTGTGATGCCATTGGCGCCTTTGCCTCTGATCCTGCCAACCTGCCTGCAGGCCATGCAGATTACTGGGCAGCTCAGAACGAGATGCAGGTGGAAAAGAACAATGATTTCACCTATCCAAAGTTCAAGTAATCTGTAGTTGAACGGTTGCCGGAACCGGTTTTCCGGCACCATGGAACCAACTCAAGACCTGAGGCGGGCCGGTCGATCCGGTCCGCCTCTGTTTTTCTGAATCTGTCAGGAGGTAAGCCGGCTTGAAAAGCTTCTATTTTTTAAGAATTTTTTCCACAGTCTTTTTGCTGTCTTCTCTCTCAGCCGCACTGTTACTGAACGGGTGCTCAACAACCGGCTCCAAGCTGGCTGCGCAGGTATCACAGACAGGGGTTGTTGCCACAGGGGATGAGCTGTTGGCTTCAGTGAGCTGTTACAGCCCGGAAGGAAAACTGATCTACGCCACTGATCCTGACCGGCATGGCGAAGAGGGAAAGGATCTCCTTTTCATCTCCGGGAAAACTCCAGGCCCTCTCCATATCAGGGCAGGCATGGAGCCGCGGGGACCCAGGGTGGAGGAGTTCTTTATCCCCTTTGAAACCGAGTTGAAGTACAGGCTCTCCATGGCAGCAGTTGGTAAACCATTGGGCCGTGAGATGGTTCTCCATCTCGCCTCAGATACCCTGGAGGATATACCTGAAAGGGAGCGATACCTCACAGTTGCCCTCAGGACCCGCCATCCAAAACAGATCACCATGAACCCCTTTACCTTTGAAGAACGTTACAAAGAGAAACCTGTACCCGGGCTGGAGATAACAGAGGGCCCGTTCAAGGCCAGGGTGGAGTCGGTGAGACCTGACCAGGTGCTCCTGCTCATGGAGGTAGAGGATGGGACCAGCATCAGGGCAGGTTTCAGCCAGGGGAAAATACGGGATGGCGGTGACTGCTACTTTCTTGAGGAGCAGGTGAAGCCGGGTCAACTGGTTAAGATTGACTCTTTAGGGCTTATTGGCCAGGTGATAAAGGTTGAAAAAGATACCTTCACCATGGATTTTGCTGATCCCTTCGGCGGTAAGGAACTGTCCTGCAGGGTAAAATTTATCCCTGCTGGAGAGAGGGATCAAAGGGATGGACCATCAGAACAATCCTGAGAACAGATCTGGATCAGCCGACTCTCTGTACTGTGAATCTAATCTCCTTCAGGAGTTGGTGAAGGGACACCACCAATGATCTGTTCCCTGCTGACCTGCCATAGACCCGGAACTTCCGGGTTTTTTTGTTGAAAGTCTTGTGTAAGCGATAAGGTTTGTCAGGTTATCCTAACCGAAATCTAATCCTTTCTTAACCAACATCTCACCTTTTTCTAACCGTCATAGGTTAAAGACTTTTTCTGTTTTCAGGCGATCTGAGTAAAAAAAATCACATTTTCATTATCGGAAGGTTATGGCTGAGACTTTAAAAATAGACCGGCTGGGATTGCTCTTTGTCCATAAAGGGTTTACCCGGTTTATCCTTTTGCTACCAGTTCTCCTTTGCTGTTGCAGTTGTGCCCGGGTGGATGGGCCTCTCAACGCCATGGGCCAACGTAATGACAGTTTATCCCAAGCCAATCTGGCAGAGCCTGGTGATGTGGCATGGGTTAGATACAGCATCACCCCGGCCGACCGTACAGAATCGATGGGAGCCACGGGAAAGCACGTTCAGGAGGTGAGAGATATCCTGGTTGGTGCAGTGAAGGAGGAGCTGGATCTGGGGCAGTTGTGTCAAGGTATGGCCGTGGGGGAGCAGAAGAGTGTTGTCCTGCCCCCTGAGAAGGGGTTTGGGCCAAGGCAGCCAGGCCTTGTCAAGAGGTTTGTCAGGGTAAGGCGATATCCAATGAAGATGCGGATCCCGGTTGCCCAGCTTGCAGGGGCATATCATGCTGTACCGGAACCTGGAGCCCTTTTTCGTCTCTCTCCCTATTTCATGGCCCGGGTCGATGCCATTGATGGCGATAATGCCTTGATATCCTGTCTCTTTCCAAAGAAAGAGGAGAAGTTTCCCGCTGATTTCGGCACCACCACTGTCCGGAGGGAGCGGGAGGGAAGCAGGGAATTCCTCCTGGTTCAGCTACAGCCCAGGATCGGTGCAGAGTTCACTGCAGGCAACCGGAAAGGCAGAATTACCGGTTTTGATGACGATTATTTCACTGTTGACTTCAACCATCCCCTGTCTGGCCGTTCCATAGAGTTGACGGTACAGGTCCAGGGGATAGTAAAGGCCAGGGAGCTTCAACACGACAAAATAGACTGGATGGACGATTACGGCTCTGCCAAGGAGCTTGCCGGCAGGCAGAATAAACCCCTGGTTCTTCTCCTCTATTCAGAGGATTGTCCCTGGTGCCACAGGCTCAAGGTGGAAACCCTGCATGATCCCCGCATCCTTGCACTGAAAGACCGGTTTGTCTGGGCCATGATATGCCCTGAAGGCCAGAATGATCCCAGAAATGATGATCTCAAAAAGCAGTTCCATCTGGACGGTTATCCCCTGACGGTGGTGATGGGGCCTGACGGCAGGGAACTGGTGCGGATAGACGGGTTCAGGGAGGCCCCTCTGTTCAGGGACAAACTGCTCCAGGGACTTGAGCTATGATGGTGTCGCCGGCCATGTTGACCTATCTTTCCCAGAGATCCCCTTTGTTTCCTGGCAGTTTGCTGCTCCATGCAGTTCTCCTGCTGCTGCTGTTCATCCCCAATGCCCCTGCCATGGCGGAGACAACAGGGGGAGATTCTACTGTCACCTTCTCAATAAGGAACTTCATGGTTACAGGCAACACCCTGTTGAAGCCCAGGGAGATACAGGAACTTTTAATACCTTACATCGGAACGGGAAAAACCGTTGATGATGTGGAGAAGGCCCGATCCGCCCTGGAAAAGCTCTACCATGACAAGGGATATCCATCTGTACTGGTCAACATCCCGGAGCAGACCATTGAAGACGGCATTGTGATGCTGCAGGTGGTTGAGAGCAGGATAGGCAGGGTCAGGGTAAAGGGAAACCGCTATTTTACCCGGGAAAAGATCCTTTCTGATCTTCCCTGCCTCCAGCCAGGGGCCATACTCTATCTGCCAGATCTCAAGAGAGAGCTGGCCATGGTCAACAGGAACCCAGACCTGTCAGTGGCTCCGCAGCTCAGGCCCGGCCGGGACCCGGGTACCATAGATGTCATCCTGCTGGTCAAGGATCATCTTCCTCTGCATGGCAGCCTGGAGCTGAACAACAGGGCGTCACCTGATACCACTGATCTCAGGCTGAACGGTGAGATCAGCTATGACAACCTGTGGCAGAAGGAGCACTCTGTTTCGTTGCAGTACCAGGTCTCCCCTGAGGATACCAGCGAGGTTGAGGTGGTTGCTGCATCCTATGTTATGCCTGCTCCATGGGACAGGGAGCGCTACATGGTCTTCTACGGGATCATGTCCGACAGCAACACCGCCTTTGGCCAGGGGTTTCAGGTGACAGGAAAGGGTAACATCCTGGGGATCCGTTACATCATTCCTTTGCCTGCAATGGATCAATATATCCACAGCATCAATCTTGGCCTGGATTACAAGGATTTCGATGAGGAGCTGGTCACCGGTCCTGGTGGAGAGAGTGTTCTTACTCCCATCAAGTATATGCCTGCATCTGTCTCCTACAGTGCAACCCTTTTCGATCCCTGGGGACAGACCCATTTCAGCGCAGGCCTGAACATGGGGATCAGGGGACTGGCAGGGCGTCAGCAAGATTTCGAGATCAAGAGGTACAGGGCAAAGGCCAACTATATCCTGACTACCCTTGGTGTCGAGCGTCACCAGAAATTGCCATTCCGGCTTGGGTTATTTATCAAACTGGATGGACAGATAGCAGATTCTCCCCTCATCTCCAACGAGCAATATATGGCCGGCGGCATGACCAGTGTGCGCGGTTACTTAGAGAGCGAGATAGCCGGCGATGATGCCTTTCACCTCACGGCGGAACTCCTGGGGCCGGAGCTGGTGAATCTGCCGTTTCTCGGCAGGGATTCATCCCTTCAGCCTTACATCTTTTATGACCGGGCTGATCTCTGGCTTCAGGATGCCTTGCCTGGACAGGACAACTTCAGGAGTATCAGCGGCATAGGAGGAGGAATAAAAGGGGGGCTGCTGGGCCATCTGGACTATGAGTTGAGCTATGGTTACGCCCTGGACCAGGGTGATCCCACAGATCAGGGTGATTCAAGAATTAACTTTTTGATCAAGGCACATTTTTGATGGATGGAGGATTCTCGAAAAAGATGGACCCCTTCAAAAGGGGGCTGTCATCTCCTTATTCAGGAGAGGGAGGTTGAGATGGGCAGATTCT
>Ga0256840_1003263_pt1 | contig 13296 bp, 10 predicted proteins | sample 355202metaG_FD_185969 | JGI IMG/M metagenome (GOLD analysis project Ga0256840, IMG submission 185969) | Hydrothermal vent microbial communities from Mid Atlantic Ridge, Atlantic Ocean - 355-202 | ecosystem: Environmental > Aquatic > Marine > Hydrothermal vents | place: Atlantic Ocean: Mid...
CACAGGTCGCTCCATTGGCGCACGTGTTGCAGGTGAAATAGCCGAACGCTACGGCAACAACGGCATGAAAGATCAGCCAATCACGCTAAAACTGAAAGGAATTGCAGGTCAATCGTTTGGCGTCTTTAACGTCGACGGTTTAAACCTACACCTAGAAGGCGATGCCAACGACTACGTGGGCAAAGGCATGGCAGGCGGCGAGATTGTAATTCGTCCGCCAGAAAACAGCGTATTTGATCCAAAGTTCACCCCGATCGTTGGTAACACCTGCTTATACGGTGCAACCGGCGGTAAGCTGTTTGCCAACGGAACGGGTGGTGAGCGTTTTGGCGTGCGTAACTCAGGCGCCATTGCAGTGGTAGAAGGCTTAGGCGATCACGGTTGTGAATACATGACCGGTGGAACCGTGGTGAGCTTAGGTGAAATTGGCGTCAACTTTGGAGCTGGAATGTCTGGCGGAATGGCCTTTATTTTAGACACCAACAATACCGTACCCGATCGCATCAACCCCGAAATGGTTGAGTTCCTGCGTATTGATACCGAAAATACCGAGGCCTACCGTGTTTACTTAAAAGCCTTAATCACCGAATACGTTGCCAAAACCAACAGTCCTTGGGGTCAAGAAGTGCTTAAAAACTTCAGTCGTCATATTGCAAACTTCTGGCTGGTAAAATCCAGAGCCATTGGAGTCGAAGCACTCTTTGACCTATTTGCACACAGCGCTGACTAAGACTACGGGAAGAACGAAAAATGCCAAATATCAGACAATTTTTAGAATTAAATCGCCAGCTTCCTGAAAAGAAAGCCGCGCAAGAACGCAAACAAGAGTTCAATGAAATCTACACCTCATTCACCCTTGAAGATGCCATGGCACAAGCCGATCGTTGCCTGCACTGTGGTAACCCTTATTGCGAACATGCGTGCCCCGTTCACAACTACATCCCCAACTGGTTAAAGCTAGTGGCGGAAGGCAACATTATGGAAGCCGTAGAAATCTCCCATAAAACTAATGTACTACCCGAGATGTGTGGTCGAATTTGCCCACAAGATCGCCTGTGCGAACAAGCCTGTACGCTCGAAGACACCAACTTTGGCGCGGTCACCATCGGGGCGATTGAAAAATTTATTACCGACACCGCCATCGCCGAAGGCTGGAAACCCGACATTGCCGACATTCCCATGACCGACAAAAAAGTCGCCATCATTGGTGCCGGCCCTGCGGGTATCGCCGCCGCCGACATGCTCATTCGCAACGGCATTAAACCCGTAGTGTTTGAAAAGCAACCCGAAATTGGCGGACTGCTCACCTTTGGCATTCCCCAATTTAAACTCGACAAAGAGATTATCGTTCGTCGTCGCACCATCCTAGAAGAGATGGGCATCGAGTTTCGTTGCAATGTCGAAATCGGCAAAGACATTCCATTCCAAACCCTGCTTGACGAATACGATGCCGTTTTCTTAGGCATGGGAACCTACAAACCCATGGCAGGACGTTTCCCCGGTGAAGACCTTCCCGAGGTGCATCAAGCATTGGACTTTCTAATCGGCAACGTCAAAAAAGAGTTGAACATGCCACAAACGCCTGAGCCATTCATCTCTATGGAAGGCAAAAACGTCGTGGTATTAGGCGGTGGCGACACCACCATGGATTGTACTCGCACCTCCATTCGCCAAGGCGCCAACAACGTCTACTGCGTCTACCGTCGTGACGAAGCCAATATGCCCGGCTCACGTGCCGAAGTAAAAAATGCCAAAGAAGAGGGCGTACAATTCAAATTCAACCTCTCACCTGTCGAAGTGGTCGGTGACGGTAAAGTTGAAGGGCTCAAAGTCATTCAAACCCAATTGGGCGAGCCAGACGAAAACGGTCGTCGTCGCGCCGAAGTGATCGAAGGCACCGAAAGCATCATCCCATGCGACGCCGTCATCGTCGCCTTCGGCTTCCAACCCAACCCACCTGAGTGGTTCAAAGACTTCAACATCGAACTCAACCACTGGGACGGCGTGGTCGCCTCCGACAAAACCCTCTACCCCTTCCAAACCACCAACCCCAAAGTATTCGCGGGCGGTGATATGGTCAGAGGCTCAAGCCTAGTGGTCGAAGCGATTGCAGAAGGACGTTCTGCAGCAGAAGGGATTATTGATTTTTTAGAGGTTTAAATTTTTCTCCCCCCCCCCTATGTTCGAATAACAATTTGGAAAGGGGGGGGGATTTTTTTACTTTCGATCTCTCCAATAACTTGGTTTTCTGCTTAACTGCATAACTGCATAACCGCCAAAATAATAATTTCACTATTTTTTGAATAGTAAACAACACCAAATGGAAACCTATTTGTTAAACACCTTCTAATGTTTCCATCAAGAAGATACCAAGCATCTGGAAATTTAATGATTCTTTGAATGGTCTCATGAACTTCCTGTGCAAACTCCAACCCTAAACCACTTCTATACGCTTCATAATGATCAATAGCATCATTAAACTCCTGCTCAGCACTCTCATGAAAGAAATAAACCACATGCTACTTTAGTCTTTGTTTAATTCTTTGAAAAACGTCTTCGCCATTAATTAATATCGCTTCTCCACTTTCAACAGCATGCTTTCTTCTATTCACTTCTTTAATCCAAAAATCATCCACTGAGTCATTCGTTTGATGAATGCTATTTAAAATTTGATCTACAAGTTTTGTCTTTAAATCCAGAGGTAAAATTTCAACCTCATCAAACAACTGTTTTTGTTGTATTGTTATCATAAACCACTCCTTTTTCGGCTATTGTATTAAGCATTCTAGAAAAATATTGAATACTTTTTTCTACAAAACCTTTCATAAACGACACATCTACTGCCGTGACGAAGCCAATATACCTAGCTCACATGCCTAAATTATCGATTTTTTAGAGGCTTGAAACCATTTAAAAAATTTTCTCCCCCCCCTATACATTCGCTTGAATGAAAAAAGGGCAACCACATAGGGTTGCCCCTACGGATTACGGAACTGTAGGGGCATCCCTTGTGGGTGCCCAGCTCATCTAATATTTTTATCTAGGAGTGTGTAAGGGGGGGGGGAGAAATTTTCATCATTCATATTCTGTTTTTTACTCAAGCATGAGTTTCGCTGCGTTTTGTTATACAATGCATTACAAAACACTAGGAGTACTCATAATGAAAACCGAAATGCTATCAACCCGAATTGATCACGAGACTAAATTAGCTTTTACACAAGTTTGTGATGAAGTTGGCTTAAGCCCTTCGCAAGCCATTAAATTATTTGCTCGTGCCGTCATCAATTATGGAGGCATTCCTTTTGAACTTAAAGCAAAACAACCTAACGCCATAACAGAAGCCGCTATTCAAGAACTTTCACAAGGTAAAGGCCACACAGCTAAAAGTGTCAGTAGCCTAATTTCAGAGTTCACGGAAGGCAAAGTTAATAATGCTCGCTCTTAACTACTCTGCTTTATTTTCTACAACTATCACTCTTATTTATAAAATTACCAATATCAATGATTAACTCATGTACATCTGTATATGGGTTCAAGTGCCAAGGCGATGTTTTTCCATATCCAGCAGTCTCTAAAGCGCTTTTCTTTACTAGTGTAGAATGTCTTATTGCATCTTCAACATTACAACAACCCCTTCTTTTTTCATACGCGAGCCTTTCATCAAAAGCCCTTTTAATTTAATATAAGGCCTACTTCTTTGGTGACTTGTCACTCTATATAAATGTTCAAAGGGTTTTTCATATGAGTTCCACTTATAAAAAACTAGCTTTCCTTGTTTCTACAAGTCTCTTACTACAATCTCAACCAACCTTTTCTAAACCACAAAATGAACAAATATCCCCCCTGATTGTCAATGCATACAAAACAAATCACCTGACTGAGATTACTTTCAATAAACTCTTCCACAAGTCTTTCTATCAAAAATCATACTTTACTCCTGCGGTCATGGGAACAAGCATCGTCGCAGCAGGTGCCTTTACATTTTTCACTGCTGGAGCTGGCGCACCAGCAGCAGCAGCAGGTGTAGGATCTGTTGCAACAGCCATAGGAGGTGGAACAGCAGGTGCCTATATGGCTGGATTATCAACTATTGGTGGCTTATTTGGAGGCAATGCCATATTAGGAGCTGCCATATTAAACGGTATATCAATTGGTACAATAGGAGGTGTCGCTGGTGCAACAGGTGCCGCTGTTAAATTATCATTCGCAGCAAAAACCGCTACATTAGCTTCTATTGGCTTCACTGGAGTAGCATTTTTACCCGAAAATGAAAATGGATCAGGAAAATATATCTTTGACCTGCGTATTCCCCATAAAGAGATCGGCTCTGGAACACTGAGGAAACTTATTCAAAATGTAGAAGAAACTCAAGAGAACCTTAATGATGCTCTAACCGATGGAAATGGGACCAAGACTGATATCTTAATGGAGCAACGACAGTCCTACTATAACCAAGCTAACAAGATGTTAAAACTAGAATTACAAAAGCCGACTATTTACACTCCTAATATGACAATTGAGGATTTAGATAAACTCATCCATAAAAGTTATTTATTTCAATCTCCTGAGGATTTAATAGTTCTTTCCGTTATCGCTTACCGTTCTGGTGAATTTAATTTGTTTCAAAAGGGTATCCAAGCGGCTAAAAAAAATATCATTTTATTTAAAGATGAAGCTAATATTAAAGATAGCTATTTAAGCTACCTTGAAGGTGTTGCAGAATTATCAAAAGAAGAGCCTGACATTGATTACGCCAAACAAAAATTTACCCAAAGCTGGCAAGAAGAGCCTTACGCATTAGAGCCCGCCGTTGCGCTCATTACAACACTTGGAAATGGTATAAAAGAAGATAGAGTTAAATTAGCAGAGGTTGCACAGATTACCAAACAAGCAATTGACCAATTCGATTCTGATAAATATGTCCCAAGAGTAACTGAAGTGGGGACCTACTTTAATACTGCAACCATATACTTAAGAGCTAATGACTACAGTTCTGCCTTAAAATATTATCAACTTGCAAATAACTCTATTGGCTTTATAGCAAGGCATTCTCCAGGAGAAGCTTCAACCGATATGGTAAACAACATCAGAATTATGGAGGCTATCTGCTTGTTTGAGTTAAAAAAGGGTGCAAAAGCCGCAGAGATATTTAACGATATTATGGCCGATTATAAAGATTCTCCTGAAAAAGCAGAACAGTTTAAGGCTATTTATCAAGGTGTATAAATATGAAAAAAAACTTTATTTTAAAATTAACTATCGTCCTGCTTCTCTTTCAAAACTCAACAACAGTGCTAGCTTTTTCAGGTACACCGATTATCAAGGTATTTAAAGGGGTTAAGTTATCTAAAATAACAACAACAGCCCTACAAAACTTTCCTAAAAATGAACAAATAAAACTTTTAATCTATAAAGGAGTACAAACAGCAAGGATTTCTCCAATGCAATCCTTAAGCCTTCAAGCTAAGCTTATAAAAATTCCTAACGGAGAAAATGTTTTACTCGCCTGTTTAAAAGACCCTAAATGCGTACCTCAAAGTGCAATCAAAAATTTAGATACTTATAAAATTAAACAAGGAAGTTATCCATCTCAAGAACTTTCCAAAATGGTAGCCACTGATGACTTATATTTAAAATTAGCGCTAAAATATCCAAGCAAAAACCCACAAAACTTAAGGTTAGAAGCTGGCAAAGTTGCAGAAAATCTAATGGATAAAAACTTCAAAACATCTGGATGGACTAGAATAGAAGGAGAAGTTGGTAGAAACGGCTTTGATGGGCTGTACGTTAAACTAGATAAAAATGCTAATGTTAAAGATATCATGGTTGTCGAATCAAAATATGGTAAATCTGCACTATTAAGCAGAACATCAGATGGTGCACGTCAAATGTCTAGCCAGTGGTCAAGGAAAAAAATAGATGCTTTAATTAAAAAACATCCTAATAACCCTATGTATGAACAAATAAAACTTCAACAGGATAAAGTAAAATATAGGCTATACCGCCTTCGCGCAACTGACAATAAAGTTTATCAAAGCATTGAAAAAATTAATCACTCAAGGGATAAAAAGAATATTACTCTCTCTGGACTGTCTGGTAGTGAAAAACTCAGATCTGTTAATAAAACAGAAAACACAGTTATCGACCGAAGTAAACCGTCTAACCAATACCAAACAACAATCATTCATTACTTATTTGGGTCACTGTGATTAAATCGCCATTCACTCTCCTTTAAAAATAGGTGAAAATGGCTCTTTGGAATACCGTTAAATTTGCGCATATGTCGCTTTGCTTGGTTCCAAAAACTCTCTATTCCATTGATATGATTGTGCTGGTTAGCAACCAATTTACTATGGTTGATTCGATAGTGTTTGAATTCCGATACATCTAGCGCATTATAACTACGCCAAGAATCTGTATATACAAAAATAGGAAAATAGGGACGCTACCCTTATTTATACATTAAATGGCATAAAACCCGCTAAACATCATAACAAAAAGCATTTCTATCTCGGAATAAGCGGGAATAAGGTAGCACTACGCGATGGATTCGATTATATTAACCGCTACGCCTGAAATCCAAAATCCATCCCCTTTTCTGGCACTTTTCTTTAAGACCTTTTAAACGAGCACATGCCATGAGCAACTTACGACAAGATGCGTTGAACTATCACGCCCACCCTCTCCCAGGAAAACTTGAGACGGGGTTAATTAAGCCGTGTAATACACAACGCGATTTAAGCTTGGCGTACAGTCCTGGTGTGGCCGCACCCGTTAGAGAGATCGCTAAAAACCCTGACGATGTTTATAAATATACGGGGAAAGGGAATTTAGTCGGTGTGATCTCTAATGGTACGGCGGTGCTTGGTTTAGGCAATGCGGGTGCTTTAGCCAGTAAGCCTGTGATGGAAGGCAAAGCGATGCTGTTTAAGCGGTTTGCCAATATTGATGTCTTTGATATTGAAATTGATACCACCGATACCGAAGCGTTGATTAAAACCATTGTCAATATTGCGCCCACCTTTGGCGGCATTAATTTAGAGGACATTGCCGCGCCACAATGTTTTGAAGTTGAAAAAGCGGTCAAAGCACAATTGAATATTCCGGTATTTCATGACGATCAACACGGTACTGCGATTGTGGCGGCGGCTGGTCTGATCAATGCCCTTGAAATTCAAGGCAAGCAAATTGAAGAGGTTCAAATCGTCTGTGTTGGGGCGGGTGCGGCGGGCATCGCTTCGATGAATTTACTGATTGAATTAGGCGCACAAAAACAGCACATTACCCTAGTGGATAGTCGCGGTGTGGTCTCAACCAAACGCAGTGATTTAAACGAGTATAAACTCGCCTTTGTGCAAAAGACCGATAAAGTCACCCTTGCCGATGCGATGCAAGAAGCGGATGTGTTTTTTGGGGTTTCGGGTAAAGATATTTTAACGGCTGAGATGTTGAAAAGCATGGCCAGCAACCCCATTGTTTTTGCAATGGCCAACCCTGACCCTGAGATTGACCCAAAACTTGCCCACCAAACTCGTGATGATTTGATTATGGCAACAGGACGCAGTGACTACCCCAATCAGGTAAATAATGTACTGGGCTTTCCGTTTATTTTTAGAGGCGCATTGGATGTTCGTGCCACTGAAATTAATATTCCCATGCAAATTGCGACGGTACACGCATTGCGAAAATTGGCACACACCCCTGTGCCCGAAGTGGTCATGAAGGACTATGGCCTAACAAACCTTGAGTTTGGTAAAGACTATATTCTACCGAAACCGAATGATCCAAGATTGATTGAGACCATTCCTAAAGCCATTAGCCAAGCGGCGATTGACTCAGGTGTGGCACAACAGTCACTCCGATAATCTCCATTAGTGAAGAGAAGACATGAAAGCACATACCACTCTTTTAACACACCTTCTACTTGGTTCAGCCATCTTATTAACGGGTTGCCAAGTCACTCCAAACCATCGTGCGATATCATCTGAACCAACCGTTCAAAAAAATTCTCCCCCCCCCTCTGAAAACAAGCCCTACCTTGAACAGCCTGCCGTGCCGTTGAAACACGCCTACGACTTTCACGTGGTCGAGACAGCAAGTGAACACCAAAAAAGCGTGCCACAACTGGCACAGTCACTCAAGGATTTTGATGTTATTTTTGTGGGCGAAGAGCACAGTAACCATGCGTCGCACCTATTTCAAATACAACTACTGGTGGAACTTTATGAGTTGAGATCTGAACAAATCTTATCGTTCGAGATGTTTAATCGTGACCAACAAGAGAAGCTCAACCGTTACTTAGACGGTGAAGTAGGTGAGGTTTATTTGGTTCATAAAACACCAACTTGGAGCAACTACATCGCCTCCTATCGTCCTTTAGTGGAACACGCCAAACAAAACTTTATTCCCGTGGTGGCGGCCAACGCTGCCAGCGATATTGTACGCTGCATTGGTCGAGAAGGAGAACCCTACCTCTCTAAGCTTTCCGAAGAGGAGCGCAACCACGTCGCCAAAGAACCTTTTCTGGATAACAAAACCTATCGTGAACGCTATATGAAGTTTGTTGAAAAGATGCGTAAACTGAGCGAAGAGGGGAAAGAAAAAAGTTACTTGGCGCAATTAACCCGTGACAACACCATGGCCGAATCCATCTACCAAACATGGTTAGAGCACCCTGATGCGCAAATTATTCACCTCAACGGTAGCTTTCACAGTGATTTTTATTTAGGTACGGTCTCCGCACTCAAAGCCCGAGCGCCAGATCTAAAGATTGCCGTCATCGCCCCCGTTACCGTTGAAGACAACCAAAATCCCAGCTACAGCGATGAAGATTTAACCCGTGGCCAATACATCTACCTCATTCCAGAACAACCCGAGCAGTATGTTGATCGTAGCTATCGCCAAAAGAACCATCAAGCGATGTTTGCCAAAGCCAGTCAAAAACAGTGTCGCCCTGATGAAACAACGGAGTAAAAAATCGAGGGGTCAGAGTAAGATAAGGCCATGCTTGTTCTGTTAGAAAAGCATGGCCTTATCTTACTCTGACCCCAGTTTTTCTCCCCCCCCCTATTACAAGCTATTTAATAGCGGTTCATTTTGCTGGTAAGCTCGGATATTATCTCGGGTTGTTTCTGCAATATGCGATAAGGCTTCTTGGGTGAAGTAGGCTTGATGCCCAGTGACTAAAACATTCGGAAAGGTGAGCAGTCGCTCGAATACATCGTCTAAAATAATCTCATCGGAGTGATCTTCAAAGAAGAGTGCCCCCTCTTTTTCATAGACGTCTAACCCTAAATACCCAATCTGTTTGGACTTAAGGGCGTTAATGACATCAGGGGTTGAAATCAAATCACCTCGCCCAGTGTTAATCAGCATCACCCCTTTTTTCATTTGAGCGATACTGCGCCCATTAATCAAGCACTTGGTCTCTTCGGTAAGCGGGCAGTGTAAACTGATAATATCTGCCGCTTGCCAAATAGATTCTAACGCAACTTGTTCAAAGCCTAGTGCTTGGCACACCTCAGTTTCGTAAGGATCGTACACTAAGACTCGACAACCAAACGCCTTTAACATGGAGCCAACCAGTCGACCAATGCGTCCTGCACCCACAATACCAACGGTTTTGCCGTGCATATCAAACCCTAACATGCCGTTAAGTGAAAAGTTGCCCTCTCGAATACGATTATAGGCACGATACAACTTGCGGTTGAGTGCCAACATCAGTCCAATGGTATGTTCTGCAACGGCATAAGGCGAATAGGCGGGAACACGAACCACCGCAATATCAAGTGATTTTGCACACACCAAATCTACATGATTAAAGCCCGCACACCGTAATGCCAACAGTTTCGTGCCTCCGCTGGCCAACTGGGTTAACACCTCTGCATCCAAACGATCATTAACAAAAGCAGTGACGACCTCTGCGCCCTGAGCACAGCCAATGGAATCTAAATTCAGTGGCACATCTAAATAGGTACACGTCCATGACGCATCAAACACTTCACTCAACGCACATTTATCATACGGTTTACAGCTATAGGATACGATTTTCATGGGGTATAACCTCCGATGTACTCTGATTTATTTACAAAGAACGCGCTCTTAAATAGGCTTGTTCGGACACTTCCGTCCACTGCATCACCTGCTCTTTAAATGCTTTTTGCGATGCCCAAACTTTAGTGGAGAGCGCATCACGCTTAGCTTCCTCTTCCACCACTTCGGCTGAAATTTCTTTTAACGCTTTCAGTACCGAATCTGGGAAGTGGCGCAGCTGCACATTATGTTCGGTTAACAGCGTGTGCAGTGCTTGCTGGTTACGTGCAGTATATTCCGCCAACATATCGGCATTGGCGACTTTAATAGCATTGCGCACAATGCTTTGTAAATCGGCAGGCAGTTCGTTAAACGCTTCTTCATTAATCATACACTCCATCGCGGTACCGGGCTCATGCCAACCGGGGGTGTAGTAGTATTTAGCGGTTTTATAAAACCCAAAGGCCAAATCATTGTAAGGGCCTACCCATTCGGTCGCATCTAATGCGCCCGACTGTAACGCTGGAAAAAGTTCGCCCCCGGGAAGTGTGACAGGAATACCACCCGCTCGGCTCAATACCTCGCCTCCTAACCCAGGAATGCGCATCTTCAACCCTTTTAAATCGTCTAGGCTGTTAATCTCTTTATTAAACCAGCCACCCATTTGAGTACCTGAATTTCCACCGGGGTTAGGAATCAAACCAAACGGTTTATACGCCTCTTCCCACAGCTCTAAACCGCCGCCATAATATAACCACGCATTCATCTCATTCGCGGTCAAACCAAAAGGCACCGCAGAGAAAAAAGCCGCCGCAGGGATTTTACCTTTCCAGTAATACGCCCCCGCATGACCCAACTGTGCATTGCCACGTGAGACAGCATCAAACACTTCAAACGCACCAACCAACTCACCTGCGCCATAGACCTTAACCTCAATACGACCGCCTGACATCTCTGTAATCAGCTTGGCAATATTATTCGCACCCGTGCCTAAGCCCGGAAAGTTTTTAGGCCAAGTGGTCACCATCTTCCATTTAATTGGTTTCGCAGGCGTACAATCGCCCCCACTGTTCATCGAACCACTCTCCGTTCCACACGCGGTTAACGCGGTCGCTGCGGTTGCCCCTGCAATGGCACCAATAAAATCTCTACGTTTCATATTCTATCTTCCTTAATCATTGTTACCGCATACTTTACCATAAAGTAGAGACTATTCATCATACATTCAAATACTGGGGTCAGAGTGAAAACCCTTTGATACCCTTCCAAGCAGTCTGCTAACCTTACTCTGACCCCAAATTTAATTTGACTATAAAAAAGGGAGCAACTTGCTCCCTTTTATTTACGACTTTCTAAAAATGCGCCCTTGGATTAAAAGGCATTTTTTCTTCCATCTGTTGATAGAAGGCTTTTTGCTCATCTGTTTTAGCGGGCGGGGTATGAATTTGTACAATCACATACTGATGCCCCGGTGTTTGGCCTAAACCTCGTCCTTTGATTCGCAATTTACCACCCGATTGTGTCCCTGCGGCAATGTTCATCTTAACCTTACCTTTAAGCGTTGGGACTTCTACCTTTGCACCCAGCGCGGCTTCCCATGGGGTCACCGGAAGATCCAAATAAACATCATTGCCTTCCACTCGAAACAACGGATGTTTTTGCAGATTGATTTCAATAATGACATCCCCATTTGACCCGCCATTAAAGCCACTATACCCTTTACCTTTCACACGAATTTTTTTGCCCTGGGTAATCCCGGCAGGAATTCGCACTTTGATTGGCTGAGTGTCGTACGAAGAAGCGCTCGAACGTGCATTACCCGTTTGAACATTAATAATTCTTTCCGTACCTTCAATCGCTTCTTCTAAGGTAACCATAACAGCAACGGTTTGATCTTCACCTTTTTGAGGGCGAGCTTGCTGCTGACCAAAGCCTCCTTGACTACCTTGTCCACCCGCGAAACCTCCGCCGCCAAACATAGAGCTAAAAATATCGCTGTAATCCTCTCCGCCGCCAAACCCACCAGCATGATGCTGTTGATAACCACCAAAACCACCTGCTTGGCGCTGTTCGTAATCGGCACCAAACTGGTCATACAGTTTGCGCTTTTCTGGATCGCTTAAGGTCTCATAGGCCTCACTAATCTCTTTAAACTTAGTCTCATCCCCCGTTGGTTTATCTGGGTGATATTTAGCCGCCATTTTACGGTAGGCTTTTTTTATTTCCGCATCGCTTGCGGAGCGTGAAACTCCTAAACTCGCATAATAATCTTGGCTCATTAATCTAATTCTCTCTCTATAATCTTAATACACATCAATAATACTCTAATAGATAAGGGTTAAAGCAGACGAATTCAAGAGAAATGCATTAAAATTCATACATACTACTCTCAAATACCCATTCATCATTCCATGGTGTGATCGCAACTTTTTTTTCGCTTTTCACGTCATGACAAGCTATGATCTGTGCAAACTTTTGACAATGAGACCTATTATGACACATACATCCTTTGCGGGTAAAAAAGCCCCCTATCATCTATTAGAAAATATTCCAAAATTAATGACGGATTATTATGTGTTAAAACCCGATGCGCAACAAATCAGCCAAGCGGTGAGCTTTGGTACCTCGGGGCATCGTGGTTGCTCAACGCTTTGCACCTTTAATGAAGACCATATCGCGGCCATCTGCCAAGCGATTGTTGAGTATCGTTATTTACAAAACACCAATGGCCCCATCTACATTGGCATGGACACTCACGCTTTATCGGAAGCCGCACATGCCACGGCGATTGAAGTGTTTGCGGCCAACCAGATAGGCACGATTATTCAATCCAACGGACGATACACGCCTACCCCGGTTATTTCCAATGCCATATTACGCCATAACCAAGGGAAATCCGCAGGGCTGGCCGATGGCATTGTGATTACGCCCTCGCATAACCCTCCCAAAGATGGTGGCTTTAAATACAACACCCCTAATGGTGGTCCAGCGGATACCGAGGCGACGTCTTGGATTCAAGACCGTGCCAATGTTATTATTCAAAAAGGTCTACTTGCGGTAAAACGACTCCCTTTAACCGATGCACTCGCTTCGGAATTTGTGACCCCAACCGATCTTATCACCCCCTATGTCGAAAGCCTTGATAAAGTGGTCAACATGCAGGCGATTAAAAGAGCTGGACTCTCCTTAGCGGTCGATCCAATGGGTGGCGCGGCCATTGATTTTTGGCAACCCATTGCTGATTATTATGGTTTAAATTTAGAG
>Ga0256840_1003264_pt1 | contig 13295 bp, 12 predicted proteins | sample 355202metaG_FD_185969 | JGI IMG/M metagenome (GOLD analysis project Ga0256840, IMG submission 185969) | Hydrothermal vent microbial communities from Mid Atlantic Ridge, Atlantic Ocean - 355-202 | ecosystem: Environmental > Aquatic > Marine > Hydrothermal vents | place: Atlantic Ocean: Mid...
AGAATATTTAATATCATATTTTATAATTTTACAAATACAAAAACGAGGAGAAAATTATGAAAAAAACAGTAAGTTTTATACTGCTTCTAAGCGCTATATCTTTGGTTGCTGGTGTTACGATACAGAGTATGCCAAATGATTTTAAGAGAGAGAGTCCTACAGATAAAAATGTTTTGCTTTCATATAACAATGCCATAAAAGATATGCGAAAAGTGGTAGTCAATATAGCTAGCACTAAAAAACTACAGATGAACAACAACCTGCAAGAGATGCTGAATAATCCATTTCTTAGGGACTTTTTTGGGAATAGACTGCCTAAATTAAGACCCCAAAAAAGGAAAGCTTACTCTCTTGGTTCTGGCGTAATTATCTCGTCAAATGGTTACATAGTTACGAACAACCATGTTGTTGAAGGTGCAGATAAAATTGTAGTAACTGTTCACGGAGACAAAAAAGAGTATAAAGCCAAAATAATCGGACAAGATCCAAAAACCGACTTGGCTGTCATAAAGATAGAAGCAAAGAAGCTCCCTGTAGCAAAATTTGAAGACTCATCTAAACTTTTAACAGGGGATGTTGTATTTGCTATAGGAAACCCTTTTGGTGTTGGTGAATCAGTCACACAAGGCATAATTTCAGCACTAAATAAAAGCAGTATCGGCTTAAATCAATATGAAAATTTCATACAAACAGATGCTTCCATAAACCCTGGAAATTCTGGTGGCGCATTGGTTGACAGCAGAGGTGCATTGATAGGTATAAATAGTGCCATTATCTCAAGAAGTGGCGGAAATAACGGCATCGGCTTTGCTATACCATCAAACATGGTCAAAAAAATAGCAACTGCTCTCATAAACAATGGTAAAATCAAAAGAGGATATCTTGGGGTATCCATAACAGATTTAAAGCCAAATATGAAGGGACTATATAAAAGTGGATATGGTGCACTGATCTTGAGCGTAGAGAAAAACTCTGCAGCAAAAAAAGCTGGCTTAAAAAGAGGAGATTTGATCATAAAAGTTAACGGGGAAAAAATTAAAGATGCAAATGCTCTAAAAAATATGGTTGGATCAATTTTGCCAAATAAAAAGATAAGTATAGAGTTTGAAAGAGATCAAAAGATAACAACCACAACTGCAAAACTAGCAAGTATGAGTAGCGAATTGAGTTTTTCAAAAAAAGGTGGTGAAAACTATATAAAAGGACTCTCTGTTATACAACTTGACGATCAAGTCAGAGCAAAATATCAAATTCCAAAAGATATAGACGGTGTTTTGATTACTGGAGTTAAGCTTGATTCTGATGCTGATAAACTAGGATTTAAAAGGGGTGATATCATCATACAGGTACAAAATATAACCATAAAAACTATAAAAGATCTAAACAGGGCATTTAAAAAATATAAAAATCACTCAAAAATGGTATATGTAAACAGAGGTGGATTTGTTACATATCTAGTCGTAAAGTAGGAATTTATCTCTCTTATGTTACAATAATCCCTTGAAACAAAGGGGTTATTGTACTATGATTAAACTACTTATGATTGAGGATGATTTAGAACTTGCTGAGATTTTAGCGGAGTATCTTGAACAGTTTGAGATAGATACAACCATAGCCGAAGACCCATATCTTGGTATCTCTTACCTCGATAATGAAAAATTTGAACTGCTCATTTTGGACCTAACACTACCCGGAATCGACGGGCTTGAAGTTTGCAAGGAGATACGAAAAAAACATACAATTCCCATCATAATCTCTTCAGCAAGACATGATTTAAGTGATAAAGTCACAGCTTTGGAAAATGGTGCTGACGACTACATACCCAAGCCGTATGATCCGATGGAACTTAAGGCTAGAATCATGAGTCTATTGCGAAGGCATCATCAGGATTTTAAAGCTAGAGATTCTAAAAATGAAAAGAAGAGAGATTTGAGCCTAGATGAAGAGAAGATGAGCATTACTTTTCTCGGGAAAGAGCTAAATTTAACAGTTGCAGAGTATGAGATACTAGCATATTTGATCAAAAAAGCAGGCGGTGTTGTCTCTAGGGAAGAGCTGATATACAACATAGATGCTATCAATGAAGACACCACAAACAAGAGTATAGATGTTATGATTGGAAGAATCAGAAACAAACTAAATGAAGATTCTAAAAATCCAAAATACATACATGCCATAAGAGGCATAGGATACAAACTCCACAATGAATAAAAATTCCATCTTTTATAGTATCACTTTCATATCTATCATATCTGTGGCTAGTATAGTTCTGGCTTTTATATTTTTGATGGATTATGACAAGCAAAACTATACAGAAAAATTAAATAACAAATACACAATAGTCGCCAAAGCAACACTTTTTCATCTAAATCATTTTATCACAAAACAACAGCTTGAGGCACAAGTCAAAAGTTACAATATGAAAGAAGTCAGTGACAAACTACTGAAAAAAAAGATACTAAAAAAAGCAAAAGTTTTGCAAAAGATAGTAGGTAAAATCGGCTCAACTGCCATACTTGTTTATGAAAAAAATAACTATCTCCTTATAGAGCATAACGATACAGTTTTGCTTCTAAAAGATATGGATTATCAGCCATACAGATACCATACCATAAGAGCTATATTTGCGCTTGTTCTTTTTATCATAATCACGGGATACATACTGACTATCCGAAGAATTAAACCACTAAGAAAGCTTAAAAGAGAGATGGATAAATTTGCTAAAGGAGATCTTGAAATCTCTTGTGCCAGCGATGGCGAAGATGAGATTTCACAAGTTTCTAACTCTTTTCAAAATGCTGTAAATCAAATCAAAAAACTAAATCAATCCAGGCAACTTTTTTTAAGAAACATAATGCATGAACTAAAAACACCTATAACAAAAGGAAGAATTAGTGTTGAGATGATAGAAAACAACAAGCAAAAACAGAGACTTATAAAAGTGTTTGAAAAACTTGAACTTCTCATAAATGAGTTTGTCTCTATCGAACAGATCACTTCTGGTGAAGGACTACACAATATAAAACCATACAGAATCAGCGATATAATAGATGAGGCAATTGATCTAGCAATGATACCGACAAACAAAATAAGCATAAATATCGAAAAAAATCTAGTTTTAAATGTTGATTTTAGACTCTTTACGACTGCTATCAAAAATATACTTGACAATGGAATAAAATACTCCATAGATAAACGAGTTGTAATAGAGACAGATTATGATAAAATCTCGTTTATATCGCAGGGAAATCCACTCAAAGATACGCTAGAACACTATATCGAACCTTTTACGCAAGACAGTATTTCTCATAAAAGTTTTGGACTAGGGTTATATATAGTTGCAAATATTTTAAAAGCCCATCATTTAAAATTCACTTATGAGTACAAAGAGAGCCATAACTACTTTAATTTTGAAGGCATTTCATCACTCATTTCTAAGAGTATCTAAGACATTTATCTTTGTAGCTTTATATGATGGATAGTATGACGAGAAAAGAACTATCGCGATAGAACCTATCAATATAAGAGAAAAATCCACCAACGATAAATCTAGTGGCAGTTTTGCAGTTCCATACACATCTGCCGGCAAAGATATTAGGTCAAACGAACCAAGTATATATATAGATAAAAGTCCTAATGCCACTCCTGCGATAATTCCTCCCCCGCCGATGATAGAACCTAGCAAAAAGAAAGTCCTCTTTATCTCTTTTGCAGTAGCTCCTAGCGAAAATAGAAGTGCTATCTCTTTTCTTCTGCTCATAACCGTCATCAAAAGTGAGCTTATGATGTTTAGCGAGGCTATCAAGATAATGAGCATCAGCACTATAAAAAGTGATCGTTTTTCTAACTTTAAAGCAGAGAAGAAATTACCATTCATCTGCCACCAGCCAACTACACCCAATCTAGGAGGCAATACCTTTTTTATCTTTTTAATATCATCAAAAGGTGAGTTTGAGTAAATATGGATACCATCATATACCCCTTTTTTATATCTCAAAACTCTTCTGATTGAATCCAAGGTGGTGTACATGTAAACTTTGTCATAAGCTATAAGACCAGACTCAAAGTATCCTTTATATGTAAATCTTTTCATCTTTGGTATGAGTGAGAAGCCAGTAGGATCGCTAGCAGTGAAGATAAGAGTTAATTTATCTCCATCTTCAAGAAAATTTCTATCTTTTATAGCTTTACCGACTATGATGTCATATCTACCTAACTTTTTCTGTTTCAAAGCTTTTTTTAAAACAGAGTTTATCTTAACTTCATCTTGGAAATTAACCCCAAAAAGAAGCCCGCCTTCCAGTCTATCACCTTTTTTTGTGATGACTTGAGAAGATATATATGGACTATACCTAAGATTTGGAAAATTTTTCTTTAAAAAAATCAAATCTTCGTTATCTATCTTTTTAAAAGTTCTTGAGTATATACTCAGTGGATAATTCATAGTAAAAAGCTTACTTTCAAACTCTTTATCAAAACCATTCATAATGGCCATGGCAACTATAAGAACCATGACTCCAACACAAACACCTAAAAATGCCAATATAGCGCTGACGGTTATAAAAGGCTGAGTTTTGTCAAATCTAAGGTACTTTCGTACAAGATATCCACTTAGCGTTTTTATGCTAATACACCTTTTTTAGGACCACTTTTTCCGCAGCAATTTTTGTACTTTTTACCACTTCCACAAGGACATGGTGCATTTCTTGGTATCTTTTTTTCAGCTATTATCGGCTCATTTGTTTCGGGTTCAAGTACGCTTTCATGTTGAAGTGTCATGCCTTTTGATGTCTCTTCTTCCATATTTTTAAGCATCTCTTCCATGGCTCTTCTCTGCTCTTCTTCATCTTCATCCCTTAGCTGAACGATATAAAGAGTTTTAAAACTTTCAAATTTTATCTGCTCTACCAACTCTACAAAAAGGTTATAACTCTCTTTTTTATACTCAACTAGTGGATCTTTTTGGTTGTATCCTCTAAGTCCGATACCAGTTTTTAGTATATCCATTTGATAAAGATGCTCTCTCCAAGCATTATCCAAGACTTGAAGATATAGAACTCTCTCTATCTCTCTTCTTTGCTCATCATCTATAACAGACATCTTTTCATTGTATGCATCAAGTAGAACTTTTTCTAACTCTTCGCTTAACTCATCATAATCCAACCCCTCAAAATCTTCCACGCTAAATCTCTCTTGAAGCTCTTCATTCGCTATAGAGATAAGCTTCTCAAGCTCGATATCCTCTTTTGTAGCCCCCTCATATATCTCAGCTTGAAAGAGGAGATTTGCAACAAACTCTTTTCTTATCTCATCTAATTTTTCACTTACATCATAATCTTTATCTAAAAGTTTATTTCTAAAAGCATATATGGTTTTTCTCTGCTCATTTGCGACATCGTCATACTCTAAAAGATGTTTTCTTGATTCAAAGTTCATATTTTCTATCTTCTTTTGAGCATTTTCAACAGCTCTTGTTACCATCTTTGACTCTATATGTTCACCCTCTTCTATCCCCAATCTTTCCATGATGTTTTTAATTCTATCGCTACCAAAAATCCTAAGGAGATTATCTTCAAGGCTTAGATAAAATCTGCTCTTTCCAGGATCTCCTTGACGACCTGAACGACCTCTTAGTTGGTTGTCTATCCTTCTACTCTCGTGTCTCTCTGTACCTATAATATACAGACCTCCTAAATCTTTAATCTCTTGAGAGATTTTGATATCAACTCCACGACCAGCCATATTTGTAGCAATCGTAACTGCTCCTCTATCGCCAGCATTTTTGATGATTTCTGCCTCTTTGAAGTGATTTTTTGCATTTAAAACAGTATGCGGTATGTTTTTCTGCTTAAGAAGATGATGTAGAAGTTCACTCTTTTCTATAGATGCAGTTCCCACCAAAACAGGTTGCCCTTTTTTATGACAAGCGGTTATATCTTCTATAGCAGCATTAAATTTTTCAGCCTCTGTTTTATAGATTAAGTCGTTATTATCCTCTCTGACCATAGGCAGATTTGTTGGGATTGTTATAACTTCTAGATTATATATCTGCGCAAACTCTGTAGCTTCTGTTTGAGCAGTTCCTGTCATTCCTGCTAGTTTTTCATACTGTCTAAAGTAGTTTTGAAAAGTGATATCAGCAAGAGTTTGGGACTCCTCTTTTATCTCAACACCCTCTTTTGCTTCCAAAGCTTGGTGCAATCCTTCAGAAAATCTTCTTCCCTCGCTTAATCTTCCCGTAAATTCATCGACTATGACGATTTCACCCTCTTTTACAACATAATCAACATCTTTTTCGAATAGATTATGAGCTTTTAAAGCTTGATCCAAATGGTGAGCCAATATAGCATTTTCCAAGCTATATAGATTTCCAACTCCAAAAAGCTGTTCCGCTTTTTCATTGCCCTCTTCTGTTATCAAAATAGTTCTGTTCTTTTCATCTACTGTGAAGTCCACATCTCTTGTTAACTGTTTTGCTATAACATCAGCTTTTTTATACCCATCTAAAGTTCGATTTGTTGGACCAGAGATTATCAGAGGAGTTCTAGCTTCATCTATCAAAATAGAGTCAACCTCATCAACTATAACAAAGTTATAATCTCTTTGAACCTTTTCTTCCAAAGAGTAGCGCATATTGTCTCTTAGATAATCAAATCCATACTCATTATTTGTGCCATATGTTATATCGCAAGCATACTGCTCTTTTCTTTTTGCATCATCTTCAAGTTCAGCAGTTACAACACCAACACTCAAACCCAAAAAATTATATATAGGAGACATATCCGCAGCATCTCTTTTGGCTAGGTAGTCATTTACGGTTACTACATGTACGCCTTTGCCAGTCATCGCATTTAGCGCAACAGGCAGAGTTGCTACAAGGGTTTTTCCCTCTCCAGTTTTCATCTCTGCTATGTCACCTTCATGAAGAACCAAACCACCTACCATCTGCACATCAAAATGACGCAAACCTATAGTTCTTTTACTTACTTCTCTTATAATCGCAAAAACATCATAAAGTACATCGTCCAAACTTTTCTCTTCACTGTTTACCTGCTTTTTAAACTCATCAAAGGCACCTTTGAGATCTTCATCACTCATCTTTTCATATTTCTCTTCTAACTCATTTATATTTTTAACTCTTTTTAAATAAGCCTTTACCAATCTATCATTTTTTGTTCCAAATATCTTCTTTGCCACAGTCTCTATAAACATTAATTTACCTCTTATTTGCGATTATTTTTAATAAACTTGCCATTTTATCATATTTTTACTATCTATTTGCTAAAACTTTACTATAATACTGTTAGGAGTTTAAATTTATGAAAATTATTCTATTGTTAATAACATTTTTTTTAAGCACATATGCAAATATATTTGACTTTAGAACGCTCAGTTCTGACTTTGTTCAAACCATTCAAAATGAACAAAACAGCACCATCACATACACAGGTAGCTTCTATGCAACGGATAAAAAGGTAGCACTTTGGATATATAAAACTCCCGTTGAAAAAAAGGTATATTTTATAAAAAACAGAGTTGTTATAATTGAGCCAGAACTTGAACAAGCGATCATAACGACTCTTAAAAATAGTCCAAACTTTACTCAAATCATAAAAGAGGCAAAACAGATATCTAAAAACAGATATATGACAAGCTATGAAGATACAAACTACTTCATAAACACCAAAAATGGTCTAATCTCAAGCATCACTTATAAAGATAAGCTAGAAAATAGTGTAATTATAAAGCTAAAAAATTTAGAAAAAAATATTGTCTTAGATTCTGTTTTATTTAAGCTAAACATCCCAAAAGATTACGATGTAGTAACACAATGACTGTAAATTTTAACTATTTTATGCACATTCCCTCTTTTTTTAGTGCATCTATTATCTCTTGCGTATTTGGCATAGACTGCATTTTTTGGATATAGATGTTGTCTATGTCGATGCTATACTTGCTTAGCGTATATGCCTTTATCGCCTCTTTTAACTTCTGCTTTCCTTGTGAAGTGATTAAATCCTCAAGATAAAAGCTTCCTATGACTATATTTAGGGCATCAACAATCTTGTAGCTTTCATCTTCAACATATCTACCCTCAACCATCAAATTTAGATTTATAGTTGCGGGTTTTTTGCTAACTCTTGAAAAAACTTCACTGCTAAAATCATCAATATTTAGCATTTGCGCTGATAACGATATAGCCATAACTAAAAATATATATAAAAACTTCTTCATATTCTACTCCTCTATCTTTAAAACTTCACTATTTTTATAAAAATCAATCACCTCGGATGAGACTCTTGTGATCCTCTGCACCCATCTGTCAAAATCTCCATAGTTCAAATCTATATAGAGTTTTTTAGGGTTTTTTGCCCTTGAAATTGCAACATAAAACTGACTCTTCTCGAAGATATTGTCTATATTACACACAAGTTCGTCTATGCTCATTCCTTGTGATTTATGCACAGTTATAGCATAAGCAAGTTTCAGAGGAAACTGCTCTATGGAAACAAGTGGCTTCTCTTCTATCTCTCCATTTAAGATCATATTTTCACTCAATGTGTATTCCATCCTATCAACTCTTACCAAATCATCCTCTTTCTCCACCAAAACATAGTCATCTCCTATCTCGACAACCACACCTCTTTCACCATTATAATATTTTTGCCATTTATTTGTGCAAAATAGAACCTTTGCTCCAATTTTCAGAGTCAAATCACAAGGAACCGGGAGAGATTTTTTCCAGTTTTCTATCTTGTTTGCATGCAGACTCTTTACATGTAGCTTCTCTTTTGCCTTTAAAAGTATAGGCTCTCCTCTTAAAGCTTTCAGTTTTTCGAGATTTGTTCTATCTGCTTCAGCATTTCTAGCAAAAAGTATAGTTGCATCACCTTGAAGCATAGAGCTGTTTTGTCTCAATTTTGACAGATACTCTATAGTTTTTCTATCTAAATCAGCCCATCTTATTCTGTTTAAAATTTCAAAAAAATCTCTATCTTCAGTTCTTTTTGTTTTTGTTAGTTCGATAACAAGTGGATTGAAAAACTCCCATGCACTGCTTTGAAAGGCATATCCATTTGAATTCAAGAGACTATTTTGAGATTTCTTAAAGACCGGAGGCAGTTGAAAAAAATCACCCACAAAAAGAATTCTACCTTTAAATCCACCATTTCTCAATCTATACTGAATCATATCTAGCATAGCAGAAGAAACCATACTGATCTCATCTATGATCAAAAGGTCACATTTACTAAGTATCTTTTTTATCTCTGCCAATCTACTTTTAACATACTTGTCATGCTTGTTTAACTCCTCCAAAGAGTTGCAGATTCCAAATGCAAAAAAGCTATGGATAGTTTGTCCATTTACATTTACCGCACTCACGCCTGTACTACCAAGTACGACAACCTGTCTGGAGCTTTTTCTGATCTTTTGAGCCAATTCATTAGAGATATAACTCTTTCCGACTCCACCGCCACCTGTAAGAAGAACATCTCTTTTTTCTAGTATTTTTTCTATTTTTTTCAATATCATAGTGTATTATATCGAATATTAATGGAATTTTAACGCCCTCTTGGATAAAATCAGCAATGGAAAAAGCAAAATTATTGAAATTAATGTATCAGTATCGCTCTTTGGGATTTGAATACTTCAAAGAACTCAAGCCGATAGATAAAAAACTCATATCAACATCTGCAAACAGCCTGCATGAGATAGAACTAAAAGTGCAAAACTGCCACTTGTGTCCACTGGCAAAAAGTAGGAAAAATGTTGTATTTGGCGAGGGACCGCAAAATGCCAAAATTATGTTCATCGGCGAAGGACCTGGCGCAAACGAAGATGAAAGTGGCAGAGTTTTCGTAGGAAGGGCTGGGCAACTTTTGACAAAAATCATAGAAAATGTCCTAAATATCAAAAGAGAGAGTGTTTACATAGCAAATATCGTAAAATGTCGCCCACCTAACAACAGAGTGCCAACACTTGAAGAAGTAACAGCTTGCAAACCATATCTGCTAGAGCAGATAGCCATCGTAAAGCCAAAGGTTATAGTTGCTTTAGGATCAACTGGATATCATCATCTAAGTGAAGATTATAATACCCCTATATCTAAAATACGAGGCGAAATCTTGGAGTATGGTGATGCAAAACTGATACCAACATATCATCCAAGCTTTTTACTTAGAAATCCATCGGCAAAAAAGGATGTTTTTGCCGATATGTTAAAGGTTAAAAATTTATTATGAAAAAATTATCACTAATACTGCTTTTTGCAAGCTTTATGTTTGGAAAAAGTGAGATAATATCGCAAATTCCACCCACTCAAAATGTATTTATGAATCTAAGTATTACAAAATGTGATACAGAGTGTCTGACTGACATGCTCAAAAACGGTAAGATTTTCTCTTTTTTGAGCGTTTACAAAAACCACTCTCAATTTGATGATATTCAAAACAGTTATGATGAGTATAGGGCTATTTTTAATCTTGCCACTCAAAATAACATACAGATAAAACTGGCGATGCTCGTACCACAAAAGGTTATAAGGCGATACGCTATAAGTACAGTAAATTCGACCCTGGCCTATCTTCTGTTTAAAAAATTCAATTTTGATTTAAAGATTTACAACTCAAATGATGAGAGTGAAGATTCACTACTAACTACGCTTGCAAAGATAAAAGAGGATGGCTATAAGTACATAATAGCTCCTTTAACAGAAAAAGGGGCAAAAATAGTAGTTCAAAATTCAGATGGATTTACTATATATATACCCACTGTAAACTCAAACAAGATAGAAAATTATAGTGCAAATGTTATATTTGGAGGCATAAACTACAAAAAGCAGGTAGAAAAACTTATGTTATACGCAACAAATAGAGTTGCTATTTTTTCCGACCTTAGCAGTATCGCCAATGAGCTAAACAGCGATGTCCAGAACAGTTCAAAACTTGTAGTCTATACAAAACAGTTTAAAAACACAAATATGAGATTTAAAAAAATTCTAAAATGGAATAGAAAACTTGATAATGCTTCTATATTTTTAAACTTACCTTTAGTAAAAGCAAGCCTGCTAGCATCACAACTCAGAGTATATGACAGAAAACCATATAATCTTCTATCTACGCAGATAAATTATAGTCCAATGATATTAAATCTAACACAATATGCAGATAGAAAATCGATGTTAATCGCAAATTCCATAGGCAGTGTCAATGATGAGATAACAGTTTCAAATGATTTTTTAAACAGTGATATCGAATACAATTGGGTTAATTACTCTACTTCCTTGGGGGCTGATTACTTATACAGCAGGTACTTTAAACAAAACGGAACAAGAATATTTCAAGAAAACATCGTAAACAATCAAGTAAAATACAAAACTACTATAATATCACCAAAAAGATATACAATGGAGATTTTTAGTGAAGAGATGTAAGGAATTTTCTAGTCTCTTCATCTATCTTCAGAGGTTTTCCATCTTTTGCATAAACTAAAACGGAAGTCATCTCAAACAGTTTAACCTTTTTTAACCAAACTGACTGATAAAGCTTCATAGAAGCACCTCCTAGGTGCTTGATTTCATATTTAACTTCTATCATATCTCCTAATTTTGCTGAACTTAAAAATTCAGCATCGATATGTTTAACCACGAAGTGAGCCCCACCTTTTGTAGGTAGTTTTCCTTTTTCAAAGAAAAGCTCACTCCTGGCTCTTTCACAATACTTCAGATAATTCGCGTGATAAACAATACCTCCAGCATCAGTATCATCATAATATACACGCATTTTCATCTATAGCTCGATATTTTCATCTATACTCAAACCAAAACCGCTCAATCCAACAAAATCAGAACTTTTAAGAGAGGATATTAGTTTTATATTTTTTATACCTATTTTATTGAGTATTTGTGCGCCCACACCATACTCTCTGATCTCTTTACTAAAATTATTTTCATTTCCTATAAAAACTAGAACTCCACCATTTTCCTTCAGATAATCGACTGCTTTCATAAGTCCTTCAAATTTTGCTCTATCTGCCAGCAGTTCATCATCCCACATAATGTTATGGAATTTTACCGCAGAAGTCTCTTTTAGTTTGCCAAATTCATATATAGTATGATGATTTCCTTCGTGATCTACCATATCTACTCTTCTACATTTCGCACCCAAAAAAGATGTGCTAGATGATGTTATTTCTCGCACAAGGGACTCATGTTGCAGTCTATATTCAACTATATCAGAGATATAGACCATATGTATATCATTTTGCTCACAAAAGATGTCTAAATCAGCTCTTCTAGCCATAGTACCGTCATCTTTCATGACTTCACAAATAACCGCTACACTATTTAAACCAGCCAGCTTACAAAGATCGACTGAACCCTCTGTATGCCCTGTTCTAACAAGAGTTCCACCTTTTTTAGCTATCAAAGGAAATATATGCCCCGGTCTAACCAAATCACTTGGTTTGCTATTGTTTTGTGCAAGAATTTTAATAGTCATATCTCTCTCATAAGCAGAGATTCCAGTGGTGCAAGTCGCTGCATCAACAGTAACAGTAAAAGCAGTCTCATGTTGAGAGTTATTGTTTGCAACCATAGGAGCAAGATCCAGTCTGTCTGAAATCTTTTTCGTAAGTGAAACGCATATCAATCCCTTTGCATGTGAAGCCATAAAATTTACCTTTTGCGGAGTTGAAAAAGTAGCTGCAAAAACCAGATCCCCTTCATTTTCCCTGTCTTCATCATCTACCATCAAGACCATTTTGCCTTGTTTAATCTCCTCAATCGCCCTTTCTACCCTATCTCTAGACATAAAGTTCCCCTAAATAAATTAATTTTGTGAAATTGTACCATAATCCCTTGACAATTAAGATAAAAATGACTATAATTTCACCTCACAAATTGAGTGAAAGTTTTGAAAAAGATTAAATCTCAAATGTTCTAATATTTTAAATGTCGCGGGATAGAGCAGTTTGGTAGCTCGTCGGGCTCATAACCCGAAGGTCGATGGTTCAAATCCGTCTCCCGCAACCAATTACATATTGGGGTGTCGCCAAGCGGTAAGGCACTGGTTTTTGGTACCAGCATTCAGGGGTTCGAATCCCTTCACCCCATCCACAAACTAAAAAGCTTCGATACTTTCTTAAAAAAATCTTTATACCATAAAATAGGCATTTGAGTAAATTTAAGTTATATGACAATCGTCCTTAAATACTATCAAATATCTTATTTACAACCTCTTTTGAAATTTGAGGTTTTACAGTTACATACTTTTGAGTAATCTCAATACTCGTAT
>Ga0256840_1003266_pt1 | contig 13291 bp, 19 predicted proteins | sample 355202metaG_FD_185969 | JGI IMG/M metagenome (GOLD analysis project Ga0256840, IMG submission 185969) | Hydrothermal vent microbial communities from Mid Atlantic Ridge, Atlantic Ocean - 355-202 | ecosystem: Environmental > Aquatic > Marine > Hydrothermal vents | place: Atlantic Ocean: Mid...
AAAGTCACTATACGTTAAAATATTACTCGCCAACATGTTATTCCCCTTGACTTTTTAGTGGTTTAAGAAATCTTGGAAATATTATATCCATCTTCTTTAAGTGGATACCATGTTGGTGTAATCTACATTGGTAATATTGCCTCTTTCTATCTCCTTAAGCCCAAATAGGGTAAAATCACGCATAATAAATATATCATAATTGTAGGTAAAAAATGTTTGATACACTCACAGGTAGTTTTAAAAATGCCATAGGAAAAATTCGTTTTCATGACGATGAAAAAGCACTTAAAAAAGCAACCACAGAACTTAAAAAATCACTTCTTAAAGCAGATGTGCATCATAAAGTAGTTAAAGACCTTATAGCCACAGTAGAAGTAGAGACAAAAAAACATGGCGTAGGGAAAGATAACTTTCTAAAAGCACTCCAAGATAAACTTACAGAGATACTTACAATAGAAGGTGCACCTAAAGGCTTTAGCTTTGTCTCTAAACCGCCAACAGTTGTGTTGATGATTGGTTTGCAGGGGTCGGGTAAAACAACAACTACAGGTAAATTAGCCTATTTCTTAAAAGAGCAAAAAAAGAAAAAAGTACTGGTTATTGCAGCTGACTTACAGAGACTAGCAGCTGTTGAGCAGTTAAAGCAGATAACATCAGGCATAGAAGTAGATTTGTATTATGATGAAGATGCTACGCCTACGCAGATAGTGGAAGATGGACTCCATAAAGCCCAAAAAGAGCTGTATGATGTAGTGCTTATAGATACAGCAGGGCGTTTAGCTATAGATGATGCACTCATGCAAGAACTTTCCAATGTAAAGACTGCTGCAAATCCTGATGAACTTTTTTATGTAGCTGACGCAATGACAGGGCAAGATGCTGTAAGAACTGCACAAACATTTAAAGAGAAAATAGGTATTACAGGGGTCGTGCTCTCAAAGTTTGATGGTGATGGTAAAGGAGGAGTAGCACTTGGTCTTACACAACAAGTAGGAGTACCTCTTCGTTTTATAGGTAATGGTGAGAAAATGCCAGACCTTGAGCAGTTTATCTCAGATAGAATAGTAAGTCGTTTGATGGGTGCAGGAGATGTAGAAGGGTTAGCAGAGCGAGCAGCTGCGTCTATAGATCCAAAAGAAGCTAAGAGAATGACCCAAAAGATTAAAAAAGGTCAGTTTAACTTTAACGACTTTTTGGCTCAAATGGAACAGATGAAAAAGCTTGGAAGCATGAAATCCATCATGGGTATGATACCTGGTATGGGTAACATGGCAAAGCAATTAGGTGATATGGACTTAGAGAACTCTGAGGAAGTAAAGCAAATTAAAGCATTGGTCTCTTCTATGACACCTAAAGAGAGAGAAAATCCAGACCTACTCAATAATATGCGTAAACGTAGACTTGCAGCTGGTGCAGGCTTAGACCCTATGCATGTAAACCGTGTACTAAAGCAGTTTAAAAATGCAGCGAAAATGGCAAAGAAGATGTCAACCAAAGGTGGTATGAAAGAGATGCAAAAAATGATGGCAGGGATGCAAGGTGGTGGGATGCCGAATCTTCCTAGATAGAGCCTAATAAGGACTTAATAAATTTTTTAGCATTTTTATGGTAAAATCGCGTTTCGTTAAGCCTTGATGAGTGTTTTAGTCATTAAAAAGCAGTTGTCAGAGCTTGATAGTAGGGTACTTATACCTCAAGTGACCTTATCTATATTTAGAAGATAAAATTAAAGGACATAACATGACAATGATTAGAATGACAAGAATGGGTAGAAAAAAGAAACCATTTTACAGAATAGTAGTAACAGACAGCAGAAAAAGAAGGGATGGTGGTTGGATAGAAGCTATTGGTCACTATAACCCAGTGTCTGCTACTAAAGAGCTTACTTTAGACGAAGAAAGGTTAAACTACTGGGTTTCAGTTGGTGCACAAATGAGTCCAACTGTTAAAAGACTAGCTGGTAAAAAATAGTTTTAATGGTTACAGATTTCCTATTATCTTATGCCAAACTATTGGTAGAAAACCCAGAAGATATTTCTGTCGTACTTACAGAGATTGATGAAGGGCATGATGAGATTACTATCTTTGCAAACAGTGAAGATATAGGTAAACTTATCGGGAAACAAGGAAAGATGATTAACTCTATTAAAACTGTCATCTCTGGCTGTAAAGCCAAAGGTGGAAAAAACTACCGTGTTAATGTAAAAGAAGCATCATAATAGATGTCAAATGACAAAGCACTTATCGCTCAGATAGGGCGAACTATTGGACTTTGGGGTGACCTTAAGTTTCATCTTCATACAGATTTTCCAGAACAATTCAAAATAGGTAATACCTATAAAAGTAACCGTGGTGATTTAACCATTGCAGATATAAACTTTACCCGAGGCATTATAAAGTTTAGGGGCTATGAGAGTATTGACTCTGCTAAAAAACTCACAAATACGAAGATTTTTGCAGATGAGAAGCAAACCAAAGATAACTGTGACCTTAAAGAAGGGCAGCACTTTTGGTTTGATATCATAGGATGTGAAGTCATGGATGAAAAGACGCTTATGGGAAAAGTTGATGATATCCACCGTATGGGGGATACAGATTATCTCTACATTATTACAGATGAGGCATTGGTTCAAGAGGGCTTGCCTAAAAGTTTTTTACTGCCGTACATAGATAGATATGTACTTAAATCTGATGTTGATAATAAAATAGTGTTTACGCAAGATGCTAAAGACATACTAGAAGCTAGTTAGCTATAGGACGCTTTCTCAGCAAAGCTTAAAAAACTACGCTGACGCTATGTCATACCCCAAGGGCATTTCCGTTGGGCATTTCAGCAGTTGGCTCATACGACTAGTCGTATTGAAAGGACAGTAATGCATTTTTCTTTTGTTACACTCTTTCCTAATCTTATCAAAGGATACTTTTGTGAAAGTATTTTAAAACGTGCTATTGAAGATGAAAAAATATCTATAGATTTTTATAATCCTCGTGATTTTACTACAGATAAACATAGGCGTGTAGATGCACCGATGATAGGTGGTGGAGCAGGTATGCTTATGACCGCTCAACCACTTATGGATACACTATGTACATTAAAAGCTAATTCCCCTGAAGCACATATTATTTTTCTTTCTCCTGTGGCAAAGACATTTACACAAAATGATGCTAAAAGGTTAGCAAAAAAAGAGCATGTTGTTTTTGTGTCTGGTCGTTACGAGGGTATAGATGAAAGAGTAATAGAAGCGTATGCAGATGAACTCTTTTCTATAGGCGATTATGTATTAACTGGTGGGGAACTAGCAAGTATGGTACTCTGTGATGCTATATCTAGGAATGTGGGGAGTGTTCTTGGCAATAGTGACTCATTGACCATAGAAAGTTTCGAAAATGCATTGCTTGAAGCACCTTCTTTTGCTAAACCAAAAAGTTATGGTGGAAATGAGGTAGTTTCAGAGTTTTTAAAGGGTAATCATAGTAGAATCACGGACTTAAAAAGAGGGCTTGCTTTGCATAAGACAAAGTTTTTTCGCCCAGATTTATACAAAAAAGGTATAGCAGATGAGAAATAAATACATCGAGAGCTTCGAAAAAGCACAATTAGAAAGTAAAACAGTTCCTGATTTTAGAGCAGGTGACACAGTAAGAGTAGCCGTTAGAATTAAAGAAGGTGCCAAAACTAGAGTACAAAACTATGAAGGTCTTTGTATTGCAATTCGTGGTCAAGGTACAGGTCGTACATTTAATGTAAGAAAAATGGGTGCAAATTCTATCGGTGTTGAAAGAATTTTCCCTCTTTATTCTGAATCTATTGAGAGTATAGAAGTTCTTAGACGTGGTAGAATTAGAAGAGCGAAACTTTACTACCTTAGAGAACTTAAAGGTAAAGCAGCAAGAATTAAAGAACTTCGTAGAAAATAGTTCTTTCCTTTGATTTGCACTCATCTTTGAAGGGTGTGTGCAGTCACTTACTTAACGTAAGCACCTTTACACAAACCTACAAACCTAAGCACAACTCAAACGAAATAATCAATTTTCTATCTAATTTCATCATTACTTTCTTAAGTTGTATGCACTTTAAACTTTCCAATAATATCGCTATAATTACTTTTTAAATTTATCTAGGATTCTTTATGCTTTCAATCATTAAAAATAAACTCACATCACTTTTACAACTTATCCTTGTCATCATCTATATACTTTTTGAAGAGCTTATTTGGGAAGGGATTGCTAAGCCTATTTATGAAGCTATCCATTCACTTAAAATACTTCAAAAAATAGAACATAAATTGCAACAGGTAAATGCATCTGCTATATTGGTGATATTTGTCGTTTTACTTTCTATTGTTGAGGCTTTTGGTATTTATGCGGGGATGTTGTTTGTGAGTGGTCAGGTGGCATTAGGATTAGCTTTGTATATCTCTAAGATACCCATCGCGGCATTTACTTTTTGGCTCTTTAGGGTTACAGAAGATAAGCTTATGACTTTTGCATGGTTTAAATGGCTCTACACAAAATTACTAGCTATTATAGATTGGCTAAAGACACGTGAGGTATATGTGAAGACCATGGAGCGTTTAGGCACAGTTAAGGTTACATTAAAACAAATGGTACAAACATTTAAAGAGAAGTATTTTTCTCAAAAAAGTCCTTTTATGACAAAGGTGAAAAATATTTATAAAACCATCAAGTTAAGTTTGAAAAAATAGTCTTATGAATAAACGCATTGCATGGGGAATAGTAGGAGTCATACTGGTTATAGGTATAGTCCTCTTTAGTATAGAAGAAACAAGTACATTTTTAGTAGCACTTGGTCTTCGTATATTTTTCTTTTTAAAGCATAATATTATAGCATTACTCACGGCTTTTTTCTTAGTGAAGGGTAAATTTATTTTGACACTTTTTTTGAAAAAAATAGCTTTTCTTTCTGCTACAGGGCTTAGTAAACGTTATCTTATAGAAAAAGTGATTAACCATAATCTCAAAATACATTTTTTAGACCATATAAAAGATGACATAAAACGCTTAGTCGTATACACCAAAGAACATTTTAAAGATTTTCCCATCATTAAACAAATCATTGCAGGTGTTGCGTTCTTAGCTTCTTTAGGGTTTGTGGGTAAATTTATGGGTGGTATACTTGCTATGAAAGTATTTATCGCAAAATTTTGGAGTTTTATTTTAGCGTTTCTCTTAAAATTTTCTACGGGTATTATCTACTTTTTTACTGAGTACTTATGGGGCTCTTGGATAGCACCTCTTGTAGAGATACTCATCTTTTCCTGGGTGTTAAAATTACTAGAAAGAGTGCCTTTCTTGGAAAGATATGTACAAAATTTGTATCGATTCTTCATTGAAATATTTGAATGGTTTGAAGTGTATATGGAGAAAATATTTCATATACCTATGAAACGTTTTTTTAAGTTTATAGCAAAACGTATAAAAAATTACATTTATACGTTTATAGGGTACAAAAGGGTGCCTGCATGGAAACGTTTAAAAGAAGTTAGGGATTTACAGTCTAATGCACATGCTTTACTAAAAAAGAAGCGTTACGAAAGAAAAGAAAAAAATATTAGCAAGAGGAAACTTTCTTCTTATCAGAGATTAAAGCAAAACCAAGCGTTAAAGACAATAGAAAGAAAAAAAGTCACAAAGATTCAGATGTAAATTTATTTATGTCCTGTGTCGCCTGTTCTTGTTACAAGTTTGTTCATTTTCTCTCCGCCGATGTTATATGCTTCACCAAAACCAAAGGTAGCTTCTCCATAGATAGGCTTTAATGCGTAGAGATTAAAGTCAGCCATACCTACTAACATTTGTAAAGTAGAGCCTTGTTTGTCTATAAACTGTGGCATGATAGCTTCAAATTTTGAGCTATCTCTTTCAATGCGGATTACATCACACTGTAAGGATATACGTTTTCTTTTGAACATGTTCTCTGTAATACTTTCATCTTCTATAAAAAAAGCAGAAGCTCTAGGTGTTGCTTGTACATTTTGTGCGTGTGTTGCAATGTTGGAGATAAATACATAGACTTTTTCATCATCGTAATAAAAAGGTGCATATGAGCTAAAAGGGTAGCCATTGCTCCCTAATGTTCCTAGTGTGACTGTCTTAAATGGTGCAAGTATTTCATTTAAATATTTCATTCATAACTCCTATTTTTCATGGCTGAGCGTGCTTCTCTGTCAAGTGTTTTTGCTTTCATATCTGCACGTTTATCATGGTTTTGTTTACCTTTGGCAATAGCGATACTCACTTTAGCAAAGTTTCTTTCATTAAAATAAATCATGAGTGGCACTATAGTATAACCATCTTTATGTACTTTAACGTAGAGTTTTTCAAGTTGTTTTTTATGTAGAAGTAATTTTCTGGGTGTACGAGTATCAGGTACATAGTGTCTGTTGGTGGTCTCAAGATGGGCAATGTGTGCATTCATGATGTGCAGTTCACCTTGTATGAAGCGACAAAATGCATCTGCCAGGTTAGCACGTTTGGCACGAAGTGCTTTTACCTCTGCACCAGCGAGTACAATACCAGCTTCAAACTTTTCAAGTATCTCATAATCATGTCTGGCTTTTTTGTTTTGTGCAACGATGTTGATAGCCACATATATCCTTTGGTTGATTTGTAAGATTATAGCATATATGTGAGGAATACATTTCATACTTTTGGTTGAGATAGTGTAAAATAATCTATGCAAACCTATACGATAAAACCTTTTGACACACTTGATACAAATGTACAAGAAGAAATAGAGCATTTTACTAAACTAATACACTTCAAAAAAGGTGAAACTTTATTTTCTAATAATGAGTTAAATAGGTATTTTTATGTGATTCAAAAAGGAAAGATTAAAAATTATCAACTTAATCTAGAGAATGGAAAAGAACAGACGATTTTTATTTTCCGTGCTGGCGATATGTTTGATAGTATTACGCTTCTTGATGGTAAGCCACATGATGTGATGTATGAAGCTATGGAAGAAAGTACAGTATATCAGATGCCACTCAAAGATGTCAGGCGTATGATAGAAACAAATCTTGAGTTTAATAAAAAGTTTTTTCCTTACATTGCTAAGCAAATGAGACATTTGGAAGAGCTTTCAACGGATCTCTCTTTATATAGTACGGAAGAACGATTCATTAAACTACTTCTTCAAAACCTTGACCCTGAGAATCTTTTTAAGTATAAGTTACTGCAAGGACTCTCAAATACTGAGTTGGCACAACTCATAGGTACAGTACGTCATGTTATAGAACGCCATTTGAAAAAACTTAAAAAAGATGGCTTGATAGATACTAAAAACAAAACACTTCAACTTGAAAATGGAAACAAACTTCTAGAAAAAATAAAACTTTTTTAACAAACTACACCTAAATGTAACTTAGGTAGCATCACTTATTTTTAGCTCCTTGCTAAAATGTTCTTACGTTTAGTTGTAGTGACTAAATAGTTTTAATATAAGGAGCGTTACTATGAAAAATATCATATTATCAGCATTACTTTCTTCTTTACTTTTAACAGGAGAATTACAGGCTAAAGAGACAGCATCGAAGGATGCAAGCGTTAAAGAGGTAAATAAGATTTCTGTAAGCAATGCAAAGAGTGATGCAAAAGTAAATCAAGTAACATTGGCTCAAGAGGCTATACAATCACTTAAAAATGCACATGAGGCATTGATGGCCTTAGAAAAAAAAGATGCCAAGGGTGCTACTGAAAGATTAGAAAGTGCATTAGGAAAGTTAGAAGTGCTTTTAGCGTCTAAAAAAGTACCAGAGTTACTACCTATTGATTCTGTGGTTAGAGTTAACGAATTTGTAGGCACAAGTAAAGATATAGAGACTGCACTCAATGCAGTAAGAACACTTCTTAACAAAAATAAAGTACAAGAAGCAAGAGCTTTAATGCTACCACTACAAAGTGAAATAGATATTACTACTGTTTCATTGCCACTAGCGTCATACCCAGATGCATTAAAGTTGGCTGCAAAGTATGTGCATAGCGATGAGCTAGATAAAGCAAAAGAGGTGCTTTCTATTGCTTTGAGTACCTTTACTTCTGTTACGGCAATTGTACCTATACCATTGGTAAAAGCAACAGATTTGATTGTGGCTGCAGAAGTGGCATCTAAAGACGACAAAGACAGAGCCTTAATGTACCTTGATGGTGCAAGCGAGAGCCTAAAATTAGCACATGCACTTGGGTATGTGAGTAAGAGTGAGACCACATATAAAGTGCTTCAAGAGCAAATAGAGGCGGCTCAAAAAGAGATTAAGGGACCAAATAAAGCGGAAAAACTCTTTGAAACATTAAAAAGTTCACTTAAAGAGTTTAAAGACAAAGTATTCTCAGAAAAATCTTCTGAAAATAAAAACAATAAATAAAAGGAGTTTAATATGTTAGTAAAAAGATATAACCCATATAGTAGAACAGGAACAAGACTAGGTGTTGATCTGGTCAATCAACTGCTAAATCAACTAGATGAAGTAAAAGAGGAAAGTTTTCTCTCTACTTTTGTACCTGTAGTCAATACACGTGAAGGTGAGTACGCTTATCACATAGAGTTAGATTTGCCAGGTATTAAAAAAGAAGATATAGAAATCACCACAGAAGACAATGTCTTAACTATCTTAGGTGAGCGCAAACTTAAAGATGAAGCCAAAGAGGAGGACTATTATAGAGTAGAATCTGTTTATGGAAAGTTTAGTAGAAGTTTTACCCTACCAGAGAAGATAGATGTTGAAAATATCCATGCAGAATCTAGTGATGGTGTCTTAGAAGTGATTATCCCTAAGCTAAAAGTTGAAGATACTAAACCTAAAAAAATAGAAATTAAATAAGGAGGATATCATGGAAGTCGTTAATACAGTTAAAGAATTAGGAAAAAATGTAGAAGAAAAACTTGAACATGGTTTGGAGGTTGCTAAAGATACATTTGCCAATGTGGCAAGTCATCTGCCTTTTGCAAACTTAGCGAAGAGAGGCAATGATGTTTTTAAGATAGAGATTGATTTGCCTGGGGTAAAAAAAGAAGAGATTGATTTACAAGTCTCAGATAATATCTTGACGATTAAAGCTATACGCAAAATGAAAAATGAGGTAAAAAAAGAAGACTATTACCTTTGTGAGAGTAATTTTGGTATGATTAGCAGAAGTTTTGTACTCCCTGAAGGGATAGATACATCAAAAGTAGATGCAACATATGAAGATGGAAGACTTACTGTAACACTTGAAAAAGAAGAAGCACGAAAAACAAAGAGTATTTCTGTCAAATAAAATGAAAAGAGTAGTATGAAAGATTGGTTTAAAAATAATAGTATTTTAATGCTACTAAGTGCCGTAGTTTTCGTAGGAGGGTATTTCTTTCTACGATTGGCCTATAATTTCACAGATAAGATGCCTTTTACACAAGAGATTTTACTCATAGTATTGGGAACAATTGCAACCATACTTATTACTGCGATGCTATTGAACAAGCAGACTTCTGTAGAGCTTGAAAAAGAACAGAGTGTCAAGTTTATAGAACTTAAAACACAAACCTACCAAAACCTTATAGATGCTCTTGAAGAGATAGTAATACATGAAGATATCACACATAAAGAGCTTATGAAGCTAAAGTTTCATACTCATCGTTTAGCAATATTTGCTTCTCCTGAGGTACTTAAAGAATATAGAAATTTTTTAGATGTATTTAATGATAAAATAGCGAAGGATAAAGAAGTGAGTCTTGAGGATGCAGACTATGTATCTGATGCATTGGCTAAACTTACTATTTTTATACGTGCAGATTTGGTGGGGGAGTTAGATGCTGAAAGTGCACACAGTAGAAAACAAATAAGTCAACAAATTATGGAAAATGTAACATAGGTAAAAATGGAAAATAACGAACACAAAAATAACCCTATGCATGGTATAAGACTACAACAGGTACTTGAAGAACTAGAAGCACATTACGGTTGGGAAACACTAGATACGCTTATAAGAATCAATTGTTTTAATAACAACCCAAGTGTCAAGTCCTGTTTGAAGTTTTTAAGAAAGACCCCTTGGGCAAGAGCCAAGGTAGAAAAATTGTATCTTATGATGCTCCAAAAAGAAGACTAGCTTAGTACTGACTCTTTTTTGAATTTCTTTGCTAATGCATAGTAAAATGTTGCACGATATTTGTTGCGTACACCTTTAAGTTCTATACATACATCTTGTATAGCAGCATCAAGTACACCTTTACTTGCATCTATACCTAGCTTTTTCTTTAAGAAACTTTTGCGAACTGTGTCTAGTTCTTTAGGGTCAGAACATGAGACAAGTTCAGCATCTTTTTTGTAAATAGATGGGCCAAGATTATTGACGATTATGGTGACAAAGTCTTCATCTACTTCTCCATAGTGCTTTTTAATATCTTTAATGTAGAGTGCTATTTTAGCTGCTTTTTGTGCACCTCTTGGTGCAGATTTTGTTTTGGGTTTACTTGAAGCTTCTGTCGTCTTTTTGACTTTAGTTTTATTTGTGCTTACTTGGTCCTTTTTACTCACAGTCACTTTTTTAGTATTTGATTTTTTTGCAGGAGTTTTTTCTGTCTTTTTTGTTTCTGTTATTGTAGATTTAGCGATACTTTTCTTTTTCGTTGCGGTTACTTTTTTAGCTTTTTTAGTTTTTGATGTAGTGACTTCTTTAGTTCTCTTAGCGTTATCTGCTACTTTTTTCTGAGTTATTGGTTTTTTGGTGCTTACTTTTTCTAGAGAAGTCTTTTTTTCTACTGTAGCTTTTGTTTTTGTAGGGGTTGGCTTTTTTAGTGATGTTTGATTAGGAGATACTTTTGGACTTTCTTCTTTAGTTACTTGTGTTACCTCTTGTTTTTCTTTCTTCACTATTTCTGTATAGAGTACAGATTTCTCATCAGGTGTACCAAGAGTTAAGAATTTATCTTTAAGAGAAACGAGTTTGTTTTTTAGCCCAATCTCTTTTACATTTTTGCTTTTTTTTTGAGGGGCATCTCCATCATGAGGGATATCTCCTATGATGAATTTTGTAGTTTTGGTGTAAATATCATCTATTTTTTTAAATATATTTTTCTTTTCCATGATTTATTCCTTTCTTGATGTTGATTAATACTTTTTAATTGCATCATTTATTTGAACATATGCCATGATTGGGGTAGTTTCAAAGTAGGGTATGTCGTATTTTTGTGCAAACTCTCTGGTCATTTTTTGTATTTTTAAGAGGTTAAACCTTGGGGCTTTAGGGAAGAGATGATGCTCTATTTGTGTGTTAAGTCCACCATAGAACCAATGTACTATCTTTCCTCCAGTTAAAGACCTGCTGCCTCTCATTTGTAGTTCCATCCATGAAAACTCTTTGGCTTCTTCTTCATTGAATGTTTCACAGCCTAAGTGATTGGTAATAAACCCAAATGAGAGCCAAGGCGAAAGCGTAAAGTTCACAGTAAGTGCCACTATAAGTGTATTTATCGCACCTATTTGATAGATGAGTGTACCCCAGATGAGGGGCCAATGTAAAAGTATAAGTACAAATTCACCCCATAATTTGCGTTTAATGACAAAATTATAAGATTGGGCTATAAATGCAGGAAACATAAAAAACTGTGCTCCCCAAAATATAGTATGTTTATGTTTTTTTAGAAAAGGGCTATTTCCTTTTGCATTATGGGTAAAGGCACCATCAAGTGCACGTATATCCTCATCTTTTTCTATAATGTTACAGTAGGTATGATGGTTAATATTATGTTTAAAATCCCACCAAGAAGAAGAATTTGAAATCATTAATGCTGAAAAAGGATAACTTAGTTTGAGTGATAGGGATTTGTTCTTAAAGTATTGTGTATGTAAAATATCGTGAGATATAAATACAGCACGTGTCATAATAAGCGTGAGAAATAGACCCAAAAGTATAGGGTTCCACATAGGTGCAGTAGACAGAGCAATAAGCATAGAAAGTATGGCTGCAATCATTTCTATGCTACCACGAACAGGTACACGTTCAAGCAGACCTGCTTCACGTACTTGAGTTTTTAATTCATTAAATATATCTGGATATGCAATACTTTTAGACATCGTTACTCGTTTATGTTGAATTTGTTTTAATTATAACGTGTGTAGTTTAAAATTATATTGATACGGCTCAAGTAGGTGTTAGCTTTTGATTCTAAAGAAAGTTGAACCTGACCCAGAAAAATACCATCCCTCTTTTGCTACTTCCGCTAACGCAGGGTAGGCGAGGAGTGCAGCGTTATAGAGGTCATTGAGTGCTATGGGGTCTGAGTTGGATGCAAGTAGCGTTTTGGAATCTATGTCATCCCAGCCAAAAAAGGAACATACTGAGACATCTTTTAAGAGATTTTCTTTAAATGTTTTATAGACAAGTGCTGTGTTGCAGCCTATATTTGGAGTGTAGAGTTCTATATCTAATGCTTCTTCATCAAATGGTTTTACTTTTTCTCCAAATCCTGAGACATTTGCAGAGGGGTAGTTATAAATGAAGAAAGGGATATCAGCACCGATACTACTTCCCATTTTTGCTAACTCTTGTGTACTAAGTGGGAGGTTGCATACTTCTTTAAGAAGTAACATGAAAGCTGCAGCATCTGATGAACCACCACCTAAACCTGCTTGGCTAGGTATACGCTTGGTGACAAGGACCTTATGTGTGTTGAAGAATTCTAAAATATCAAGATCCGCTGGGTGATCACTTAAAGCTTTGTAGGCTTTATAAATAGTATTAGATTCTAAAGGCACACCATCGCAACCTTCTAAGGTAAAGGTATCACATTTGTAAGGTACAAAAGTAATGGTGTCATAAAGTGATTCTACACGCATAAAACGTGAGAGTAGGGTATGATAGCCATCTTTATGACCTGTTATTTTTAGGAAAATATTGACTTTTGCATGTGCTTTGATGCTGTAGTTATTGTTATCTTCTTCTATTATTGGCTTTATGCCATGCATATTTTTTGATTTACTGTCATTTTGTGCCATGAGCTTTGCAACTTGATCACTCTCCCAATATCCACCTTCTCCTTCAGCTTCAAAACCACCCATCAATTCACCTTTATAAAATATATATTGATTATACAATAAAACTATTTTTTTGACATTTTTTGACATTCTTGTATTAAACTTTCAAGCGATTTATAAAAAATATGATTATTGTACATTGCCAAACTTGTTGCGAAGCAAGGACGGAAAGCCACGGGTCTCATGAGAGTGAGACAGCCGGGTTACCTTAAACACAGACTGATGTAAAGTCACTTGTGAATAAGTAGTAAAGAAGA
>Ga0256840_1003267_pt1 | contig 13289 bp, 10 predicted proteins | sample 355202metaG_FD_185969 | JGI IMG/M metagenome (GOLD analysis project Ga0256840, IMG submission 185969) | Hydrothermal vent microbial communities from Mid Atlantic Ridge, Atlantic Ocean - 355-202 | ecosystem: Environmental > Aquatic > Marine > Hydrothermal vents | place: Atlantic Ocean: Mid...
CACCCGGCTCATCAGGCATGGCCGGCAGACCCTGGTGCTTGATCCGCTGCCCGGAACCGGAACAGTGATCCTGTTCGGTGGCGGCCACGTGGCCATGGAGGTGGCTTTTCTTGCCGATTATGCCGGTTTCGAGGTCATTGTCTGCGATGACCGCCGGGAATGTACCGATCCGGCCCGTTTCTCCATGGCCCGGGAAATTCACCTGGTGGATTTCAGCAATGCCTTCAGGGATATCCATGTGCGCGGAGAGCTCTACCTGCTCATCCTCACCCGCAGCCACAGCCATGACCGGGAGGTGCTGGGCCAGGCCCTGCAGCGACCGGCCCGCTATATCGGCATGATCGGCAGCCGGAAAAAACGTGACCTGCTCTATGCCAACCTGCGCAGGCAGGGGGTTAGCGACGCGGACCTCTCCCGGGTCCACTGTCCGGTGGGCCTCTCCATCGGCTCCGAAACCCCGCGGGAGATCGCCCTCGCCATTGTTGCCGAACTGGTGGCTGCCCGGGCCGGCGTCCTGTAGCCATGGTCCGGCTTGACCGGATCCTCCTGCGGCCCGGCGCGCGATCCGTCGCCATCACTGGCGCCGGGGGCAAGACCTCGCTCATGTTCCTGCTGGCCCGGTATCTGCGGCAGGGGGGAAAACGGGTCATCATCTCCACCACGACCCGCATCCGCAGGCCACAGGCCGGCCAGGGCGGGCAGCTCTGCCTGACCGATGCCGCGGGCGCGGCCGATCACCTGGCCCGGGCACTGGCCAGCCGGGGCCTGGTCACCCTGGCCCGGCGGCTGCTGCCGGACAGCAAGCTGGCAGGCATCGATCCTGACGAACTGGCAGAGATCGTCCGCAACAGCGGGGCCGATCACCTCCTTGTCGAGGCGGACGGGGCCCGCGGCCGTTCCCTGAAGGCACCGGCCGGGCACGAGCCGGTTATCCCGGCATGGGCGGAATACTGCATCATTGTGGCGGGAATGGACTGCATCGGAGAGAGGCTCGGTCCGGACAGGGTGTTCCGGCCGGAACTGGTCGCCGCCCGCACCGGCATGGCCATGGGCGAGATGATCACCCCAGAAACCGTGGCCCGCCTGGTCCTGCATCCCCAGGGGTTGCTCAAGGGGTGTCCAGAAACCGCCCGCACCTGCGTCCTGCTCAACAAGGTCGACGTGAACGGTGGCAGGGACCGGGCCAGGCAGGTGGTGTCGGCTGCGGCCGGACTGGCGGGCAGGAGACCTGACTGCTGGATCAGTGGAACCGTTCAGGGGAATTACGGTTGTACGCTGTCCTGATCAGTACGGCCCCCATCCGACTGTGCGGGCAGATGGTTGCGCAGGATCTCATAGATGGCCGGCCGCTTTTCCCGAATCTCGTCTATGGACAATCCCTCGAGGGAATGGGGAAACTTGATCCAGTCTTCGGTCTCGTGCACATAATACTCCGGGGCCCGGCCGATGAGGTTGCGGCCGGGCTTGTAATAGGGCACGGCGATACGTACGTCTTCGGGCATGTTCAGGCGCATGCGGCGCTCCAGCTCCCGGATGATGGCCTCCATGGAACGGCCGGTGTCAAAGACATCATCCACGATGAGCAGCCGGTCGGTATGCTGCATGTTCTTGACCAGGTAGTTGAGGCCGAACACCCGGATCTCCCGGCTCTGATTATCGATGCCCGTGTAGGACGAGGTGCGGATGGCAATGTGGTCGGCATGGACACCGTGAAAGGCAAGGAACTCCTGTACCGCGATGCCGACGGGCGCACCACCCCGCCAGACGGCGATGATGAAGGTGGGCCGGAAGCCGCTGGTCAGTACCTGGTGGGCCAATCTGAAGGAATCTTCCAGCAGTCCCTGGGCAGAGAGATAGATCTTGGCCATGTTGTCTCCTGAAAAAAACCGGCACGGCCGGACCAGGCTGTCTGCTCCTATCCGCAACCAGTGATGGAACTTTCGCCATCCCGGTCACTGCGGATAAAAGTATCGCTATGTTCAGGTAGTTGCCGATTGCGGTGAACTGTTACGATTTTCGGATAAACGTCCATGCCCCATGGGGCGCAACAAACAATGAAAATCATGGACATAACACAAGCACACTGCCGCAGGCAGCATGTTGTTCTGCCTTCCGTCCCCTGTCCTCTGTCTCCTGATGTCCGGATAACCGGGCAACGAAATTCCATTCCATATACCATACCGGCAGCAAAAGAGACAGCCCGCACAGGCTCTCTGCAGACACCATGAAAAAGATCTTTCTTGACGAGGAAACCCTGATCCTGGACTCCTTCCGGCTCGGCGTACGGATCTTTGAGTCCGGCTTCCGGCCGACCTTCATTGTCGGCCTGTGGCGTGGCGGCAGTTCCGTGGGCATCTATGTGCAGGAATGCCTGCAGACCCTGGGTATTCCCACCAACCACATCTCCCTGCGCACCTCCTATCGCGGCCAGCCCTACTACCATGACACGGTGGCCTCGCCCCATGCCGAGATCCGGGTCCACGGTACCCAGTACCTGCTGGAAAACCTCAATGCCCACGACTCCCTGCTGCTGGTGGATGACGTGTTCAGTACCGGCCGAAGCATCGAGGCGGTACTCAACAAGCTGCGCCGCCACCTGAAACGCAACATGCCGGACCGGGTGAGAATCGCCACCCTGTGGCAGCGCCCGGCCATGCGCAGAACACGGCTCAGTCCAGACTTCTGCCTCCACAGCACCGATGACTGGCTGGTTTTTCCCTACGAGATCCACGGTCTCGGCATGGAAGAGATCCGCAGGCACAAACCCTTTCTGCTGCCCTACCTGGACATGGGGAAAGCCCTCTGATGCCGCCATGTTCATCAGTGTTCCGGAACGCTGCTCCGACGACATCTGTCTGTCGGGTTCCCGTATCCCGGGCCCATGCCGGCGGCCGCCGATTTCAGGGAGCAGGCGCACGGCCGCCTGCCCGGTACCAGCATAAAAACGGCCTGTGCGGAGGGCACGTCTTCCCATCCGTACAGGCCGCGTTCCCCTGATCGTGACCGGAGAGGAAATGGTCAGGATTCGAACTCGAACGGTTTCTGGAAATAGGCGAAGATCTGGATCAGTTTCTCGCGAATGGCCGGATCCTGGCAGTTGCATTTGGCGCCGTAGAGGTAGAATCCATCCTCCTTCTGCTCGTGCAGGATCCTGGCTGTCACGGTGACGGTCTCCTCCTTGGCGGAACCGCCCACGGTGGGGAGGAAGATCGTGATCTCCATGGGCTTGTCCCTGCGCCAGTCCAGTTTCTCGCGGCACTTGATGCGGAACCCGCCCAGGCTGAGATCGCGGGTGATCCCCTCCACAACCTGGTGGTCCTGATGAAGCTGAAGGCGGATGTTATTCTGGATCCGCGGGAACTCCCGCTTCTCACCATCTTTCTTTTTGATGGTCGTGGCCGCGGGATCGGTCTCGAACCTGCCCAGCATCCGGTCCAGTTCCTCGGCGATGAAGTGGAGATCATCGGCGACCAGGGCCGTGGCGTCGGACTTCTTGGTGCTCTGGCCCAGTACCTCGAACAGGTCGTTGATCCGTTCGTAGAGCTGGTTGAGCTGCTCGGTCTGCTGCTCGTTGAACTGGGCGATCTCCTCGGTACTCTCCATGGTCTGGTTGATCCCCCGGGTCATGGTCTCGAAGGCGGACACGGTCTTCTCCGATTCCTGCCGTGAATGGTGCACCTTGTCCACGACCTGCTGCATGGAGCTCACGGAATCCGCCACCCGCTCGGTGAGCCGGTTGATGAGGCTGGTGATCTCGGTGGTCGATTCCGCGGTCTGTTTGGCCAGCTCCTTGATCTCGTTGGCCACAACGGCGAATCCCTTGCCGGCCTCGCCGGCCCGGGCCGCCTCGATGGTGGCGTTGAGGGCGAGCAGGTTGGTCTGGTCGGCGATGTTCTGGATCGATTCGATGATGTTGTGGATCTGGCCGGTGGCCTTCTCCAGGGCACCCATCTGCCGGGCCGTCTCGTTGACACTGCCCACGGTCTCGGTGAGCTCCCCGATGTTCTGGTGGACAGCGGTGATCCCCTCCTCGGTCTGGGCCCTGGTCTGGGACACGGTCTCCCTGGCCGTCTCCATGCGGGCGCTGACCGCGTCCGAGATCTCCAGCAGGTCGCTGATGGCGCTCAGGACCTGCTCCGAGCTCCGTTGCTCGCGGGCGCTGGTGTCGGATATCTCGCCCGAGATTCTCGCGATCTGGTAGGAGGAATGGGTCATCTGCTGGCCATTCTGCTGCACCGTGTGGATGATATCACTCAGGGAACGGCGCATCACGTCGATCTGCCGGGCCACGAACCCGATCTCGTCGGCAGGCGGGGGATCGGCCTGGTACGAACGGAGATCGCCCTCGGTGATGCGCTTGGTGGCGGCCACCATCCGGGTGAGCGGGCTGGTGATCCGTTCAACCAGGAGAGCCGATATCTTCATGGCAGCGACGATGGCGGCAAGCCAGAGGAGCACAAGGGAGACGAGCAGAAACTGCACCTTGCTGTCCGAGCGATCCGCCAGCATGCCCACGGCCTTGTTCATGCTGGCCAGCACCTTGGTGCTCAGGGTATTGATATCGACGAGCTGCCCGGGGTTGATGCCCCCCGGCTGCACGCGGGAGATCCGCTGAAGCAGCTGTTGCCAGAGCTTCTTCACCGTGGCGAGCTGTGCCCGCACCTCGTCATCCGCGGTGCCTGAGAGCTGTACCGGCCTGGTCATGCCGAGATCCATGAACGTCTCGCCACCGTCCGCCAGGGCGGCGAGGGAGACTTCAAAGAGGCGCCGGGTCTTCTGCATCTGTTGCCGGTCCATCCCGGCAGCCTCGTCCCCGGCCAGGGACAGGGAGAGAAAAAATTCCTTGGTGAACTTCTGGGTCAGCATCCGCTGCCGGCCGGCGATGTTGATCACCAAGCCGTCGCTCTTCTGCTGAAAGAGGGTGAGCGAGGTATAGGCCACCATGGCGGTGATGATGACCAGAAAGAAGAGATTCAATACCCGGATCTTCTTCCGGACACTCAACTCGTCAAAATGCAATACCCTGTTGATCAATCCGTTTCTTCTGCCTGCCACTGCTTCCATGAAACTCCCCTCTGCCTCCTCTCAAGGCGCATCTTGCCGGACGTGCTGTTGAAAAAATGCCGATTATCACTATCAACCATACTGCATTGTATGGTGCGGTCCGCGGCCAGGTCAAATACATACTTCAAAAAAACAACACCTCCTGCCTCCCGCCCCCTGGCACCTGCCCCCTGCCCCCTGCCCCCTGACACCTGACACCTGGCACCTGACACCTGGCACCTGACACCTGGCACCTGGCACCTGGCCCTGATTTTCTGCCAAGGCCAGGGATGATTCCGGTTGACAAATACGCCAGTACGATTAGGAATTCAGGAAGGAGGCCGGGGAGTTCACCGGCCATAACCATCTGACCCGGAAGAGGGAGGCCAGCATGCACATCGTCATCCTGGGTGCCGGTGCCATCGGCAGGTTACTGGGGGTCTACCTGCGCAGGTGCGAGCACGAGATCACCTTTGTCGAGCCGCGAACCGAGGTGGTGGAGGCCATCAACGGCGCCGGGGTCGGCTTCATGGAGCAGAACGCCACCGACCCGGATGCCGTGGTCCGGGTGCCGGCACGGGCAGTTGCCCATGCGGACGAGATACGGGAGTGCGACCTGGTCCTGCTGGCGGTGAAATCCTTTGACACCCTCACCGCCATCCGTGCGGCCAGCCACCTGGTCAGCGAGGAGAGCCCGGTCATCACCCTGCAGACCGGGCTGGGCAACATCGAGCAGATGGAACGGGTGGTGGACCGGCGGGCGATCATCGGCGGGTTCACCTTCATGGCCGCCACGGCTCTTGGCCCCGGAATCGTGCGCCACGGCGGCACCGGCAAGACCTACCTGGGTGAACTCGACAGCCGGATCACGGACCGGCTGCGGAACATCTGCGACATCTTCAACCGCTGCGGACTCTCCTGCACCCCGGTGCACCGGTTCATGGGCCGCCTCTGGTGCAAGGTGATCGTCTACTCGGCCATCAACAGTCTCTCCTCCATCCTGCGGGTCAAGAACGGCCAGCTCATCGAATCCATGGAATCCATCACCCTGATGAAACGGCTCATCGACGAGGGCCGCACGGTCGCCGAGGCCCATGCCGTGGACCTGGTCTTCCCCGACCTCTACGAGCTGCTCTTCACCGCCTGCCGGACCACGTCGGACAACATCTCCTCCATGCTCCAGGACATCCTGGCGGGCCAGCGGACCGAGATCGACGCCCAGTGCGGCGCCCTGGTCCGCTTCGGCACGAGGGCCGGGATCTCCGTCCCCACCCACCAGACCATGGTCGAGCTGGTGCGGCTCATCGAACGAAAAGAGACGGCCATTGCCGCGTGATCCCATCCTGTCCGGGAGAGACTGCTGATGAATGACTGGAAACGAATCCTGATCGCGGTTGACAACACCCCGACCTCACGGAAAGCGATCCGCTATGCCGCCAACATCATCGGCCGGCTGGAGGAGGCGAGGATCCACCTGCTGCATATCTATCCGGAACCGCCACCTGGCTACTATTCAAGCGGCCGGTCGCTGGACGACTATGTGGAGGAGAAAGACAGGGAAGGCGGGGACATCTTTGCCGATGCCGTGCTGACCCTGCAGGAGGCCGGGATCACGGAGCAGACCATCACCACGGAATGCCGGATGGCCGAGCACAGGACCATCAGCCAGACCATCCTCGCGGTCCAGAAGGAGGGACGCTACGGCACCATCGTCGTGGGCAAGCGGGGCGTGTCCAAGGCCGAGGAGTTCCTCTTCGGCTCCATCTCCAATGCCCTGCTCCACCATGGCAGGGATGTCGCCATCTGGGTCGTGGGCTGATGGCGGAGTACACGACGGCAAACAGCCTGCCGCCCGGGATCGCCGAACGTCTCAGGGGACACCGCGTGACCCGGAGCATGCGCCGGCGCTCGCGGGTCTTCACCGACACCACCGACTTCACCGCCATCGACTACGGCGATGTCATCGTGGTGGACGAGCGCTACTTCCTGGTGGTGGCCTATACCAAGGAAGGGCGGTTCGGGGTGGACGAACAGATCAAGCCGTGGGTGCCCAAGGTGGAGGAGCTGGCCACGGGCGAGAAAAAGATCCTGAAACTGGTCTTCCACGAGACCTTTGACATCACCCTCGGACCCTTCACCATCCCCTGCTACCGCCACCCGGAAAAGGAGGCCCGGGTCCTGGAGCTGGTGCGGGGACATTCCCATTTCATGCAGGGCGAGGCGGCCCTGGACGGGGCCGGCAACCTGGTGCGGATCCTGGACATCATCAACGGTTCGCGGCTGGACAAGTTCATCCACCGCAGCGGTGCGCCCCTGGAGGAATACTTCCACCACGAGCTTCCCGCCATCCTCACCCAGTTCCTAGAATGCCTGCAGGCGATCAGTTTCCTCCACAGCCACGGTTTCCGCCACGGTGACATCCGGCGTGACCACATCCTGGTGGAACGGGGCAGCGGCCTCTACCGCTGGATCGACTTTGACTATGACTTCTACCTGCCGGAGCGCCCCTTTGCCCTGGATCTCTACGAGCTGGGCAACATCCTCATGTACCTCACCGTGCGCGGCAACTTCTATCCGCGGGACATCGCGGCCGATCCGGCCCTTGGCCGGCGGGTGCTTGACACCATCGGACCCGGCGATTATTCCCTGCTCTCGAAAAACCGGATCGTCAACCTGAAGAAACTCTTTCCCTTCATCCCCATGGAACTCAACAACATCTTTCTCCATTTCTCGCAGGGTACCGAGGTGTTCTACGAGACCGTGGACGAACTGCACGATGACCTGGCCGCGGCCCTGGCCACCATGGACCATGGCGACACCGGAGGCGGCCGATGAGCGGCGATAGCCGATCCGCCGCCCCGGCCGGCCGGCGGGGCATAGGGCTGGCCGGGGCGATCGCCATCGGTATCGGCGGCATGGTGGGCGGCGGTATCTTCGCCGTGCTCGGCGAGGCGGTCTCGCTCGCCCACGGGGCCACCGGTGTGGCCTTCCTGGTGGCGGGCGTCATCGCCCTGCTCACCGCCTCCTCCTATGCCCGTCTCTCGGTCACCTTTCCCAGCCAGGGCGGGACGGTCACCTTCATCGACCATGCCTTTGGCCGGGATCTTGTCACCGGCACCATCAACCTGGTCCTCTGGCTCAGTTACCTGGTCACCCTGTCCCTCTATGCCGTGGCCTTCGGATCCTACGCCCTGACATTCTTCCCCGGTGACCACGGGCCCTGGCTCAGGCACCTGCTGATCTCGGTGGCCATCATCGTGCCCATCATCATCAACCTCTTCAACGCCGAGGTTGTCTCCCGCTCCGAGACCCTGATCGTGATCATCAAACTGCTCATGCTGCTGGTGGTCATCGTCTCGGGTGCCTCGCATGTGGACACCGCCCGCCTCAACCCCGACCACTGGGGCACGCCCTTTTCCATTGTCTCCGCAGGCATGGTGATCTTTGTCGCCTACGAGGGCTTCGAACTGATCGCCAACTCGGCCCAGGAGATCCGCGACCCGGGCCGCAACCTGCCGCGGGCCTTCTATCTCTCGGTACTCCTTGTCATTCTCCTCTACATGCTCATCGCCCTGGTCACCGTGGGCACGGTGCCGGAGAGCCGTATCGCCGCGGCCCGGGACTATGCCCTGGCCGAGGCGGCCCGGCCGGCCCTGGGCAGTGCAGGGTTCACCCTGGTTGCCGTTTCAGCCCTCCTGGCCACCTTCTCGGCCATCAACGCCACCATCTACGGCAATGCCCGTCTGGGCTATACCCTGGCCATGGAGGGCGAGCTGCCTGACATCCTCGAACACCGGGCCTGGAACGAACCGGTCTGGGGCGTGCTGGTGAGCGGCGGCCTGGCCCTGGTCATGGCCAACCTCATCGACCTCAATGCCATTGCCATCATCGGCTCGGCCAGTTTCCTGCTCGTCTTCGCGGTCACCAACCTGGCCGCGGCCCGCCTGGCAGAGCGGACCGGCGGCCGCCGCAGCCTGGCAATGGCGGCCTGTCTCGCCTGCCTGGCGGCCCTGGCGGTCCTGCTGACCCAGACCTGGCACGATTCCCCCCATGCCCTGGGGGTCTTTGTCTCCTTCATCGCCGCCGCCCTGGTCTTCGAGCTCACCTATGGCCGCTTCCGGCGCAAGCCCTTTACCCTTGCCCGTGGCCGCAGGAACGAAGAGGCGGAATAACCCTCACGAAGCCCAGAGGATGTGACCATCCTCCAGCGGCACCATGGCCCGGGGATGGTGGGGAATGATCCGCGGCGTATAGTCTGTGGCAGGACGGGTGGTGGCGACCCGGGCCCTGTAGAGGTAGGCATTGGCGCTGCCGGCCAGCTGCCGGCTCCGCTGGAGAGTGATCCGTTCCGGTTCGCCGGCCAGGCGGGCAGGTTCGGCATAGAGCTCCACCCGGACCATCCCCGGATCAAGGTCATCGAGGTAGACCGGCACACTGAAGGCAATACCGTCCTCCCGCATCTCGGCCTTGATCTCGCCAAAGCGCAGGTGCTGCCAGTGACGGGCCAGTTCCTGACGCCAGTTTTCGAGCTCGCGGCCCAGGGCGCCGCGGTCACGGATCAGCTGCCGGTATCTCCCGACCTGCGGCAGGTAGATCGACTCGGTATACTCCCGCACCATCCTGTTGGAAGAGAACCTGGGGGTCAGGCGCGCCATGGAGGCCCACATGCGGGCCACCCACTGGTGCGGAGTTCCATGCTCGTCGCGGGTATAGAAGGCGGGTATCACCTCCTCCTCCAGCAGCTCGTAGAGCTGGCGCGCCTCTGCCGCGTCCCAGACAGGATCATTGTCGTGTTCCTGCCGGTCGCCCAGGGCCCACCCCGCCTCGGCACACCAGGCCTCGGCCCACCAGCCGTCCAGCTCGGACAGGTTGAGACCGCCATTGACCAGGACCTTCATGCCGCTGGTGCCGCTGGCCTCCCAGGGCCGGCGCGGGGTATTGATCCACAGGTCCATGCCCTGCACCAGGTTGGCGGCGATCTCCATGTCATAATCCTGGATGAACACCACCTGGCCGCGGACATCGGGCCGCTGGGAGAACAGTACCCATTGCCGGATCATCTCCCGCCCCTCCTGATCGCGGGGATGGGCCTTGCCGGCCAGGATGAGCTGCACCGGCCGCACCTTGTCGCTGAGAATGGCCGCCAGCCGGTCCGGATCGTGCAACAGCAGATTGGGCCGCTTGTAGGAGGTAAAACGGCGGGCAAAGCCGATGGTCAGGGCATCGGGGTCCAGCACCGACGCATCCAGGGGCTTGATCCCCTTTTCCTCCAGGCCCATGATCGCCTGCTGCCGCCCCAGCCGCTTGCGGACGAATTCGACAAGACTCCTGCGGTTGCGCGACCTGAAGGCCCACAGTTCTTCGTCGCTCAGGGTGGCGAGCTCCTTCTCCATGGTCTCCAGGCCGCCCAGCCACCGCTCTTTGCCGCAGGTCCTGGTCCAGAGGTCATCGGAGTCGGCCGAATCCCAGGACGGCATGTGGACGCCGTTGGTCACATGGGTCACCGGCACCTCGGCCCGGGGCCAGCGGGGAAAGAGGGGTTGAAAGATACTCCTGCTCACCCGGCCGTGCAGGCTGGAGACGCCGTTGACCATGCCGCTGCCGCGCAGGGCCAGCCAGGCCATGTTGAAGGGCTCGTCCCTGTTGTCCGGATCGAGCCGGCCCAGGGCCAGCAGCTCGTCATGGCTCATGCCGATTCCCTCGGCAAAGGGACGGCCGTAATGGAGCAGCATGGAGGCGGGATACCGGTCAAAGGCCGCATCCACCGGTGTGTGGGTGGTGAAGACATTACCGGCCCGGGTACAGTGGAGAGCGACCTCGAAGGGGACATCATTGTCACGCATGAAGGAGGCCGCCCGTTCGAGTATGGCAAAGGCGGCATGCCCCTCGTTGAGATGGCAGATCTCGCAGCCGGCGCCCAGGGTCTCCAGCAGCCGCCAGCCGCCGACACCGAGGATGATCTCCTGCTGCAGACGGATCTCGGAACCGCCGCCGTAGAGCTTCTCGGTGATACCCCTGTCCTGGGGGGTATTGATGGGGTCGTTGGAGTCAAGCAGGTAGAGGCGCACCCGGCCCACCACCACCTCCCAGGTCCGCAGGGACAGGGTGCGGCCGGGCAGTTCGACATCGATCCTGATCCAGTTGCCCGCAGCGTCGCGCAGGGGGGTCACCGGCAGAATGGCCGGATCGTTGTAGGGATAGAATTCGATCTGGTTGCCGGCCGCGTCGATGACCTGGCGGAAATACCCCTGCTGGTAGAGAAGCCCTACCCCGCAGAGCGGCAGCCCCAGGTCGCTGGCGGTCTTGAGGTAGTCGCCGGCCAGAATGCCGAGACCGCCGGAATAGAGCGGCAGGGCCTCGCTGAGACCAAACTCCATGCTGAAATAGGCCACCCCCTCCAGGACGCCGCTGCCATAGGTTTCCCCGAACCAGGTGCGCTGGGACAGGGCGGCCTGCCGCCGGCTCAGGTGACGCTCGATCTCCTGGAGAAAATCCCGGTCCGCGGCCAGCTCCGCGAGCCGGTCCCGGCCGATGCTCTCCAGGATGAACCAGGGATTGCCGGTGGCGTCCCAGGTCCTGGGATCCATCCGCCGCCAGAGCGTATCCGACTCATGGTTCCAGCTCCACCGCATGTCAACGGCCAGCTCGACCAGCCCCTGCAGGGGCTCCGGAAGGGTGCGCGGCATGTATCTGTTCTGCAGCATACGAGGTGTTCTCCCTGCCCTGTGGTTCTGCCAGGGCGGTTATCAGAAAATCAGGGGCCAGGTACCAGGGGACTGGGCCGTTCCCTGCCCACGGTGGCGAGACGATGGTATGTTACTGATTTCCAAGGTTTAACCTGGCCCGACCATGCTGGTTTGTCCGAAGGACGGAAAGCCGGAAGTCGGCTCAGGGAACCTCTGCCGAAAGGGCCAGCATCAGCAGGGCGATCCCGTCCACGATCAGGCTGATCCCCACCAGCAGTCCCACCATCCAGGGGGCGCTGAAGGGCCAGCCGACAAGAAAGACCCCGGCCAGGAGGATGGAGAGAATACCGTTGAACATGGTCCAGCCCCAGCCCCGCAGGGGCCGGAGGGCCAGGGAAAAGGTGATGGAGAAAAACCCGTCCAGGAGAAAATAGACGATCAGCAGCAGGCCCAGGGTGGCGGCGCCGGCAATGGGACGGAAGATCAGCAGCAGGCCCAGGACCACCAGGAGAAACGGCTTGAGCCAGGCAAGGCCGCTGCGGAAGTAGTTGAGCCAGGTGAGGTACCCTGCGACGATGCCGGCCAGAAGCAGCAGGAAGCCGATGAAGACCGACAGGGCCAGGGTCAGCAGTTGCGGCAGGAGAATACCCACCGTGCCCATCACCATGAGAAGGATGGCCAGGATCATGGTGCTCCGGCGAACCCTTCGGTCCATGAAGATATCCACTGAAAATTCGTTCATTGTTCATCCCTCCTTTGTTTCACACCAACCTGCCGCCATATGCTCCGGTCCCGGGCAATCCCACCGGCCGGGCAGAGATACGCTGTAAGCGCTCACAGGAACCGCATCTTTGCACGGTCGTGCCTGCCCGCATAGATAGGCTATAGCGGCCAGGCACGCCCGCACAAATCTGCGGCCCCTGAGAGCGCTTACACCATTGTGGTCGGACAAACCGATGGTTAGCCATCCCGTGAGGGGTTACGATACGCTGACCCTCCTCCAGTACAGATAAGCCCGTGATGGCGGATGTCAAGGCGTCCGGGCGGAACGGCCGGCCGGCAGCCAGGCGACCTGGCAAGACTCCGATAGCCCGCCACGGGAGTCGCCGCGAGGGGGTGCAGATGGCGTGCTGCCCACATTCACGCCAGGAAAGCATCACCCGCGTCCCGGGCACCACATCCACACCATCATATTCCATCGCATATCCAACAGGATACCAGGACAACAGCCCCCTGGTTTCCCTGTCAATTCCGTTGACAATTCTTCTGCATGCACTATTGTGTTGCCGATACCTGAACCGCGGTTTCTGCCGGCCTGCCCGTCCGCATGGCAAGACTCGGGATGGAATTTCCTTGACCTTTTCACCACAGGGACTCCCCATGAAAAAGACCAACTTCCTCGGCAACAACAAACCGGAGATCGAGCTCAACAAAACGAACAAACCGGTCAAGTTCTGGCAGAATCCGAACTTCACCTTCTGGGCCTATCTCTTCTTCATCCTCATCTCCTTCCAGTTCTACCAGAACTACCAGCAGGCCCGGCAGGAGGAGATCCCCTAC